>Ga0307517_10002746_pt1 | contig 28092 bp, 31 predicted proteins | sample 23_EM_MG_FD_194515 | JGI IMG/M metagenome (GOLD analysis project Ga0307517, IMG submission 194515) | Populus trichocarpa ectomycorrhiza microbial communities from riparian zone in the Pacific Northwest, United States - 23_EM | ecosystem: Host-associated > Plants > Roots > Unclassified | place... | reverse complement strand
CCGTCTCAATGATGCGGAGATGATGTACAACCGTGCACTGGCTGGTAAGGAGAAGGCTCGAACACACCCATGTTCCAAATCAACACCAACCTAGGGGAACCTGTACAAAAATTAACAAACCATTAGGCAATTATGGATCAGCAGCCAAATGTGTGGGGTGAATGCATAGACGTAGGTTTCTTTGAAAGCAGCTGCTCCTAATGTGAAGTGAATAGGCATGTAATCCCCAATCATGAAACAGTCCTTTCAGTGTGCTGTTGCACAACTTGTTCACAATATTCCTTGGCATATCATCGAACAAATCTGAATCTGGGATTGTTCAGCGTCTGCGAAAGCTAGTTCGATATGGCAATAGTGTTTTGCTGGCCTGGTAGACAGTTGAATTCATTAGTCTATTAGCATTATTTTCAGTGATTTTGGCTTGGATGTCCTTGACATAACTCTGGTAGAACTCGCATGGGTTGCCATCATTGAATCGGCGGTACTGAGAAACACGAGAGTATCCCAAATTCCCAATCGCTGTGTGTTTATACCATTTTCGACGAGGAATTCGAATAACCGTAAATCGAATCAGCGATTTCAAATGGACGAGGTTATGGATGATGAAGCCACAGCACTCTGTGCACAAACTGCTCTTGGTTGTGTGGAGATTTCAATATTCTTGATCTGACGTTAGCGTACAAGCATGCTGTGCCGGAAAGCGTCGCGATTGAGTTTTCTAAAACAGGATTTCAGGATGCAGCCTGATCAAGCAACTCTTCTCAATATGAATAGGTAGTGTTGACTAGTAAAAGCTCCAATTAAAATATGTAGTTTCTAGAGCCGGCAGAGAGCTCGGTGATTAAAGAGCAAAGTCTAAGCAGCCAGAACAGTACAGCTATCCAACAGTATTTGGGGGAAGTAGAAAAACGGTCGTTGAAGAAAATGGCGTGGTATACCGATGGCGGAAAGGGACAAAAGTATTCGAAGTACCCGCGTGTGATGAGAACATCCATGGTTTGCATGCAACCGATTAATGTGTGGTTTGTGACCCCCTCGACACGCCGTCTCCCGTCTTCCTGATTTGCTCCACGGGGGCTTCCACAGTCAGTCGCAAGATTTCCGAAAAAAAAGCACCCTAGAGAAGGTCAAGGTCGCTATCGAGATACTGCTCTTGAACAGCAATTGAGTCGTGAGTCGAATCAGCCTCGTCTGGGAAACCTACACCAGAAATGGCATCGCCAGCAGCAATCAGCTCGTGATGGTGGTTATACACCAACGATCGGCGTTCACCATCTAATGTCTGGAGGGAGCGGAAGTGCCTTTACATGACAAAAGTTCATTCTCTCTCTTCAAAAGAGGTAATGATGCTCATAATAGCTCCTCGCGGATAAACCTAGTAGTAGCAAAGATCGTGTTATAAGTGACAATTTGCTATGGGGAACGAAACTCACTCATATCCATTAGTAGGTCTTGAGAATTACTCCCAATGGGCATTGGATAATATAACGCTTCCTTAAAAAATATTTGCCCTCGCATTCTGCTGATTCGTAGCTCCTTCCGAGGTCGTTCAACGGTAATGGTCGCCGTGGAGAGATGAGACTTAGATTGAAGGCGCGTTTTGTTGTGACAACGCGGTGGCGTGACTCGAAATGCCCTGTGATTCTGAAAGGTCTGGAGCTAGCTGGCTGCTGAAGAGCTGAAGCTTTAGCAAGCTCGTGTATACAGCAGCATCCGCTTATTGATCTGTGCTACATTCAGGCTTCATTGTCCTAAAGGATTCATCTAGGTGGTCTTCGGATCCGATGCCAGTGCCAGGATGTCCACATTTTTTTAGGTAAAAAAAAGGAGTCGAATACTAACCAAATACTAACCCTTCTTTCCAACATGAAGGTTGTACCAGGTCAATACGATGATGTTGTCCGATGCGATAGTTTCTTCTACTTCATAACGAGTAAATCTGAATTGCTAATGAGTTCTCCTAACTGCCCGTCATAAATCATGGGGTCTCAATATTTCAAATTTCAAGTCATTTGGGACATCATTCCTCCATATGTAAAAAAAAAGCACCACCGCATCAACATAGTCTTTATAATTAAGCTTTGGTGCCGCGATACCGAACGGGGTAATTTTCTACACATGTCCATTTCGTGGACGGGATCTCCGGGTAGAATGATGCTTTGGATTTGACCAACGATTCGAGTTTGTAGGGCTGATTTCCATTTTACAACAAGTTAACGTTTTAACATCCATAGTAGATACATGGGACGTTGTGACAATGATGTGACCAAGACGCGATATTTAATTCTCCTGACCTTTCTCCCTTGCTTTCTCCAACCTTCTTTGATATCATACTTTCATCTGCCAAGTTCGAACGCAAAATGTCTGGGCATGACTCCAAAGTGACCAATAGTGGCACCAATTCTCAGGTCTGTCTCCTTCGCCTTTTGTTCTCATTGACACTGAATCCTTTGTAGGGTAACCACTACTGCGCGCACGGTGAAGAAGGGAGTTACCATTACTCCAACAAGTATGTTTCCTATGCTTAATACACGAGGCAAGTGACTGAGATAGTGATCGGGACAGAGATGGTAGCTATTACTATGCAAACTCGAATGAATCCACTTACTACAACGATGGAAAAGGTGGCGCTACTTACACTCCCCCGGGCGAGGGTGGCAAGTGAGACGAGCGGTTTTAGGTGTGTGGTTTTGCTAGTGTTTTAGTTTGGTTCTGATTGGCTGTGATAGTCACGAATTTTCAATTGTTGGTCGACATCGTTTGATTGAAGTGGTTTTTTTTGATAGTTTCCTCTGAAAATGTACTTTTTACGCGCACGAATAAGCGATGAAATTGGTCTTGTGGTCACTATGTTGAATTACGGTTGCATATAACGCGTTCCTTCACTCCTAATGAAAGCACCAAGTCCCCTTTTGTACATTGCCACAATATGACATTCTCATTTCATTTCATCTGATCATCTAACATCGATGAATGTAGATTGCATTTTTTCTCAGTACCTGAGCAGACGGGAAGGTTATCGCATGTTTACAATCGATCTCTTACAAGGAGGGATAAAAGTAGATCAAAGGCATGCATTGTTTTTTTATGGCCCGAAAGGTCTGGCATGTCAACCATATTTCCTAATCCTGTGATTATTGTTGACCTGGTCTTCAAGTTAAGCTTCAAGTTTCCCATCGAATAAACTGGTGTATCATACCCCACCATAAGTTCAACTTCATTTGTGATTCTGATTGTGAGAATTCTGACAGGATCTTGATTGTTACATTGGTAATAAAGCGGCACAAAGCGGGCTTCTGATAATCGGTCCGCATACCGACATTTAATTGAAGGCTTTGTTCGTCCATTGTGAATACCTATGCTAACCTTGGAATATTTTCTTTCGCGAATTTGCAATTCAGGGGAGTACATATGCGCAACTCTTATCTGATTTGCGCGTGGGTTTGATGAATCGTGATCAGGATCATCATCATATTTTGTTTTGATATGAAATATTACCAGAGGCTGCAGCTCAGTGGATGAAAATCAGATGCACTGGCCATCGACAGAAACTAGCATCGTGCCGACATGACCGAGATTCACGGATTCCTAATAAATGGTGGAGATTTGAATTGAGAGCGGCTATATATCTGGCAACACGGGCCCGATAGTCCAAGAATGAGTTGCCGTAGGTAGTAGCCGGCTTGAACATGCCTGCCTCGAGGACAGTTGCAGAGTATGTTTTTAGCATCCTCGTGGGTAGCCAATCTCTTTTGTCCAGTCCTTCGTGCGATAAATCTCCGATTGACTGTGATGGCAGATCGAGCGTGAGGCCGAAATGTAAGCATCACCCGATCTGGCGGAAACATTTGAATTGGAACTCCGCTTAGCCAGATCCACTCACCTGCCCCTCATTTCTCTCTCACCCCGTCTCCTCCAACGTCGTCTCCGGCAGCAACGAACCCCTGCTCCTCGTCGTCGGGCCCGTTCCAGGTGGCCCCTCTTTCTTTGCAGCCTCTCTCTGTCGTTCGCGATCCGTCGTCATCGGCCCAAGATACACCTAACAACCCAGATTCAAAAGCAAAGCACCTTCTTGATCTCAATCTACGATCCTCCCTTGGACCCGTCAATGACTTCTGCTCATCGCTATCCCCCGCCTCCCCCAAATGCCCAGAATGACTTTCGTCTCCCCTCTCTCAAGGATCTCAACTTCTACAGACCCTCAGGTGCACAGCCCGCTCTTCCCCCTTCTCAACAACAAGACCAAGCCAACATCCAACCTGAACAACCCCCGCACCCTGCCAGGCATCCTGTTGCTTGGAGTCGTTCTGCTTACCAGCCCGCACAACTAGCTACGCCAACCGCTCACCAGCAATACGCCCCTGCCGGCCATGAGGTTTCTCCGAAGGTCGAATATACTCCCAAACACGAAAATACCACTTATGCTCACCCAGGAGTGCCTCCATCAGTTCAGCCAAATGTTACTTCTGCTAGCATGGTCCCTCAAAGGAACGAGGATGCACCACATTCACCCAAGCAACCAAAAAGACAGCGAACAGCCCCTTCCGCTGCGTCTCGTGACACTCGCGCGTCTCATGTACGTCTTTCCTTCTTTCTAACAAACTTTTTTCTTAAATTTCACTTGCAGCTTAGTGTATATTCCCATCCTCAATACTCTTCGTATCCTCAGGGATCACAACCACCACCTGCAAGTCAGTATCATTCAGCTGCACCGGGCTTGCCTCCCACACCCTCTCATGCCGCACATCCGCCCCCGTCGTCCCATGAACAAGTACACCATTCTCATACTATGCAGGTGACAGCCCATCCAGGATATGCTTACCCTGCATATGTCCAGCCTCGCCAGACACTCCTTCACCCTCCAAATTCATCCCAAATATCTCACTCTAATTCCTACCCCTCACCTGCACCACCACCACCACCTGCCCATGCACCACAACCTCAAAGTCCTTGGACGCAATCTCACACTCAGCAACCTCCGCAATTCCAACAACAGCCCCCTCCCCCAACTCAACAACATCCACAACATAACCCACACCCCATACATGCCCCATCCCATCATCAGCACCACCAGCACCAGCCACAGGTTTCCATCTCAGCATCTTCCAATCAACCTGTTCCGGCTCACCACCACCATCAGCACCCCCCACCGCCGCCTCCGCAAGGACCCGCCGCCAACCCGCCGCCAACCCAGCAACTTCCTCCATCGGTTCAATATCATCCTCACCAGCAGCAATATCAAAATCAGTATCCGCATCCATCCCAGCAACAACAACAACATCCGCAGCAGCAGCAGCAGCAGCAGCAGCAGCAGCAAGCACCTGCGTCGTTCGTTCGTCCAACTGCAATTAACCCCAGCAGTCTGGAGAATCGATCGACCTACGCCGTTGCTGATCCCCCACGTATCCCCTCCGTGCAGAACGATGCGATGTCCGAAGTGAGATTATTTGATAGTGAACACAATTTGCAATTGCTCATCTGATTTCAGATAACGGATCATTGTAATATCTTGTACAACTTCGCTAACCAATATGGTAAGTGTGAAACCTTTTGCTCATCACTAAGTCCGTTTTAAATCTTTTTTCCCTCCCAGTTACCCTCCAGCAGAGTAATCCCCACGCCCAACCCCCTCCTGCTGAGCTAGAGGAGATGTCACAGCGGGCGTTGAAGGTTGTTAGGTTGCTAGATGATTTCCGCCGGATATGCATCCCCGAAAGCACACAATTGCTGACACCTCCAACTGCTTCCGCAGAAGCGCCCATTTCTGTCGTTCCCATGAAGACGGACTCACCTGGACCTGGTGAGTCGTCTCGGCCACCCAAGAGGCCTTGGGAGGATTCACAGGAAGATCCTGTCCCAGCAAACGATTCTGCTGTGTTCCAAGATGTAGGTGTTCTCCCATTATGACAGTGTAGGGCATTCAATGACACACCTATAGCAATTTCCTGCCAACCCTTCTCCGGACCCAAAGACTCAAACCACAGCGGAACAGGACATGGAACTTATCCGCACGAAGCGTGCTACGAGCACTGCAATAGCAAATGGCTCCTCCGGACAACCGAAGAGCAAGTACCGGAAGCGAAGTGTAGGTTACTTGCTATGATAACTGGTGTTGTCTTTAATGACTGATATAGATGGGGCAGAGGGCAAGTCCTCCCGGGAAGTGTCATTCATGTAATATCAGGGAGACTCCAGAATGGCGTCGCGGACCAGATGGTGCACGAACGTTGTGTAACGCATGTGGTTTGCGTATGTTTCTTTTCATTGCTGCACAAAAAAAGTTGTTAACCCATAAACAGATTATGCGAAGCTGATGCGGAAACAGAACAAGACGTCAGGGAGCGGCGACTCTCCACATATTGATCTGGAAACTCTTCGTGCATCAACGAGGGCAGCCGACATTGCAGAGAAAGGAAGAAATACCTCTTCGAAACAAACCGAATCGTCTTCATCTTCATCGAAGACGAACAGTAAGCCCCAGCAAAATTCATCAGAGACGACTGCAGAAGCAAATACCTCTGGCACCGCAACACCAGCACCCTCGCAAACCCATCAAGGATCATTCCAGCTTATGAACATGATGGCCCCTCCCCAAGAAAATCATTCGTCACAAAACCATGGGCATGGCCATCCACCCAAACAGTCTTCTTCTTCCTCTTCCGTTCCAACGCCAATGCCGGGTGATAGTAGACCCACCTCGCAACATGCTTCGACACCACAGCTACATGCTCCGCCCCTACCGTCCAGTGCGCATTCGCACCACCCTCAACCACACCCACACCCACTGCACCCACCTCATCCCCCGTGGCCCACTACCGCAGCCACTACAGGGCCGGCTGCGGCAGCTAGTGGAGCAGTCAGTGTCTCTTCTACCGCTTCTGTGCGGAACGGGACATCTGGAGTAAATGGCTCTTCCTTTGGAAATCCTCCCTCGCAATCTCCTGTTGACTTCATACGCCGGCAGTATTCGCTGCAGCATCACCAACCGACTTCTCGGTGACAGAACCCCGGTTCCTGAGTTTTCTTAACAATATCCTGACGTTTCTTGGTATGATTTATACTCCACGGCTATCTTACCTCCTATATTTGTGTTCTAACCCTCGTTTCATCACTTTCTGAACTTCTCACGCCAAATACGATCTACAATGCTGTTTCATCTTGCCCACATTTGATAATCTTACTTCCATATGTCTTGTGATCTGTTGTTAACATTGCTGCTTTCGACTTTATGTACATTTTTTTCTGCTTTTCTTACACAAATGTTTATGACCTTTGTTTTTCTTGCTTGCAATAATCTACAGCTTTCCCATTCCCCACATCGTCAGCAAACCCAGACAACTTTCGCGATTTGTAGCATGATCTCATTCCCCTTTATATTACTGTTGGATGTAATTACTTTTGGCTCCTTATCTTCAAGTTACTTGTCACGAATCAAGATAGTTTTTGAGTTAAAGCTAAGTATCAACGGAACAGTTGGTGATCCTTTTGGAATTTCCATATCAAGTGTTCGAAATCACTTGGTTGCCCCAACAGCAGTTCTAAGTGAGCAAAGAAAATGACCTCGTTCATTGCATAATGACTGGTGATCATTTCAAAATTCCTTTAATCTTTTTTTTTTAAATTGGCTCTGTAAATTCAAAGTACTTCCGCACATCGACATAGCATGTCACCCATATCTGATCTGCGAAATCAAGATTATCACAAACTGTCGTGATGTGGCAACTTCAACTTGTTACTTTTTGACGGACATGCCTGCCAATTACGTAATATTAAACAGGTCCGGGTCTACGGTACCCGCGGGTGGATGATCCGTAGTGGGCAATTGCCTAGAATGGTAAAAACCTCCTTCGGGTTCAAATTCTGCCTTTTTGTCTGCCTTGAGACAACGAAAATTTAATGTCAAGCCTCAGGCCTCTGTCGGTAGAATTGGACGAATCGCAATTTGCTGTCAGGGCCTGGACCCGTCGCCTCTTTTATTGTTTAGGGCGCTAAGCTTAAGTATGTGGTTGGTCTTTTTATTGAAAATTCATTCTACTTTCATTTTTGTTGTTGGACATTTTTTTCCCACATCTGCTTGCCGACTTTGCACCTACCACTAGATAAGCCGGTGTACCGTGTGAGTCAGTGTGATCTGTCTTTGTGATGTCAGCCATGCCACAGTACTTGTCCGCAGTCGGAAATACACCGTGACGCCGCATTGAGGCCACGATCTCGAGTATCAAACTTTTTCAAGGCTGTTCGGTATCTTTCAAAGCGAGTCAGTTCCATCTCAATTCCATCTTCCCTTTTTTCTCTGATACAAAGACTTTCATCTTTTTCAAGTTGCTCCCTGGATTCTTGATGAGCGCTGAGTCTCAGATCGATAAACCCTTATCTGCTAGTGCATTCAAGCTCGCGGCATTTCGCCCAACCCCAATAGGTATGTACCTTGTTTGTCAGAGGAACCCCGAGGGAGCAATGAAAATGGCTGGGTTCCCCAGGCCAGACATAGGCAAATTCATGACCACCCTGGACCATGATCGTTATTTCATATCCAGTGTGATCATGATGGAAGATAGGTGAGCCCTTCCAATATCACAATCATTGGGCCTCCCGGCGGGCCGGTTGACCTACTATGTGTGGTAACATCCCATCTCATAGGGTTAAGAAAGTTGGCTACTGAGGATATACTATTAAAACCTACACAACTCTACATAACAATGTTTTTTTTTAATTTTAAAGATTCCTAATACCAGACAGAGATTTGCAATTCCTTTGGGCCAAGCGGGCCGCCCAACATGCGGCACGCCACCATGATCAACTGACCATGAACTAACCCAATTTGAATGGGATGCGAACACGTACGCATTCATGGGGCCCTGGCCCACTGCTATAATAGGGGGAGTATTAAAAGCCCAACCCACATTGTTCCAGTCTGTCTCTCTACGCTGACGCCCATTGAACATGGAGGTGGACGGCGTTGAATTGAGTGTCGAAGATTCATTCACGATTTTGAACGAAGTAACAGATGACTCCGCGCATGCTCCAGATGATTCGCAATCAGAGTCCTCCGATTCATCATTCCTAGATATTGATCTCGACGACCTTGATGATGAGGAAATTGACGCATCTGGTTCCATAGAACTCGACGAACACAAAGTGAACCAAGAACTGGAAGAAGTGAGTAGTTGTATGGTTCGGGTAACTTATTCCACTACAAGACCCTGTGTTTATAGGTTGACTCAGATGGCGAACCCACGGAAGAGTCTCATTCCAAAGAGGATATTTGTTCCTCTATCCCGGGAATGTACCGCATCCTCGACTTGATTAGCGAGCGTGGCACCAGCGGTCTAGGTATGATGGATAGATTGCATCGTAACTTACCTCTGACATCCAATAAGTCGATAAGATCATCATTGCTCAAGATTCGATCAAACGTTTCCTGAATGAAATATCTCCAAATGCATACATGTCCTTGACAAAGGTCGATTTCAAGGTTCTTGACAAGTTTCAAGTCAAGCCTATTGGGATTTATGGAAGTAAAGAGGAGATAATTCGCTTTTTGGTTTCCGTAGCTGTCATTGACGACACCATGTTTGTCACTCTCTACTCCCTGATCCAATCCCTGTTACTGACATCTCGACAGCGCGGCCAAGTTAATCACTTCACCGGAAGCAAGAACCGAAAAGCCAGCTCTCCGCTCTGGCCTGTACATCTGCCGCGTTTCGGAGTCGGGAAAATTATATGTAGTTTATTGGCCAGAAGAGTCGACATGGGACGACAGTGCTTCTCCACCTGTGCGCCGGAATCGCGTCGCCTTCATGAGGTGAGCTCTTCTTGCGGGTTAGTATACAGGAGCGCTCAAGTCCTCAGATACCTCACTACAATTTGTGATCAAGTCACAGCCTTGATCTCCAAAGTCCACGCGGAATCCATGATCTGGAGCAATACCAGCGATGACCAGCTTTCTGAATCCGACGAAGATGATACCGATCGATTATTCACTTTCGAGGTTGCGAAAACAAAGGAACAAGAAGAAGGCGTCACCGTACGCCAAGGATTCAAGGTGTGTAGCCCTTCCATCCTTATCCGCTTATTTGATGATTAACTGAATTGTCAGTGCATCTCCGATGACCTCGTCGCCCCCGAATTACACCCCAAGTGTGATTTGGACCCCGAAATCTTCCAACCACGCCCATTGTTTGGTGAAACAAGACAAGGATTCATGACAACACGATACGTGCCTGCCAAGTTGTCCGTCAAGTATTACAACTCCTATAGGATTCGCGCGTTCGTACTACAGGATACTTTGTATGCATTTGAAACCAGAACTCCTTCACGTTTTTCTGACTGTTGACAGGTTGAAGGAGCATCTGCAAATCTCAGAGTCTATTGGTCCTAAATCACTCAATAGCCTCATCCGATGGGGGCTCGAAAAGCGTTTTCCTGATGAGTGTGGTATCTGGACGAAGGAGGTCAATGCTATTAAATCAGCATGCCGCAAAGACATGGAAGCTAAGCAAAAGGAAGCTCAGGATCAGTTGAATAAGGTCAGGACTCAGACAGACTCAAGCATCCGGTTCGCAGTCGTCAACGCTGTGTTTTCTGATTATCCGTTCGTTCTCACCCCTTTTCTCTGGTGTCCTGCTGACGAACAAATGTACAGCACGCTTGATCGCTCCCGATACTTCACCTCTGTCGCACTCACCGCCGATGAGGAATCAAGTCTAAGTGGTGAGCCATTGTATCAATAACTCCATATCCATATAGATCTCGTTTCCTAGAATTCTATTGCAACCTGACAACGATACACCCAAAAATTGCGGAGGGTTTGACAGATGAGCTTCGCCGAGCCAATTGCAAGCATATCGACGACAACAGCTTCAGAAATTCAAAGAAGAAGCTCCTTCTTGTCCTCTATTTATCCCGGAACCTCAATAACATGACCAAGACTCAAATAACTAAGCTTATTCGATCGGTCTCCAAGGATGATAGACGGCATTTGCAGAATACTCTGGCCTCCATCCTCCACGAGATCGCGGTGCCAGAGGATAAAGCACCCAAGCCAACACAAGCCGAGATACAAAGTGCTGATAAGATGCTCAAGGAAGGCGGCAACGAATCCTCTCTCATCAATGATACAGACTTCATTGCGGACCTCGAGAGTGTCTCGTCCACTATGCCCATGTTGCAGGAAACAATAATGGATGCGCACGGTCAAGTCCAAAGGTACCTCGGAAGCATTGTAGATAAGATCTGTCGAAATCTTCCCGGCTATGCTCGTCGAATACAACTAGATGATATCCGTGGGCAGTTGCAGCTCGAAGTGGACCGGCGTAACGAGCAAGACATCCGTGAAGTGGCACGTTCTCTCATCAAGCAAATAAACTCTCGATCAGAGTTATGTGATTCAACGTAAGGCTTTCCTGCAATTACCAGATAAAGACCCATTTAATCGATTATCTTCAAGGCATACTCTGCGTCTCAGATCCGCCCTGCAATGTAAGAACTTCGGTTACCAGCACCGTGACAGACGCAGAGAATCAGCTCCACAGAGTTTTGACATAACTGGCCAGCGAGAGACGCTGGAGGAAGCTTCCCTTCTGGTCACCATTCATCTTATGCACCTAACGACCCAAGATCAGCATGAACTCCAACTCGATCCAACAAAAGTTCCGAATCCGCATTTCAAGGAGTCGTACACCTTCCAGCTACCAGTAGGCTTATCAATCTCGTAAGCTTGACCTTTTTATTGCTTTTATTGCGTCGAAGATGATTGGCCTGCAGACACTCGCAACTTCTCGAAGGGGACAGACTGCTCCTCGTACTGATCGACCATAACGCCAACCTCCACCTTCACTTGGATCACCTGAATAACATTGAAAACTCTATTGGGCGAGGGCATAGCAAGATGCTTCATCGGAATAAGATTGGCGACGAGTTCTTGTTGGCGTTCGACGAATCTCAGGCTATGCTTGCGGTGATTTCTTGTGACTCAGACAAGGTATGCATTATGAGGATCCGAATTTTAAGTTGGCATTGACGGTTCCCCAGCTGCAGTTAAACGTCTTTGTTCACGATGAGGGCCAGGGATTTACCGCATCAGCCAGCACAATCAACTTGAATCCATGGTATGGTGATGGGAGGACTATTAAGAAGGCCTGTTTCACCTCAGGAAGCGAGGAACTTTTGCTCGTCGACTCTCAAGCTATTGCCCGTGTGTTCTCACTGACCACTATGCAATTCCGGTGTGTACCTTCGGTGAATCAAATTCTTGGTGCGATCCTAACGAATTTTAGGCCCGCTTCTTTGGACCTCCACCATGTTCCAATCGATGTTTATTCTTCTCCAGATGGCTCTTGCTTCTTGATTGTTACCTTGGATGGAGCATCTACTAGTATAACTACCTACCATTGCAGTACTTTTGGGTCTACCGACGGCGTCTCACTCCCTATCGCAGATTGGGCCGGTGACAGTAAGCTGGTCATCAGCTCACTCCTTCGCAGAAGCGCTGTGCACCTCCTGAAGCTGGATGTACTGGCCCACACTTGCAGCTCTGTCGCACTCGATATCACCCGAAAGGTTACGGAGTTCATGTTCAGGGAGAAGGACAGCAATGGCGCTTTGTCGAGAAATGCTCATCTCACGGCGCATAACTGTCTCATGGACTGTCACGCTGAAGTATGGACACGCTTTCCGGTTCTTCCAGCAGTCCAGCGCGCTACTATCTCGTCAAATGATCGTTGCCGTCGTTCAATTCTCTTCGTCACTGACCAAGATCATAATCGTTATCAGCCCCACTTTGCTGACATGATCGAGACATTCGAGAGGACGACAAAGAAACCAACTGGAGATAAGCTCAGCACACTACAGGTGTCCGCAATGACATTTGACGGCTTCATACCCAACCATTCCCCCGATGCAGAATGGGATAATACATCCATTTTCAAGGTCGGAGAGTGGGTTGTTGACATTCTCTGCCTCATTCCTATCCATCTGGCACTCGCCAGAGACAATCGGTTCGTTCCGTTAAAAGACGGTGTATACTCTGTCCAGGTCGAAAAGTCATTGCTTGGTGCTGAGATCAATCGAATTGTCGATTCGATCTCATTTGGGTGGTACGAGTCTATATTCCAGTCTTACATGGCGGACAAGGTGCGAACCTCTCCCATATATGACTGCCTCGTGGTTTAACCCTAGCTCTTTCCGCAGCCTGTCAGGGTTGTGTCCTCTATGGGAGAGCAATCCGTTGGGAAAAGCTTCACCCTCAATCACCTCGTCGATACATCGTTTGCTGGATCGGCAATGCGGACCACTGAAGGCGTTTGGATGTCAGTGACCCCAACTAAAGAAGCTTTGATCGTCGCACTCGACTTTGAAGGTAAGTCTTTCGCTGAATTCATTCTCAGTATTCCATTTTCATAACACACTTGCAGGAGTTCACAGCATAGAACGCTCAGCCCAAGAAGACACCCTTCTGGTTCTCTTTAACACAGCTATTTCCAATCTGGTATTTTTGTATCAATCAACGACAAGAAACTCTTTGACCTCAATTCCTCAGGTTCTTTTCCGCAACAATTTCGCTCTCAGTCGCGATATCACTGGGTTATTCCAATCATTTCAGTCTAGTTCGACAGTCCTGGACCCTGTCGCAAATCCTTCACTTTTCCAGTCCACCTTGGTGATCATCATCAAAGATGTCGTCGATTCGGACAAGGTGGAAATTGCACGAGAGTAAGCATTTGAGAGATGTGATTTCCTCATTTGTGACTGAGTCTTTGTATCAGATTCTCACTGAAGTTTCAACAAATAGTCGAAGAAGAGCAGGACGCCAACTTCATTTCTCGTCTCCATGGCGGCAAACTCAACATCATCCCTTGGTAAGAGTTTTTACCCATCTCACCCACGACAGCATGATCATACTAGTACGACAGGCCAGTTATCGAGTCGAGGGAATTCTACAAACTGTTCCCGACACTGAAAAGACGACTTGACCAGCAAGATGTGACGCACAAGGCAGCAGGCGAATTTTTGCACCTGATGAAGACGCTAATGGCGAAACTCAAGGTAAGATATTTACCAATAACTTACATACGTAGTGCTGATGTTTTTCAGGCAAATGATTGGGGAGCGCTTACTCGTGCGGTTCCCGTTATTCTGTTCTGTTTGGTCGCACTAATTTTTCTTCCAGAAACCATGGCTTCGCATCGAGCACAGCTCTTGTTGACACTCCTACCCACTGCCTTAGCCTTCGGCATGCAAGACGTGGAGCCCGAAATTGAGCCGCTGAAGGTACGATCCACATTTTCTTGCTTGGCGGTCGGGAGAACTTTTTTTCCCTCAGAATCTGGACACGGACATGCCAATACAGTCCGATAGTGACGCTCGCTTCTTCGTCGCCAACGTTGAACACACTCAGAACATAAGTCACGAAGAATTATTACACGCGCTGGTCACAGAATGGGACAAGTTTGATTCTCGCCAGCTCGTTTCCGATACTCAGTGGATACAGAAGCTCGCTCAGCACCTGGAAGACCAGGCGGAAGTGCGCATTGACCTTGTACGAGCATGGGTCAAAACAAATTTGATGCGTTTCCACGCCGGTCATGCGAGTGTGATGGAGCTCCAGCGCACTCTCGAGAGCGCCGTGATTGACTTGAAGAGCAGTGTGCAACTCTGTCGGATGCAATGCGAGTCTTGCCAATTGTTCTGCATTCGGAATCGGTTCCATGAGGACGCGCACGACTGTAAGACGACGCACACCTGCACGCAGACTTGCGAGTATTGCGCGGAAGCGGGCGGGCACGAAGAAGAAGGAAAGAAATGCTCAATGACGTAAGTAACATTCGAATTTTAATCGAGGAATATTTACCATTCTCTTTGCAGAGCTGGTCATTCTGGAAAGCACATGTAAGCAGCCTTCAAGTGTACTATGCGGTCTGATCATGACCGCCACCCAGATGTTTCGTCAACTTCCATCTGTGTGGCGCGCCATGCAAACTCCAGGGCAAAAACGGATGTCTAGAAGAATGTTCCAAAGTAGGACTTTATTCGAGCTCTCAGTTTGCTGTTACTCATGACTCCAAGGTCTCGGGTCATGAAGACGACGACCACCAGTGCGCAGCGGTTACACATGCCTGCGGCGAGGTAACTGTTACTTTTCACCTCCCGCCATATTATATGTCTTACATTCCCAGCCGTGTGATCTCTGCACATTGATGTTCGCAGACGGAGGTTACAAATGTAAAGGGAGGTGCAGTATCACAGTGTAAGCATTCTACTGCTGTTCTGTGGTCATGGTCATCCAATCTCTCCTCAGTGACGTTGAGCACGAAAGTCACCATTGTGACGCACAGTATTGTCCGATACCTTGCCAACTCTGTAAGCGGCTTTGCTCGAGTCCTAACCATTTGCATGCGTTGGAAGAAGGCGCGGTCCATCTTTGTGGGTACGTAATTCGTGGTGTGCTCACAACTGCAGAGCGAAACCTTTCGTAGGAAACCACACACTTGTAATCAGCGGTGTACCGCTTCCGGTGTCTGCGAAATCGATATGGCTCCAGAATCTATTGAAGAGACATTTAGAGGAAGGCACGAATGCTTCCAGTACACAAAGGTACATCTTCACTTCCCTTGACGCAGGTTCAAATGCTAAACAGACCCGGTATAGTATTCACAAGGTGAATTTTCCCAAGTGCACAATCGCCCGTCCATTCACAATAGATGCCTAGTTGCAAAACGACTAAAATGCATCAAGCTCATCCCTCCAGGCCAGCTACAGCACGAGGGCTCGCATGATCATAGTTTAGACCCAGACGTCGTCCATTATTGTCAAGCAAGGTCAGCTGACTCGATCATGTTAGTTTGCTGATAGCCTCTCAACTTTTGCACGAACAGATGTTCGCATTGTCAATATTATTGTACACTTCTGCTGGGTATGATTCAACATCCAGATCAGTGAAGGCTTACCACATTGTTCAAAAGGTCATTCACAGCAAGTACATGAAACCAGCCATGGTTCCATGTCAAATGTACGATGGACCGTTGATTGTCCAGACGAAGAAGGTCTCGAAGTGGAAGGACGACGGTTCTCGACGAACGATGAAGGTGTGCCGATGATGTGCAGTCTGGTGTGCAAATCGCTTGGCAGACACATCCACATCGATTATTGCAGAGCGGAGACCCCAGCCGAGTGTAGAGCGAACAACGAAGCTGAACACATCACAAAGAAACTACGACCGGAACCGGATCGACCAAAGGACTATGTGACGCACAACTTGTTCTGGAAGCGAAGTGGTAAGTCGATCATTGACACTCATCCTCTTCAATACCTGACCCTTTTTCAGGGTTTAAGGATCCGTATTCGCGCGAAGATCAGACATACTTTGCAAAATGGTAGGTCGAACTACATGGCTGCGTAGTCCCCCTTTGCCTCATGCTCACATCCATCTTCTAGTGATTCTATGTGCGTTGGTAGGTTGTCACTATGTCGGACCTTCTCGCACTTGCCATGATTTTTTCTACAGACTCCGAGCATGCTGCTTCTGGAGGGAAGCCCGCTACCCCTTCATTCTGTATTCTTCCACTTTTCCATGCAAAATTGAGCGCCAGGTCTCAACCGAACCGAGGTTATATATCAATGGATGGGCATCAATTCTTGTGTAAGAACCCGGCATCTGTGCAGCAACCGTTTCATATGTGGGTGCTAGCGAAACTGCCAATAAGCGAGCTGATTACTAGCTATCTACAGTATCTTTTTGATTGATAGGTGAGCAACTTTTCTCGGGCAAGGACGTTATGTTGATATATCCCTAGATCAATGTCAATGAACAAGGATGACAAAAAGCCTCTTGAAAATTCTCCAGTATACGGGAGGATACGCGGACGCATGAATAATCGCCTCGGTGCCGTCTACTCTGCCCTGTATAGCTTCTGGTCTACTCGTCAAGCCACCGTCGGACTCCAGCGCGATGCAAACACTGTCATCTTACACTCTCAGAATACACAGTATGTTTGTGAAAACGACTCGACGCGGTCCCCAAGCGAGCTTCTGGATCTCCTCCTTCGCAATGGTCCGAACGGGGGGAACTGTTTCGACAAGGCTCTCAAGGCTGCCGACGACGCCATATCGAAATCGTGGGATGATGCACGTCCTCCAGTGATCATATTTCTTTCCGACGGGATTGGGTCCGCTTCCAATAGCGTCATACGAAGAGTCTTCCAGAAAACGGCACAGAAAGGGTGTGAAGTGTTCAATTATAATGTATTAATGCCTGAAGGCTGACAAGCTTTGCGTTATGTGCAGGAAAGGACTTTCGTTGCACGCCATCTTATTCGGTCCGAAAATGTCTTCTGAGCGGATGAAGCGCATGATCGCTGTCGCAGTCGATGCACAGAGCGAGACACCCAGGCTGACGAGCGCGCTGTCATCCTTCCATGAAGCGCTTGATAGTGTAGGTCGTTTCTTGTGCTTCGAAACGTCCATATGTTCAATCCATATTTTACAGGTCCAACTCTCAAATACTTTCCTTGGGATCGCGGAATCATTGAGAAAACCCAGAGGAGCATTGATGCAGTGAAAGGAGAGATGTCGTGAGACACATCTGCATGTTCTTGATTCTACAAATTAAATGTATCACATCTTTACTATATAAACCTGGAAATGCCAGATTTTGAAGTGGTAACGTCAAACAAGGAGGCCAGTAAGACATCGAGCTAGCCCATCTAGATAGGACAAAGAGAACTCCACTAGTTGTGTGTTTCGAATACAATGTTTGCAGTAAGTTTTCTGCTGGATGGAAGTTCTTACTAAATTTGATTTCTTTTTTGTCCCACTGGGGGAAAACAGATTGGATGTAGGGGCAGTATCTAGATCACGACGTTGGATTTGAAACAAAAGAAAACTTTTTCCATCGAAACCTATTCAGAAGGTAAGTTGATTGGTAAAAAAATAAGATTCAACTTGAAGAACCTTTGATCGGGCTGAGAGAATTTGTAGCGAATGCTGTAAATCCTCGGAATCCTCCTGCTTCCTCGATTGTAGCCAGAGAGTGCCATCGACAAGGAGAGTGAAAGATGGACCTAAAGCTGGTTTACGTTCTTGAGTATCCATGTCTTTTCTCGAAGTGCTGTTTAACAGCTGTCATCCAAAAAAAAAAAGAGTTGACAGATGTCTACTTATTGATAAACTACTCACAAGAACCGTGGTCCGAGAAGACTGTGCCAAATATTGTAAATGTCGCATGAAGTCGGTCATAATGGCATGTCCTTGAGCTGATGTGGCACTCAGGAGTGGTGCGAAAAGTGGGGTGATACAATCTATCACAACTAAAATGGGAGGCGTCTGGGGAAGTAAAATTTGTGTTCAGATCGCGATATTCCGTGCGTATACCCACAGAACTAGATTGAAATAGCTCTTCCAGCACCACCTGAGCAGTTTCCAAATCAAATGCCAAGGAGACCTGGAGACGGTCAAGAATTGTCGACGGAAGCTTTCAGAGCGTTGAGATAGACAAATAAACGGAAGAAGCGTATCCACCTGTTTTACACTCAATATGTCATTCAGGGATTCAATTGAGAAGTCACCAGTCGTGTCGATCCACCCCACTTTTGATGCATTGTGGTAAGCCAGAAGATTTACAGCAAGATTCAGGGCAAGGATCTGAATGACTACGATCAAATTGTGAACGCCATCTAATGTGGGTTCATCATACAGATTTTCCAGAACCCTTATCACCCGAAAGTTGTATGATTTTGTGTCGGCCCAGTCCAGAAAGTAGTCGATCAATATACTCGTTCCCACTGACGAGAGGAGCCGGAGAATCACTTCTTATTGGTCCAGCTTCGAGAGCTAAGTTGAAACAGGACACTCCGACGGCTGCAGAAAGCTCAGCGACAGTATCAATGGCTGCTTCCAGATCTTCCAGAGATACAGTTTCCGGTGGTAAACGATTGAGAATTTCGCGGGGAGTAGCTGAGAATAACAGATCGCTTTCTGTTCTGATTCCTAATGTATTGAGAGCCGCTACCAGTTCTGCAGATATCGACGGCACAAGATTGGCTAGACGCATGGCGAGTTGATGGCGAGAGACTCGGACGTAAAATTTTGTGACTTTGGTATCATGATCACTTCTATAACTTCTTCACACGCTCCTACTAACTCTTGCTTACTTCTTACGATTGCTTGAAGTTATCTGCTTCTAGTAAAATGAGTTCTAGAGGTTTTCTCGTCCCTGTGCTTAAAAATCTAAACCTCGATCGTCTTGACTCTCGAGAACTCGGTCTGCGAATGCTAAGTGCCTTTCAACATGGTGCATTTGTGTGGTTTTATTTAGATTTCGATCATTTCACAAATTCTGAAAATGCCTTTTGACAAACCTCTCAGATCTGGGAATCTCTAGAGTTGTTCTCGATTGAGCGTATCTTTCACCGCCTCTAAAGGTCCGCGGAGGCATACCGCCCAACAGTTGCCTGGTTCTTGGTATTTAAGGCCACTGTACTTAGGGAAATTCTGTGTTGCCAGTGATAATGGTTGGTATTACATCCCACTTTCACTCTCTTTTCCTGTTGCTTGTCTTCGGGAATGGTTTGGCTCTCAACGTCTCTATACCCCTTTTCGCCCCCTCGAATACACCTACGCTTTCACCTTCCTTGGTTTCGTTTTCGATAGAACAAGATCGATGGGTAGAATGGATCGGTGCCCCTTCTCGTAACGAATTCTTCTTCAACACACTGGAAAACTTGAAACGATTGTCTGGGGAGCCCCCAAGAATTAGAATAGGAGCCAATAGTGAGGACAGGACTATTTACGACTCTAGCGTACAGGTGAGCTTATACCTGCTCCAGAAGTGACTTACCAATAACCTACATTAGTTTTCGGAAGCAACCTTTCCAGCACCATCCGCAAGGACACCCTACCCGGAGGCAACAAATATCAGTGTCGGAGATGCATTTTATGCTGCAGCGCAACGTCTCCCTTCTAGTAAGTTACACCAAGTCGTGTTGAACAGCACTGATTTTCGCTCCCTCAGATACCCGAATCACCTGGGGTCTGAATCTAGGACAAAAAAATCTCACCGCAACATTTCTCGAAGCAAGGGCTTTACTCAAGGCATTCTCATTGCCTAACATTACAGATGCAGGAATTGTGCTCGAGGCAATTGAAATCGGGAATGAAGCAGATCTCTATGCTAACAATGCCATGAGAGCACGGGGCTATGATGAAGTTACCTATGTGAAGGAGTGAGTTTGCCATAGATTTGCTGCTTCCAAAAAATTATCAAATATTCCTTCCTCACTAGATGGATTGCTTTCGCTGATAACGTCTCCATGGCAATGAACCTCACCTCTAAACCGTTACCGCGTTTCTGGGGGGCAGCCTTCGCAGGTTCTTCACTCAGTACGACTGGCTTCTCTCCTCAAGCAATTATTAATCAAGGGGTACTAAATACTCACCCCGGTTCGCTTATAACCACGTGGGTTTTATAAACCTCTTAATGAATAATACTGATAAATTTCGGCATATCCCAGGATATCCCAACACAGGTACAGTGGATCCTTTTGCTCTGGAAGCTCAGGTCTCCTACAGGACTTGATGTCAAAGGACTCGATCAGAGGCAACTTGACTAAGTTTTCTGGTGATATCAAAGCCGTACGGGATAAGGGCCTAGATTACGTGCTCGGTGAAACAAACAGTTATGCTTGTCATGTAAGCTTCATTGATTTTCTATCCCAAGTAATCGGTTGACGTTGCTATTAGGGTGCACCCGGGGTGAGCAATACGGCGGGTGCTGCGCTTTGGATGCTGGATTACCTATTATTTGCGTTTGTCCAGCATGTAAAACTTAGTCTTCAGATATTGATAACACCCCACAGATCCCAGGTCGGGATATCAAGGGTATATCTCCACCAAGGGATCGGATTCAAATACAATCTGGTGAGTTCCAAACTGGTCTACCTTCCTCCCGATGCTCATTGCGGGCTACTTACTCAAACAAGGTACAACCTACCGTCCTACTGCGTTCGACAATCGATGGCACAACTTTAGCTACCCCGATGGCCCCACACATACAACCACCGTATTATGCCGCAATAATAGCAGCAGAAGTCCTTGGCCATGTTAAGATAAACGACACAGTAGGAGGTGTGGCCGCAAGGGCACTCGAACTGACGATAGAGAACCCTCGAGTCGCTGCATATGCCTTCTATAGCCCTGTGGAAGGGAACAATTGGAAGGTGTCGAGGTTGCTGCTAATCAATTCCCAAGCCCACTTCAGGAATACGACGTCAAAGGGCAAAGTCCATATCGATCTATCGTTTTCCTCTGTGAATTCGACAAATGGCATTGTACCTCCACGAAACATGACGATCAAGCGACTTGCCATTCCATTCGCAGATGATACTGCTGGTATAACCTGGGCTGGTCAGACGTACGAGACCAGCAACGGCCAGGTTAGTGGGGAATTAAAAGTTGAAACGAGTGCTGTGGAAAGTGGTGTTGACTTGTGGGATACAGAGGCAATTTTGGCCTACTTCGATTGAGGTGACACCAATGACCTCGTTATGTGATTCATGTATATTATAGGGTCTCTGTGTTGTATTACTAAATTTCAAATTCTATGGACGTGAACCAATCGAACCTCACTGAATAACTCGGAAACAAGATCCTGAACAAAGGTTTTCATAACAACAGTACAAACTATGTACCGGAAGATTGGCATACCATTAGAAAAGACTGACGGAAAATAAATATTAGCTCCCGGAATTGAGAAGAAAAGATATGGTAGAATGATACGGGGAGAATGATGGAGGAATCAGTAGGTGGCATAGTCCGTTCCCGTAATTGTGCGGTAGAGACGTAAGGTTAAAAGTGGTAGGAATAAGAGGACCAAGAAGCTGGAAAACGAAGACCAGATGTAAAACCAGACCGGGGGCAGTTGCCAATACATATATACCAAAATCGTCCCAACAATCAACAGAATAGCCGCAACGAAACAAAACCAAACTATGAAACAAGAGTCAAAGATGTAGTCTTATTGGAAATTGGAGAGAACCTACAAATCACAGATAAAAGTCGAATTTCGTAGTTGGCAAGACAAGGTCTTTTCAAGTCAACAGTGACGTTGGGATGCCTCCATATGCGGCATAATTCGAGGTCTCCGAGGGTGCTCAAGCGGTATTTTAGGTAGCAGGTGAGGCATGTAGCCTCTATGCTTAGGATGAGGGACGTGTAGCAGGCGGCGAGAAGTCGATCACGAAGGTCCGGCAGAGATACTGGATGCTTGTCATGAGTTAGCATCGCCGAGTATCGCTTGTAGTTGCTTTCATTGCCAATGGGGGTTAATAGGGTAGAAGCAATGGCAGCGAGTAGAGTCGACTGTATGATGCTGTCATTAGAGATGAACTGGCTAAGCAGAGAAAGAAGCCACTAACAACGACGGCAATAATTTGGTAGTTGTGTTGCAGATCTTCTTTTTTTGACTGCGCGATTGCTCCTGGGGTGCTGGTGAGCCATGATGCATGATGGACGATGAAGCTGATTAACTCACTGATCTCGGCCGGTGAAGCTTCCTTTGGTGCAGGTCGAATGAACTGGCTGGAGGGTTTCGCTTCTAGGACCTGTGAACTCGCTTCCTCGTCGTTGGACATGGCAAATATTGAATCGGATGAGTGTTGAACGTTGGGGGTCGACCCATGGAAAAAGGAGCAACGGGTTTATATGCATCGTGGGCGCGCCGTGACAGGATGCATGAAGTTTAATATTTTTTCTTCCAAATCGCCTTCAAACCACAGCATCCTCAGGGACCCAAAATTGTAGTCCTTCAATTGCACAGACTATTTGGCATGAAGGACCTGGTCTAGAGCCGAATTGTATTTCCAGTGGACGATTCCAGAGTTGACCAGGGTCGGAGTCCATCGAATCGCCGATCATGTGGCGATCATTGGTTCGAGCCATTCAAATTTCAATTCGGCCGCAAGGATGCCATGAGCCTGTTGTAAGTGCCAGCAGGCCAAGAGAACATGGACCATCTTCAGCACAAAAAGCCATTTACGCAGACCAGAATCGTTGAAGCTGCCTTGTAACGATAATATTGGCCCGGGTCTAGTGAAAGTGGAAGTCACGCGCGACCGAGCTCCATTTCCACAGCGCCTAAGTGGCACTAGAGTGGCAGGACTCGGGATGACATGACGAAAACGCATGTAAGTAATGAAACGTTCGAGAAGGGGGTTTTATGCGAATGTTGACTTTCATGTTCTGAGCATACGGATTCACGATTCATTTTTTTCGGGTTGAGGTCTAAAACGGTAAACCGCTGGCTCGCAGTGGCAGGAAACCCTTGAGTATTATTTACAGTAACTGCTATCTCAGTACATATAAGTGTTATTGTACCTGATTTTTGGAATTAGAGAAGGGGTTTTACCAGAAAACCATCTATTGATGCTTGTGCCCTGAAGTCCATGGACCTCGAAGGGCTGCAGACATTTGCTCGGGTATCTCGGAGATCTCATCTTGGCCCTTTGTCATTCCGGTCTTCAAGATAAACTACCTGTGCATAGAGACCTGTGTCAGTTAATATAATATGTACATACTTAGATAATTAAGCTTGCTGTAGTGGTTCGGAGCCGAGTCGGCCTAAGTATGTGAATTTTCTCCTTCACAACTAAGACTGTACAAAAAGAGGACATAATTTTCAAATCAAGTGTTATTCTAAATATCGCACTTTTTTTACTCTATATGCCTCCTCCCCGCTAAGTACTGAGATAGGGCTCATATAATACAAACCAAGAGCGCTGGATGAGCGCGTATACTGATGCGACTTGAAAGCGTGGGAATACTATGATTTTGGAAGTTGTTCGATGAGCACGAAGGCGAGTAAATTTTTTCTCATGTACATCGTTGATATTCAAGCATTTCAAAATTTGCAGATTCAGGTACAGAAGAAAGATAAGACGAAAGCCAAAAAGAGGTATTTGAAAAGAAAAAAAGAGAGGAGAAAAGTCAGACAGAATGCAAATACTGCTGTTGCCGATAATGCTACATCCCCAACACCTGAAGATGGGGACAAGGACGAAGATGAATGGGAAGATGAAAAGTTAGATGACACAAAGGTGGCTGCAATACCAACCAAACGGCCTAAAAAGAAGCGGAAATTAGATTTGGACCACCTCATGGATGTCGATGTCGATCGAGGATCGACACCTTCACTGGTTGGTGCTCTCCCATCTTTTCCGCTTCCTAGGCACCCCGATGCGCCTTCAAAAACGGATCTTGCGCTTCAGGGTCTCGACAAGTCTCTAGTTGATGCGCAAATCGTATGGGATGGGGAAACCCAGAATGTGGATGATATAGGACTAAATATGAGTGGAAGGATGAAGAGGCGACTGCAAGAACTGGGGATTGTCGAGTTGTTTGCTGGTTAGCTTGAATTTTATTTTTTGTTCTGGATTGACTGTATATTTCTTACAGTTCAGAAGGTGTTACTACCCATCCTTCTTCCTCCAGAGACAAGTTTGTATACACCTTATGCCTCGCCTCCCGATGTATGCGTATCTGCACCCACTGGGAGCGGTAAGACACTTGCATATGCTATTCCTGTCATCGAGGTGATAACAATTTCCCTCACTAAGAGTGCTTTGTATTGAACTCGTCCACTGCAGACGCTCTCTCAACGCATCGTAACCCGCTTACGCGCACTCATCGTCCTTCCTACTAGGGACTTGGTGTCTCAAGTACGCGAAACAATGGATACATTGAGCAAAGGGACCAATTTGAAGATTGGGACTGCTACTGGTCAACATTCCTTCGTAAATGAGCAAATTGGGTTGGTAGGCAATGTGGAGAGCCTGGATACAGGAATGCTAGAAGGGGGTTCGAGTCGGGTTGACATCCTCATATGCACCCCTGGAAGGCTAATCGATCATTTGGAGGGTACACCTAATTTCACGTTGCAGCATTTGCGGTATTTGGAAAGTTTCGTCCTCTCCCTCATGTCTTCCTCTGATAACACTTGCTCAACAGATAATTGATGAGGCAGACAAACTCCTCGCACAATCTTTCCAAGATTGGCTCTCGAGAGTTTTAGCAGCTACTCGCATGCCCTCTTCTCTTTCCAATCAAACTTTTTCCCAGTTCCCATCTCCAGACGCCCTTTCCCCATTTCATATCCCTCATTCCTCTTGGCGCCTCCCTTCCTCGTGTCGTCTCGAAAAGCCTCAATCGAGCACACAAAAGCTCTTATTCTCAGCGACAATCACGAGTGATCCAGGAAAGCTCAAAGGCCTAGGCTTACGAGGACCTGTCAAGTGGGTAGTTGTTCGGGGGGCCAAGAACCAAAAGGGATTAGACGCCAAAGAATTGGGTGTGAGAGGAGTATTGGACGTGGTCATGGAAAGATTCGAGGTACCTTCGACATTGACCGTAAGCATCCGCATATTCTTTTTTTTTGTCCTCATTTTTGTCTTTTCAACTTCAAAGGAACACTACATCATCATGCCCACCTCATTGAAACCTCTCATATTGTTTTATCTCGTCCTCAAACATGACGTGACGAATACTTTAGTGTTTACGAAGTCTGCTGAGTCGACGGAGAGATTGACGAGGCTCTGTGAGCTGTTCTTCGAGGGAGGGGAGCACGGGTTAGTTAGGGATGGGGATGAGAGAGACCCTTCAGGATCAACCGCTACAGAAGGAGACGAGAGGAAGGGCTTGGTCGTCAGAGCGTACTCGAGCGACCTGCCAGTGAGCGAAAGGAAGACTGTATTAGACATGTTTAAGAATCGCAAAGTGCACATGTATGTACTCCTTTTCCGGAACTCTTACATGCAACATTGACCTCTTCAACATAGCCTCATCTCATCCGACCTCATTTCACGCGGAATTGATATTACCCATGTTAGACACGTAGTATCTTATGATGCACCTGTCGATATGAGGAAGTACGTTCACCGGGTTGGGAGGACAGCACGCGCAGGGAGGGAAGGCCATGCTTGGTGTTTAGTCGAGGAGCATGAGGTGGGTGCTTTCTTTCTCTCTACGATGCGGCATCGACGTCCTCCTTCAGGCAAGGTACTTCAAACAGATGCTTTTGGCTTCGGATCACCTTGGGAGAGTCAAGAAAATGCGTGTTGGAGAGCAGGAGCTCGAAATTTTGAGGAATAGATATGATGTTGCACTTGGGAAGTTGAGGGACATCTATGTTGTAGGAAAATAAGTAGGAAATCACTTCTCGGGATTTACTCTAATTCACTGGAAAGCTTACGGTCGGTGGCGTTTTCTGACGAGAGGGGCCATGGACCTGGATAGACTTGCTGCGAATTGGATAGATCATCTTTGAATGGACTAAAAGTTGGGATATCAACTTAAGTCCCATTCAAAGAGCTTCTGTTCAGGTACAGCATCAATAATGATGATCAGCTCTGGGGAAGCATTCTGCGCTGGAATATCAGGAAAGAAGGGAGGTGGAAATAGGGCCTAATAGAAGATCTACATTGCATCGTACTTGACACTTGGATTACACACGATGAAGGTTTTAGCTTAGTACCATAATGTACACGGAAGAGACAGCAATAATCCCGAAGGTAGAATGGAGAAACAGCCTAGACTTCAACCCAACAGTTTTTTCACGTACCTGAGAAGATCCTTGCCCTAATAGAAAGGTGTGTCGTTAATGACAATCTCCGCACATCAAGAAAAGTAATCTCACTCCACGTGTTTTAACACCATGAACCATAGCCTTGACATTATCCACCTCCATTCCATCCGTCTCGTCCCTCCCTTCCGCCTCAGAACCATCCTCTCTTGATGCAAGAAAATTATACTCGATTCGCTGCTTCTCTGCCATCCCGTACCGCAAAACGACCGTTAATACGGCGCGCCAACCTTCCAGTGACCCTGGAGCACCTTCAGTGTTCCCACTCCCATTAAGCTGCGATAAGGATGTTGTAGAGTTGTTCTTGTTTCCGTTAAAGATGAAGGACGACATAGAGGACGACCTCTTTGGAGTACTCGGGGTTGTGGCAGGAGCAGGGACAGGTAATGAGGGAACAATTGTCGACCGGACTGTGTAGGGACAGTATGAACGGTGTTCCTTCAATAGGTCAAACGCACGCTGAGGTAGGGATTTTTTTGGACGGGACGATGTGGTCTGAACACTCGGACCGCCTCCTGTATCTTTGAGGGTCGGACTGTCCATTACCGAATCATTGGACGTAGGTGCAGTCATAAGTCGATTCGTAAATGACCATAAACCAATCCTCCGCTGGCATAGCGCGCACTGCAGCAGCGCATTTTCGGGCTTCTCAGTCAGACTGGACGGTAGGTGGAAAGTGAAGGGAAGAGGCTGTTTTTCGGCAGGGCTAGCATGACTAGTTTGAGGAAGTGCAACTGACGATGCGCGAGAAAGTGGCGGGCTTGGTAGAGTAGATACAACAGAGTGAGCTCGGATGGTCGATGCTCGTCGGAGAGCTGGTGGTGCTGAAGGAGGGACAAGTGACCAGCCAAACAGTGCAGCCAGTAGGGACGTTTCGGAGGAAACTGAAGTTTGGGTGTTGGCATCGCTTGTAGGGAGGGATGACGGAATTTCAGGGATTGTGTATGCGGAGATTGTTGAAACAAATGCGTTCAAGTGTGTTGCGCTCTGCGTGATATGTAAACAACGGAACCATATCGTTTGGCATACTGGCACTTACCAATGGGTGTTTGATCAAAATATCTTTTACAACTGGATTCATGGCCGCAGCTCGAACTTTAATTTCGCGAATCATAGCCCCAGGCGACTGCAGAGGTGTGCAGTATATGGAATCTGTTGTGGGGCGTATAGGTCTTTACTGATTCAAATTTCGAAATAGACCATACCATCACATTGTCGTGTTTTCCAAGGGCATCCATTTTTATGAGCCTCAACCAGAGAGGTTCTTTGCTTTTCAACCAAAGTATTTGCTAAAGAAATGCTTAGTTGAATCCTTTCAACCCTACCTGACCTTACCAGCGTCGCGACTGAGTCCCTCCCTTCCACCAACTACCCAAGACGCATTGCAAAGTCCACAAACCAAGCGATCCCTTCCGTCGTTTATCCAACCACACCTCGAAGCAGCGACTGCGTTAATTGCTACTGGT
>Ga0307517_10002745_pt1 | contig 28092 bp, 29 predicted proteins | sample 23_EM_MG_FD_194515 | JGI IMG/M metagenome (GOLD analysis project Ga0307517, IMG submission 194515) | Populus trichocarpa ectomycorrhiza microbial communities from riparian zone in the Pacific Northwest, United States - 23_EM | ecosystem: Host-associated > Plants > Roots > Unclassified | place... | reverse complement strand
GTAGTGGGTACTTGGAGCCTGTGAGATGGTGAGGTTGTGGTGGTTGAAGCGCAGACGCCGCAGAGCAATAAATCTGAACGACTGGCGGTCATGATTGAACGATGGCAATTTCCATGACGACACTCGCTCGCCGAGAATATGTTTCTACAAGCGTCCCAGGCGTACCAAACACGTCTGGATTGGTGCATCGGCAGCGAATGGCGCAAGTAGGGCATCTGGGGGAGAAGTTGTTGAGGATTCGTGGAGCATGGCAGTCAAAGCGTTGTGGAAGTAACGGATGAGAAGACCTTCAAAATTTTTGTCTTGAGGTGCAGTGGAATCTCCAACGTTGGTCTCGGGGACTTTCCATGAGTGTTTTGAAGAAGGAGAGCGGATGCGTAATCGTCTGTTTTCTCTGGATTCTGTCGAGAAATCTCGATAAATGCGTCGGTAAGGTGTGAATTTTTGAAATGGTGTCCAGAGTCGGATTGGTATTGACGATTTAGAGAAGTTACAAGAGGCGAGTGCAGCAGAGATCAAAGACATGACGATTGAACCCCTTTTCAACCTCACCTTCCGCTTCCTAATTACCTGACAAGCCGACTGCGCCTAAGGGAGGTATACCCTCAGAAAAAAAGGACGATTTCGATCGAGGTTCAGGTAGCCGAAAAGTGGGCAACGCGTGAGGCTGGTGGGAGCAGCAGATTTTCCTGTCCTCGTTCATGACTGCCCCCATTCGCTCTGAGGCAATGGACCGACTTTCCCTCAGTCTGTACTGGGATGCAGATGATGATGTCGAAGACATCCACAGATACACCAATGGAGGCTTTCACCGAATTTGTCTCGGGCGAAGTTCTCTCTTCTACAAAAACTCAGTATCGCCAACGGAGGCATGAACTTGACCATGATGCATAATCTTTCTTTACTACAGGGCTCTGGGCGCGCAACCCTCTAAAACTGACAGGACTGTTGTCGCCGTTCAACCTCAGATGTGAATCCGAATTGAAAAATCGATGTTCAGAAAGGCATGGGAGTAGAGATCAAGTACAAAACCTGGACAGCAATGCTAACGAGAATAATGGTCAGAGGAATACTCCAATGCTGATGATGGTGGGTATTGCAGACTTACAATTGAGTCTCTTCACCTGAGATTTTCAAAAAAAAGGAGGGGTTCAATCCGATCGTTTTCCGTTTCGCAGAAGTGACAGCGGGGCGCCTATTCTACAACAAAAAACCACACCGTGGCGACCCTGACTCACGCTAATTAGGACCCAAGATGGTGTGCTGGGCAACGAAGATCTCCATTCGACGTCCGCAGCTCCTAAAAATGCCTTTTCAAGTAACCAGCCCTCTTCCCACACCTTCAAGCTTCATGATTGTAGACAAGCACCCCCTTCCAGACGATCCAACTCCAACAGATGCGCCGCCGTCTTATGATGCCAACACACTCTGCATACAACAAACAGTCCTCCGTTCAGTTTCATTGTCTTCTCATTGCCCTATTCATTCCCTTGGCTACTCTCCTTTTTCTTCATCAAATCACGATTCTCTTTAGTTTCTTCCTTGCAAGCCATAACGCCTGTAAATTCTTCTTCTTTCCCTTCTTCGCACTCTGCGTCGCTTTGCTCTTCTCCATCTCAGCCACCAGTCATTTCCCCTCTGGGTCTCCTTTCATATAACCGACTTGCGCGTGTGGAAATTGGGTGACGATCATCTCCAGTCTCTGCAATTATCAGCGGTGCTATCTGGCTGTTATCTGCTTGATGTTTGTTACTGATATTTTGGTATTTGCTATCTAAGTAGATGTTGATCAATCCAACAAAGATGCAGACCGAAGATGATCCCTGAAGATGGAATCACGAACTGAATGGAGGGTAAGCAAAAGGTTGAATGAGAGGCCCAGTATAGAACAAACCATTGCCGATAATTACTTGCACGGCTGTTATATCCTGAATGAAAGGTCAGTTCATTGTTGACGCTCTGACATTAACTGGACCCACCACAACATTAATGAAATGTGAATAAAAGACTCGGCCATCCTCGTTGTTACTGCGGTGCACATGACGAAAGGCCGCAAGAAAATATTGAATAGCCGTTTGGTAGTCATTTGAACGTTCACCAAACGAAGTGATACTGATACTCCAAATTAGGTGCAGCGATTCTCGATATCAGAACTTACTATTTTTGAACTTCGACGCCTCGTTCCAGCTTAGCTCTCAGGAGATCTGTTTTATCTGGAAGCACATCGACAAGGAACTAGCCATGGACCCGAAAGGACATACTCAACAATAATACCAAATGAACACGTCTTAAAAGGGTGTTTGAACATATTTCAGTAAAAAATCGGAGTGAATCGTCAAGTCGATTTATGTGTGGGTCGTGGTCGAGATACTGATGATTGGGAAGACAAAGAGTGAAAGCGAAGTTCTGGAGAAACGTACCTGGTCAAAGGCACCAACGGGAGCAAGAAAAATGATAGCATTGGCATCATCAAAATATGGCACCCAGCTATGCCTTTGCCCACGAGCGGCTCCAACATCGTAGAGATGCCAGGTTACCATTTTTCCGTGCGAGTTTACATCGAAACTGTGCTCTGCGACGCCCATGGTTTGGATCCGGGCATGCAGTATATCATCTATAAGGAATATGTGAATATATGCGTGAAATATATCATAAGACTTGCCTGTCGTTGGAAGGTAATCGGGTGCGGCGACTCTTGAGATATGACGCAAGAAGCTGGAGATATTGTAGTCGAGGACCGGATGAAATATAGAAGACATACAACTCGGACCATTCATCCAATTTCAAATGTTTCCTGGCAATTAAATCCTTCACCACCGGGTGATTCCATAGTTCTCGAATATCATCCTCGCTGGACTTGAGCATACGTGCCACGTCTGCGACCAAGAGATGACATGGGATACCATGAGAGCTATGTGCAGATTGATTCTGTTTCGTTGAAGGCTGCTGCCTGGTTTTGGCACTTTCAATGATTCTCGATTGCCATCCATTGCGCACGTATACTCCGCCCTTCCCTGAATCAGAAATTTTTATTCCCCCACTAAGTCGATCTGCAAGAGCGGAATCCATTGAAACTAGATGAGAGAGACGGAGACGGAGTAAAGCAATCGGTGTGGGTGTTTCGTTTAGGTGAGTAGAGTGACCGGTTGCTTCGGATTGAGCGATCGAGCCTGAACCCGGCGAGGATTGAGTAATACTACTGCTCAATAGGAACGTCGAAACCCCATTGCCCCTCGACTTCCCGGAATTGGCATCGTCTGTCGCACCTATCGCGTTTCCGGACTCATCGTTAACGGTGTCCTGAGTTTCCAGGGCTGAGAGGATCTGTCTGATGGATCTAACAACATTGAAGTATATCACAGTCCGCCACGAGGAACGCTCTTGCTCAAGAGAATGGGGGCCATACATTAGTTGGAACTGCTTCAGCAGTGTCGATTTTCCGCTTTCTGCTTGCCCCAGAAGCAAAAGCTGGATCCAAGGGTGAATATATGAGCGTGGAAGGACACAGAAGTGGAGACACCTTCACATCGCCCTTAGGCTTGAGTTTCCTGATTCGTTCCTCTTCAAGATGTTCATCAATCTGCTCAGAAACCCGTTTGGTTTCGGCCTCGGCATAAAGACGGGCAGTGCGTTCCGCCTTTGTCTCTGTTTCAGGGGGCTTGAGAGCGGCAGACATTGGATCATCCTCGCCGTGTAAAAACTGGGATCGCATCGTCATCGTCGTTGGCGTCGGTCGTGAGGGAAGATAAAAAATGTCGTAGGCTCGTGACCAGCCTGTGTAAGAAAGCGTAAGAGATCCTTCGTTGCAAGTTCAAGTTGTCGAGGGGGAAGAGAAGGCTGTGTAGTGCACACCTCACCGGAGGACAATGAATAGATTTGTGACACGAGGTGGTTGCCGCATTGTTGGTTCTTCATTTACTTTTGCGCCGGCAGTGCCCCGCGTATGACAGTGAGTGGGAACTTCTACCCAAGCAATCACCTCTCTTCTACTGAATCTCATGTCGGACGAACATTCGCCTCTTAAGCAATTTCTCAGCGACCTGTGGAATAAGGCTTTCAGAAAGTCACCGTGCGTTTACGGCCAAGCACGTCTATCGTCTGATGAATACCTTCATTTCGGCAGGAGTCTATTGCCATGGGACGAAAATTGGAAATTAGACCAAAAATTCTTCAGGGACATGGAAGCATGGAGGGAACAGCATCCCGATTCAACGCTGTTGAAAATCATGGAAAAAGTCAATGACGCAGTTACGAAGAACATGCCATTCGCAGAACTTGTACCAGATACCCCATTCCCGGCTCGTGGACTCGTCAAGGCCCTGGCCCATGTACTAGCGCTTGGTGTAGTACGTCTGTTTCTTCTTCTAGTACATCGCTACTATCATCTGTGTGAAGACAATAGCAAGAGCGAAGAACGACGTATTCGAATTTACCACGGAGGTGATAACCTGGCTTTCAACGGTTGAAGCGAGTTTTGGAAATGGCCAGGACAGGAAAATTGTATCGATTGCTCGTAACAACCTCAGGCTTATAGGGTATGTATGTTGTTTTCGTGGGACAACATCATTGATGGCTGTATAGGAGGTTGATAAACGAGATATGTAAATGGGCGTGGGCTAGACTTGTACAAAGTAACCTTTTCCAAGTTTCTCATCTTCTAAAACCCCGTCTCAGAACGATGAAAGATGGACAGGACTCATCAACGGACTTGTTATTGCTGAAGAAATTCGAGTGTTTAAGGAGAAACTGACGGCAGCTAGGGGGCTTCTCTTAGTACGTTGTGACCTATTTGAAGACGATTGTTGGATCCGACGATGTAGCAGAATTTACAGGTCAATACACTTGTGGTCGGAGTCGATGAAATCCTGGAACAAATTCGTGAGATCAAGGAGCTGCAGAAGTCACAATTAGTAAGAAATAAAACATTTTACCAACCCCAAGTGATTAACATCTATGATCCAGTGTGCGATACTGCACCATCTAGAAGAAGCCAAGTCTGCAGAGGAATGCAAGCGATTCCTTCAACAAACACTCTTCAAAATCGCTTTGTCGAATACAGCATATGACGACCAAGGCAAGCCTCCATGCGATGAAGACACTCGTATAGAAATTCTTGCGGATATCAAGAGATGGGTAAACGATGTTTCTGCAGGGAGCAAGAACTTTTTCTGGTTGACTGGAGATCCTGGCTGCGGCAAATCTGCCATCACAGCATCCCTTGCACGATACTGCAAGGACACGGGCACATTGTGGGCGCAGTTCTTTATCAATCGAAATAGTGAAGCTACAACGAACCCCCGAGTTTACTTTCCTTCCATTGCTCGCCAGATGGCTGACCACACCACGTCCGATCAAACTATTACGAAAACCATCTACGAAATAATCAAACGGAGGCCATCTGTCCTGGATCAGATAACTCTTGATCAAGCGCTTGGTCTCTTTGTTGAGACTGTTCAAGCAGCATGCGACCTCGATCCAAGCAAAATTGTCGCGATCGTCATTGATGGGCTGGATGAAACCCGACGGGATATGCTTCAAGAAACCGCGAAGATTTTCTCGAAATTATTTCACACACTTAAACGTCGGAATGCGAAGGTATTCATTTCGAGTCGGACGGATGATGCAATTGCGAAACCATTCTACCGCATCCTTCGATCTGATGAGCGCCATGTTAAACATGTACATCTAAACACATCTGACCCCTCATCTATCGAGGACGTTTCACGGTACCTTTTCCGGAACGTCAAGCAACTTGTGGAGGAATGGGATTTGAACTGGGAGCAGTGGCCTGGGGAAGAGCGCTTGAATATGTTGTGCGTTCGAGCGAGCGGGTTGTTTATCTGGGCTGTAACTGTCGTGAAGTTCTTCCAGGAACAACTCAGGCAATCAGAACACGAGCGTTTAAACGAACTTCTCGACGTAATCAATGATGAAGGGATGGGGGATGTGAACAAGCTTTACGGGAAAATCCTAGAGATTACCGTGACCTACAGTGTTGAGACGAACACAAAGGCACAGCAAGACTGGGAACACGAAAAGTTTCGATGCGTCGTTGGGTTCATCGTCATGATGAAGGAACCACTCCCGGTTGGGGACATAGGCGCACTCCTGGACTTAAGACGAACGCCAAATTCCAACCCAGTCAATGTCGTGCATTTCGTTACGAAATTGAGAACAGTCTTGGTTGCTGGTACTGGCATTATCTCAAACGAAACGATTCCTCGGCTCCATAAATCATTCGCCGAGTATATCACGAGTGAACGAGCTGATGTTCAACTCCGCATTGTCCCACCTGTCGTTGATGGTCAGCTTGCGACAAAGTGTTTACGTCTGGTGTGTCAAGGGAGGGGTGATAGAAGGGGGGTTACATTTCCTGCGGGAAGTCTCCAGTACGCTATTCACAACTGGACCCGCCATTTACCCGGCGACAAAATTTCGGAGTCGGGAATTGGTATAGTTGGTGGTGATGGGCTTGGGAAAATTCTTTCAAAGACTGCAGGATTGAGTGCGGGTTTCCTGTCGGCGTCGGGTGACTATCAAAAGCACATGTACGACCCAAAAATTGGTCTTCCACTACCTGCGCAGCCCGGACACCCTTCAAACATCCAAGGATCACATAGCATATGGGGTATTGCTGTGTCGCCTGACGGCGAGTTGATTGCCTCGGGAAACGACAACGGAGATGTCCAAATATGGGGCAGCAGATCGTATCAGCCAGTTGGGGAGCCAGGAAAACATGGGGGTCGTGTAAGATCTGTCTGTTTCTCCCCTGATTCATCTTGGCTTGTGTCTGGAAGTCGTGATGACACTGTTCGAATGTGGGATTGTCGAACGGGACAGGCGATCGGCCCTCCACTCTTGGGACATACCGATGAGGTCAATTCAGTCTGCACGGATGGCCGGAGAATTATTTCAGGAAGCAATGATAGAACAATCCGCATATCGAGTTGTGACACGCGTCGACTCATCGGGGCGCCGATCTCTGTTGGCAAAATTGTTTGTTCTGTTGCTCTTTCCAAGGATGGTCGCATTGCTGCAGGAGTGGTCAGTGACGTATATGTCTTTGATATTGAGACTCGACAGCAAATAGCCTTGATGAAAGGTTCGCATGGTGTTGTGTGCGCACTCGCCTTCTCGTCCGATGGTAGTCGAATCGCCTCGGGAAGCTGGGACAAAGCAATTCATATTTGGGATGTCCAAACTGGCAAACAGATGCAGAGACTCGACGGACATACAGGCCGTGTACTCTCTGTCGCCTTTTCCCCCGATGACCGATGGATCGCCTCTGGGAGTGACGATAAGACGATACGTGTGTGGCACTCCGAAACTGGCCAACCAATTGGCCTTCCACTAACAGGGCATACCGGCGTTGTAACCTCGGTTACCTTCCTGCGAATCCTACCTGACACCCGTCAGCTTATCTCAGGGGACTTAGACTCTACCATTCGCATTTGGATTTTGACGCAGTGGCAGAAACCCTCCCAGCAGATCACTACCATCCACCTCTCGCAACACTTGGACGCCTCTTCCAAAGACGGAATCTCACTTGAAGGGCGCCCTTCCATTATTTCTGCTAGCTACTCCTCCGATGGCTCCCTCTATGCAGCATCAACGTTGGATGGGAACATAAGTGTCTGGAATACGGACCACACACTCTTATGGGAGACAAACATTTCTATCCATCCGATTCATTTTCTTCACTTCTCGGACAGGCAGTTGGTTTTGTCCGTCCCAGATGGTTCTATTTCATATTGGAACCTATCATTGGATGGGAAACCGACGCACAAGAAAGCCATAACTCGTGGACCACAAGTCAATGCGAGACACCTTCATCAGTCCACAACCTCGCCCAATGACACGGTTTCGTGGCTCCCATTTTGTTTTGACACGGGTTTGTGGGCCTGCGTCGACGGCATTTTCATCAGGTTTGAGGGAAAAGAAAGAAGCGTTACTATCATCGATGTTGGGAAGCTTGGTAGGTCACGGTAATTTACCGCTGTTTCACCTTACATGAATGTCTGTTCGGAACCCTCTATTCATTGGATTTGTTTTCTACTGTAATAAATGATCGTAGTCGTGCTGCGCTAATTGAGACCCAAGATGGTGTGCTGTGCAACGAAGATCTTTACCATTCGACGTCCGCAGCTCCTAAAAGCCTCTTCAAGTAACCAGCCTTCTTCCCACACCTTCAAGCTTCATGATTGTAGACAAGCACCCTCTTCCAGACGATCCAACCCCAACAGATGCGCCGCCGTCTTATGATGCCATACTAACCGACAAACGCCACCGACCACCAGAGAAATCAGGTTTCAATGACAACAAATCACCAATACAGCCTGGTCCCGAATCACCATTACCTTCTCCTCCACTATCCCCTCCTTCCAAGGTAATTGCACCCATCGAGTTCGTGAAGAAAGACAAAGGAAAATCAAGGAGCGTCTCCAATAACTGGTTCAGCTTCACTGCAGCCTCGAGCTCGAGTTCCCGCGCATCTCATGAAATCCGCAATACAGTTCTCGGTCTGTTGCGCGATCTCGTTCAAGACCATGCTTCGAACTCTCCTGCTGCCGTTGGTATTCTCAGCAGTTGCGCAGATGCCTGTGCGTCCCATGGTGTATTGTTTTCGGACATCCTTCAACAAAGGTACATCGAAGAACATACACCCATATACTGGGCAATCGTAAAGCGTTTGCCTGATGACCACCCTGGGGTTGACGAAAATCAAGGTCCCGATCTTCTCACTGCACTTATTTCTTATGCATCTCCACTCAAAGAGGAGATGATAACGGAGATTCGAGAAGCCTGCCTCGCCACATCAGATCAGAATCTCTTCAAGAGGCTCAGACAGTCTCCGGGCTTTGCACGTATGTCAACTGTGGACCAAATGTTGCTAGGAGTGAAAACCCCCCTCGATGAGATCGAGGTAGAAGAAATTTCATCGGACGAAGACGCGTTCTCGGCGAATTTCCTTATTCCTCAATTCCACAAACGGATGGCCATTTCGAAACTAATCCCACTGGAGTTCATCGCACGAGGTATGTATGATGTTTTATTTGGGATGCTTTCGTCTCTGATTCCATTTTTCAAAGGTCGTTTGTGGTGCCTCAACTTCTTAGTAGCCTCGGAGACAAATTCTATGTATTCTGGGCCCCCTGCAGGTTCTTGGTGCATTTCCCTCTCCCTGCAAGAAAGCAGTCCTCCGACACATGTCGATTCTCGCCTCTTAATCCTCGAAGCCTTGTCATCCCCCTCCAACCCTGTTTCCCAACCCGACACTCCTCCTAGTTCAGCCATATCCTTCAGTCTTTCCCCCTCCCGATCTACGAAACGAAGTAAATCAAAAGCTGTAATTATTGTCCGGCTTCAAACTTCCATCCAACAGCTTGAATCACCTAGGAAGCATTCGCGAGGCTATCAAATACTCGAACCGCTCGAGAATGAAGCAATCAAGTTACAGTACACTAACAATCCTTATATTGGTTCAGACGAGAAATTGCGAGCAAGGTTCGAAGCCAGATTAGGGAAACCTGACAAGGACTGCATTATTTGCTAGGTTGCATTTATTCGAAGTCAACTAGTCTGAAATTGTATATGTATGGCTTGATTTGTTACATTCATTATGTCTGATGAGAAAGAACCCCTTTCACGTTCATATCTTCCTCCTCATCGTCCTCTTCCGCTGGCAGCAGAACCGCCGCCAGGGTTTGAACCGATAGTATCCCTTTTCAAGGGCAAGAACAGTATTCGCCTCCCCGATTCTCCCACTACCGTGGTAACCTCATCTATCAGCCATCATGCAAACAACGCTCCACCTTCCTTCCATCCTCCGATCATACCTGCAGGACCTGGACGAGGACATGTACGATCTCACAGCTCATCGTCGGTATCAAGCCTCAAAGGAAAGAGTTGGTTTTCCTTCTCTTCGCCGGTGGCGGCACCACCCAGTCGAAAACCAAATAACGAAGTTCGCATGACAGTTCTCAACCTTGTGCGCGATCTGGTACTAGACCATAGTTCCGGATCGCCTGCAGCCCTCGGCATCTTACAGAGCTGCGCCGAAGCATGCAACTCTCACAGCGTATCGCTGTCTGATATCTTGCAGGAGAGGTTTATCGAGAATCATTCGCCACTATATTGGGCCATCGTGAAACGACAACAACCCGATGCGTATGAAGAGCTGGACGATACGACCCTGCCTGATTTACTTGATGCTCTGATAAAGCAATCTTCTCCATTGGATCCTGATACCATGTTGGAACTTCGTCAAGCATGTCTGGCGACGTCCGACCATTCCATGTTCCAGCGCCTTAGCATCCTACCTCATTTCAGTACGACCTCCGGCGTGGATAGAGTTATTCTCGGTGCCACCTCACCTCCAGATAATGTAACTGTAGAGCTGAGGTCGGGCAACGATGGTGCATTTACAGTCTACCTGCAACTTTTCCAGTTCCATAAACGAATGATGCTCTCCAAAGAGATTAAACATGAATTCATAGCCCGAAGTGTGTATGTTTTTATATTTTAATCGGCTCAGCCTCTGACACGTCGTCCACAAGATAGGATATGGAGGATTTCCTTCATGATCATGCCTGATGATAATTGGTACGGTCCACCACCAGGATCGTGGTGTATAACACTATCACTACAAGGATCCAGTCCTTCGACATGGTTCGACGGTCAACTTTCATTACCCAACTCCGATCGACCTCTTCGTTTGCGATCCAGTCGGATGTTGGAAGGTCCTAGGCATGACATTCCAGCAACACAAATTGTGGTCCCAATGGATGATAGCCCCGACTTTGCTACTTTGCAATATTCGTGCGTCCTTCCTCTTCTATTCGTCGTTCGGGTCGACTGACATCATATCCTTCATTCAGAGGCAACACCTTTAACCCAGAAGACGAACAGCTCAGTATGAGCTTGGAAGCCAAACTTCGGAAGTGGGATTCTTCCATTGACTCTTAATGCGACGACGTAATGTATAATCCACCTGTATTACTATGTTTATGTATCGAAATTAAAGAAATACAGGATCGGCGTTCTCTGAAATCAAGTCCTCTAACACGCAATACCAGGAACAACAACAATGATAGAACAGCCAAATGAGACGGCTTGTTACCAGGTTCACAACTCCAGAAAGTGTCTCGCCCCTCAATATATACTAATTTTTAAAATTATCTACAGACTAATCCTTCCCACATGCACAGCAATCAGAAAGATGACAACCAACCCTGGGCGTAAAGTGCTCGTCTTCGATCCTGCGGACGACACGCACCTTGGAGAAGGGGCAATACACAAGCGCTGGGGAAGATACGTGTTCAAATTGAATATCGATTATTAACTTTGATAAAGTTACCCACCACGATTGGGAGACATCCGTGGCGCACGCATTATGTTCGCGCTTTGTTTGGTCGTCTATTCCTGGCCATGGCCTAAAAACATAATATATCAAGATCAACGTGGTTCTTGGCCAGAAGTAACCATTTATATTTGCTAGGTCCTTGGTGATTCAAATGTTAGTTCCATTGCGGGTAAGCCTTCATTCGGACCATTGACCGGACCACTCTTAATGCGACGTCGTAATATATATAATCCACCTGTATTATTATGTTTATCAACCGAAATTAAAGAAAATCCTGCAAGCCAGCTCAAAGGTGGTATTCCGCCTAGTATGTGAGCATGAATATGAATCCCTACGGAGACAGACGATCGGCCACGGGAGAAGTCATTTCTGAAAGAGTGTAAGACCGACGAGGAACTGACTGCGGACGATTTGGGTCAGGTCCGAAATAGGCGTGAAGACAGGGTGATGTCTTAGTTGCCTGGATATCTTCGTGGACTATGAGTTGACAGAAGAGATCGAGATCCAGGTCATTCTAAAAAGTGAATTCAGTTAGTCAAAGTCAAGCGAGGCACACAAGGAAACAAACATCGTCATATCCAAACGGTTGTTCGATTTCTTCGCCTGCAGCAAGGAATCCAAGGTATATGAAAGCTGCAATGGCAACGCCGGGAATAGTTGAATAGCCGAACAGGGTGACCAACTGGAATGGAAGGAAAAACAAGTATATCCAGACCGTGCTGAAGACAAAATTAAGTGGAAATGAAAGTAAACAAGTTAACGTGCTTACTGTCTGATGTGGACGGCATATACACTGAGAAAAAGAGCATTGATATCAAAGAAAACAAGAGATATTGAACGCACAATGGAAGTGGCGTAGTCAGAATTCGTTCCAACGCTAAAGGGGATGTAAAAGAGTTGCGTATCGCTGTATGTACGAGTAACTCACCACTCAAGGAGTCCTCAAATGCACCGAGAGTTGCAATCATGAAACCCATACTGGTACCTTTGAGGTATTAGTATTCCCGAATTAAACCGAGCATCTTGCTCAACCACTCACCGGGAACAGTGTTCCTGTCTTCGAGTACACTAAGCCATTCACTGAGACAGCGTAATATTTCAAGTGGAAGATTTTCTCCCCCTCCGGCCACGGCAGGACGATATTTGAGTCCCGAGTTGATAGGGCCTTTCCACTTAAGGTGGGCGACTTCAGGAGAGTAGGGATCGATCTAAGGCAAGAACTGTGAGCGAGCTTATTGATACTATATACAAAGGTGGTACCGTCCTCGGAGCTGGAGAATCATTCCGCATAAAGCCTAATATCTTCATCAGAGAAGTAGATAAACTAGCGAAAGGGATGAGTTCCTGTGCAACTTGAGGACTTTCTATTGGTTTCTGATGAGACGGGAGGAGTGGACGGCTTTGACTCTGGTTGGAAAGGTCTGACGCATGAGACACTCTTGATGGACTACGTCTGTTGCCTGTACGAGTGCGTAAGGGATCATTTGGGTCGAAAGTACCATAAGCATTGATTGGCGGGATGGCTGGGTCGACATGAGGCATGGATGTATCGTTGGTTGGTGTTGGGCCAGGATCAGATCCATCAACGACCTGAGTTGTGATACGTTGGGCCTTCCGAGGTTGACGGATTGCGGAACTAGCAGTTCGTGTGTTGTCGTCATCTGCGGTATGGAAATGCTACATACAACGGCTTTTTCATAGGAGAGTTGCAACTGAAAAATTTCGCTACTCACGTCGTGCATTGGTCGAACTAACTGGTAGAGATCCTCGTAATAAATCCCTATTTCCCCTGTGACGGCGAATTAGAAAATGAAAACCAGTCGAGAATGAAAACAACCTCGAAGGTGATGTTTGACGGAAAAAGCAAACCTGAATTAGTTTCTTGAGAATGAGTCTGTGTGAGGTCAAAAAATACGCGCCCTTCGATGAGATCCATTGCCATACGCTTTTCTGCCATGACTTTATTCAATTCTGAGACTGGACGATTTACTTTTCCTGAGGCCATCTCTTCCGCGGTCTTCGGGGTGAGTCGAAGGGGAACGTGAAACCATATGAGGCGACTGAGAGTTCTAGCATTTCGCACAACATCACCCCAAGCTGTCCTGCCCATCCAGTATCTGTCATATCTACAATAAAACATGAGAGCGAGGATTCGGTGGTGCGCAAAGGTCGACTTACCCACTAATTGCCCTGTACGAGATAACGAAACCGATAACGACACCTATTGGCCAAAAAATTAGACTTTTGGGTCAGGAGCAAAAGGGTAACATGCCAAGTACGGTGAGCATGACGCTTGGTATTTCGAGGTTGAAGATGTGCTCAAGAGAGAGGTATACCACGACTATAATAATCAGTTGGCAATAAAATGTTAACTTGCGATATGCACCTGCGGCAAAGAGGGTATGAAATAAAACAGCCGGGTAAATCCTCCAAAGCTACAGCGCATTATCACCAAGAACTTCCAGAATAAGAGGTGCAACTTACCACTGAACCCCTCCCAAGAGACCACCTTATAAGGCCATATGTATAAGAGGAAGGAATAGGCTCATAAACAGAATTGGGACGAGAAGCTGGAAGAAGAGGTGGAGTACCAGACATCTGGTAGAAGAGGGACTGAAGACGCGTGCCTGTACATGTCGTGCCTCCTGTTTCCCTATATAAATTTAGACACGGGTATTCCCGGCAGATCACTCCTTCACCTTTTTGACGGGAACATCATTACTGCACCTTCCATGGTACCACCCACATTCCTGCCCTTACTCCGCCATGGGTGCGTCCGCTCCCCGTGTACAAGACTTTCTCCAGAGAAGAAAGGAATAATTCTCCGAGTTAATGGCAGATGGCGAGCATGGCTCGAACACCACGATCCCCAGGACAGGTCATGCATGATCAAGCATCGGTTGAAATCCTCTTCTGCCTCCTCCGGCAACGGAGAACACACGCATCTCCACAGCACTTCCACTTCCACCACCCGAAGCTACTGCATCATCACTGGTCCTACTTCTTCTCGGTCTCCAGCCTCTATCTACTCTCCCGAGTTATCTTGCTCAGTGCCCTGCAGGCAACACTCGAGATTAGCATATCCCGCATCACCTCTCGAAACGGAAGAGATTTAAAGCTTATATACGATGTACCAGCGAGGTTGAGGGCGAAACTGGTCCTTGGGTAAACGTAAAAATACCAACTCCCATCGGGAACTGGGTGGACACGGACAACATGAATATATTTTTCGGATGAGTGGCATGATCGATCTTGGGGAGGGATATGGTATTGGCTTAGAGGTGAATTATTATGGAGGCGTTTAGATGGTCCAAAATGGAAGCTTCCGAGTCGGTGATACTCTGTAGTCACAGTAGTGGAAGGGGCAATATCAATGACGTGCTGAAGGGGGAGGCAGACCGGCCGGGTGTCCGTTCCGGTCGCATGAAGCAGGCGTGCCTGATTTTCGTCCGCCCATCTCACCATCTGAAGTCATATACGTTTCTCAAGCTATCCGTGCGATGATCTTCTGTTTTAGTAAGTAACACCATATTTCTTTACGTTCGGATTGACCTTCGCTGTGCAGGTTATATACACTATCAGTTGCCAATACGTACGCAAGCACTAAGCGTCCGGGCCCAACACCAGGGCATACTTGTACTACACTTGGTTCTCACTCCAGAATGTAACTTCAAATGCTCTCGTCCACAGATCCAAAGTTCAAGCCATCCCAGGTTGAAATCGTCTGTGTACTATAGCCTGTTCGGGTTGGTAGAAATAAACTTGGAGCTTCGGGTAAGAATACGAATGTCTGTTTCGTCTGCAACGAGGACAACGTCGACAAATGGCTCCAATAGTATTATTACACATCTCCTTAAGTTCTTGCATAACACTCCGTGTGAATCATCATAACGCTAACTATAATGTTAGTGCATCCACACCAACGGGCTTTCCGAATGCACGCTCGAAGCGTTGAGCAATTTCAAGCACCATTCCTTCCGTAAAACTCTGCCCAAGCACTGTGATAGCAAACGGCATGCCCTCAGAAGTGAATCCGGCAGGAATCGAAACGCCCGTCATATCCAAGATATTGGCGTAGTGCGTAAACTAGCCCCAATACATCAGCCAAGCCTCAAACTCCAGATCATATACACACCTTGCCCAGTCGATGATTAAGCCCAATTGGATCCTTCCTATAAGCTTCCTTCGTCGGGTGAAGAGGAACGGTCGGCACAATCAGAACTTGAACGTCCTTCTCCAAAAACTCTGCATTCGCCCTGCGCTGACACTGCATCATTTTGAGTGCATCGCTCCATGCATCGACAGCGGTAAAATTCTTTGCCGCTGCATCGTAGATTGTCCTGATCTCAGGTAAAAGAGAATCCTCTTCATCCGATCCGGGGGCAGGAGCAGGGTGGGCATCATACCACTCTCTCACCCCAGAGACGCGCTCAGCGACAAAGGAGCCTTCATAAAGAAGCCGTCCAGCGTCTTCAAATATCGTATAATCCATATCCTCTACTAAACTTCCGCCGCATCCAGAAAGCATTTTGACGGCCTCCTCGAAAAGCACATTGAACTCCTCACACATGAGCGCTCGCGATTCTGAGGCAGCGGGTGGAATGGCGAAGCGGAAGTTCTCTCCAGGTTGGAGTACTGCTCGGGGAGCGAGTGCCCATGGCGGCCGAGCGACCTTCGCAAATGCCTCTGTGGGGTCAAGGTTGAATAGCACGCTGTGGACTAGACGAGTGTCGGCAATAGTCAAAGCAGAGATCGCAATACAATCCAAGGACAGACAGCATGGGATAACACCATTAGTCGGAATCTGGGTTTGTGATGAGTATGGCAAAAGCATGCTAGCCAGGTACGTACTGTTCCTCGAGTCGGCTTAAATCCAATGATATTATTGAACGCAGCTGGTATCCGTCCTGAACCTGCAGTATCCGTTGCCAGCGAGAATGAAACCTGCTTGCTGGCGACGCTAACGCTGGAACCTGAGCTGGAACCTCCAGAGATGTAATCTTTTGAGAATACAGAAGCAGGTTGCCCGTATGGAGAACGCATACCCACAACTCCCGTGGCGAGTTGATCCTGGGGCCAATATCGTCAGGTGGGGGATTTTCAGAGATACATAAATTGCAAACGTACAAGATTGACCTTTCCGATTGGAATGGCACCAGCCTCGGCAAGCGAGACGAACGAGGGTGCATCCTTCTCTGCGATATATGCATAAGCTGGACAGGCTCCAGTAGTCGGCAAGCCTTTGATGTCAATCGAGTCCTTTATCGAGAACGGTATACCGAAGAGAGGAGGGCGCGCCGACGGAACAGGGAATTTCTTGAGAAGGTCTTGGGCGAGTTGGATGGAAGTCCCCTCAGGAATGACATGCAACCAGACTGCAGGGTCGGCATCAGGAAGTGCGAGCCGTTTGTAAACTTCCTTTACGACCGTCTCGGGGGTGAGGATGTTCTCAGCATAAAGAGATCTGAGGGTCTCAATGGCCATAGATCCATTCCAAGCTTTAGGTGTCTTCGTTTGAATCTCGGCTACGTGGGGCTGAAGAGCAGCAATGACGGATGCTGAGTCGGACACATAGCCAAACAGGCCCTGAGAAATTATAGGTCAGGAGGGTATGTACGATTGTTTGGAAATATTACTTGTGAAAGTGTGATCATGTCGGCGACAATCGCCTTCCGATCCTGTCCAACATATCCGTCAGTGGCATCCTTGACCAAAAGACATTCGAAGCCTGCCACATTCATCACAATCAGTGTGATCCACTTCTCAAATATGGTATGATTTCCTACCGCGATCGTTAGCTTCCTTTAATGTGGACGTGACGCAGCACTCCGTGGTGACTCCAACAATCAAAAGATGAGAAATAGCCCTGTTTACGAGTATCTGATGCAACTCGGTGGCATAGAATGCCCCTGTAACGAGAATTCGTCAAAGGTCAACGTCTGCACCGTGCAGGGAACAAGGTTGAATTCCCAACCTTTTCCCGGCTTGTCGATGATGACCTCTCCAGGGTTAGGTTTAAGAGAATCAACAAAATCATGCATACTGATTGTAATAGTGAACAACGTAGAAGTAGAACAACGGACCACCTACTGTTCTCCCCGTACGAGAAGGCGACTGCCTTTCGAGCCTACGTCGCCAATCACCAACTTGTGGGGTGAGTTTGGCGCGTTAGCTTGTCGCTTAAGCTGTCAAAGAACACAAGTCCATTCAGACGTCATCGATTATCAATTATCGGATATGTTTCACCTTGCAAGTAGGGCAATCCCGCAAGCCAGGTTCATGCCCCTCCCTGGTATGCACGATCGTCAATCCAGCAGCCCTCGCCAGCTTCAAAACCTCAACAGCAGGTCCAACAGCTTTGGCGACTGCATCAAGATGAGCGCCCTGTATCTCGCCAAACCCGCCTGGTTCGATGAAGTCGCGTTGGAAGTCGACTGATGCGTAATACCAGTTCCCATGGCGTTCGGCAAATCATAAATAGACGGACTCACTCAGAACGAGCGCTGTTTTAGCTGGATCAAACTGGAATGCGTAGGGTTGCGCTTCAGCAGAAAGCATATTTACCAGTGGAAGCAGACTAAGTCTTGAGAAAGCCTTGATCGGGTTTTCGGATTTGGGTCGGCCAGGACAACCACTTTCGTACTCGGTAAACCCCTTCGTTCCCGACCCGTTGATCCAAATATGGTATTTGGGGTGGTTTGACAGATCTGATTGGCGATCCTGATCCATCAAATTCCTTTGATCTCGGTCAAATGCCTTTTTTAGAACAGCTGGTACGAACAACTTACCCGTTGAATTTAAATTTGTCACTTTCCTGTCACAATGAACCCGAGTCCGAGATAACATAATCCCCCTGTTAAAATCACACTTGCAGGCAGGATGAACCGAAAACCTTGCTACCATCAGCCACACTGGCTTCACAATAAAACACTCAAGGAAGTTCGAGGGAGCCTTGACACTGGATTGGTCAATGGGCTTCGTACGGGAAATCGCGGCACAACAGATAACACGGACAGCCTGCCTCATGTGCATTACCGCCAGGTACGGAGTCGTGCGGACAACTCAGTCAGCCTTATCGCATTCAAACTTTGGGTCTGTCCTCATATATGCCTGCAGGAGAGTAATAATTGATAAGGTCTCATGCCGGTGGGTGACCAGCATTGCCCATTGCCCAGTCTGAGGTCTAGGTTTCTACCATCTGCGTGGTAGAAACCAAGGGTGCAATTTATGCGTGCTTAGAGCATTGAATAATCCCAAATGCGGGAGAGATACCGAACTCGCGAGCTAGCTATCTTATTCCCTCCGTCCCTGAAAAGTGTCATTGATTCGGTGCCTGGAGCATGGAAAGACGATAAGGAATCGTCAGGAACTGCTACATAATTGAGGGTCAACTTACGCTTTCTCTATTTTTCCCCCTTCCCTAGAAACAAGTTCAGGCATCCACTATGGTCGGTTTTCCAAAGCCGGGTAAATTCAATCTCAAGCTCTCGCCTTTGCCGGGTACATACGCTGAGGATCCAAGGTGGTCGGCGAGTTTTTCTTGTTTATTGGTTCAACTCAAATATCTGACGTGGATTTACGCAGAACGAGGATATCGATCCCGTTCCGGTGAAGGCGCGGATATGGGGAACCGGGACTTTCGCGTCCTACTGGATTTCCGATATGTTGGCTGTCAGTACATACTTATTATCGATCGTGTGCCAACAATATGCCGACCATGATTGAAATTTAGCCTCCCCTCTGGTCGACCATCTCCACCGCCATGTCGATTGGCTTCACCGCTCGTGAAGTCATTCCTATCACCTTTGCCGGCTTCCTCATCTGTGGTTTCGTTGTCAGTTTGACGGGAAAGATTGCTGCGACGTACCATGTCCCCTTCCCCGTTATCGCGCGTTCCTCATTGTACGTCCCCGTTCTTTCCTCTCACAGCCTTAGTGCCTATATTCTTCTTTCTTAGTGGAATGTGGGGTTGTGTACCCATGATTTTCCTTCGAAGCACCGTCGCCCTCATGTGGACTGCCATTTCCGTTGTTCAAGCTGGCGGTTTCCTTGAAAATATGATTAGCGCCATCTGGCCCAAATTCCCGACGTGGAATCACCTTCCGGCTAGCGCAAATATCACCTCCGCGGGTATCCTCTGCGTTGTGATATATTGGGTCGTCCAAACCTATGTTAGCATGCTTCCCATTCGGTAAGTCGTTCGCGGTCATCGAATCTCTCCTGACCAATTTACCCGTGTACTCTTCCAGAAAGCTCCGATGTGAGGACCATCACTGAATCCCCTATTACAAATGCTGATAACTCTAATTCTCTCTAGATTTCTTCATGTTTAAGACGATACTTGTGACTCCGGCGTGGTTGTAAGTCACATGTTACTTGCAGTCCATAGTTATTCACACAGAACTTAGCGCTCTCTTTCTCTGGGCTGTCATTGTAACACATGGTGGAGGTCCTCTAGTTCACGGCCCAACGATAATTAGACCTGGGACCACAAAGCCTTTCGCTGCCCTGCAAGCCCTCAATGTCGTGATTGGCCTCTTCTCGTCCTTGGCCGTCAACATGCCCGATTTTGCCCGCTTCGCCAAGAGCTCCAAGGCCAGCTGGAGTCAAACCCTGCTGCTGCCCGTTATCGGTACGATGGGTGCATTGTCCCCTATCTTTGTGACTAGCGCCTACAAGCAAATATGGGGAGGCAAGTCAATTTCTATGCAATATGGTCACCCGACTATTCTAACTATTGGATTCAGAGTACCAATGGTTCTTTCCAGCGGTTATTGCCTCATTCGATTCCCGTCCTGCCAGGTTCTTCACTGGATTTGCCATGCTCATCGCGACGTTGGGAAATCAGATCGCAGGTTTGTTATTTGACCAACCCAGATGGACAGAATCTAAATTATTGGCCAAAAGCTGGTTCCTTCCCCTTCGGAAACGACTTGTCTGGTATTTTCCCTCAATATATCAACATTCGCCGTGCCGCCGTCCTTATGAGCATATTCTGCCTTATTTCGTGCCCGTAAGCATCCGCCACCATTGCCCGGAACTAGCTTACACATAATTCATTTAGGTGGGATATCATCGCGAATGCTTCCGCCTTACTCTCTTTCTTGTCCGGATACTCTTGGTGAGCCCACTTAGAGTTTGATTTGCTTCGACTAATTACCAATCGACCAGCTTCATGGGACCTTTAGCAGGCGTTATGTGCTCGGATTACTACCTTGTTCGGAAACGTAAACTAGACATCAGGGCCTTGTATCAGCCCTATGGACTTTATCGCTACGACGGTGGCTGGAACTGGCGTGCATACGTTGCATTCTTCATCCCGGTCTCTTGTCTGCTCCCTGGACTTGCGCAGTCTATTACTCCTGAGTCTGTCCACGTAAACGAAGGGATTCTGAACCTTTACTCTTTTTCATGGTTGTTCGGTATCACAATGTGAGTACAGATCACATTCTTCTACGACTGCTAAGCTGGCGCCAATTATATATAGGTCGTCTTTGATTTACTACATTCTCTGTACCTACGTCTCTCCGCCTACATCGTCCTTGTCACCTGTAGCTGTCTATCCTCCTCTGACAATCGAAGAGGAAGAGGCTCGCATCCGCGATACTTTTGCCAAAAAGTTAGAAGCCGGGGAATTGGATTTCGACGAAAAAACGGACTCACCAACGGGTGAGAAGAAGGAAGCGGAGGTCATTCTGCGGTCCTAATTCGGCTTATGGGTCTCATTTCACTTATTGGGGTGGTATCATCAGGTGGGTTTGGTTTCGGTACTCTATGGGCCAATTTACGACAGTGCTTGGGAGTACATTAAAACGACAATAATTTTTCATTTGGTTCAAAACTCGGGTCCTCTGTAATAATATCCATGAAATTTTACGATCATAAATCTCAGAGACATACTGCTCTTTGTTCACATAAGGTAGCAACGTCAACGTTTGACACCGAATAATCTTTGTCCCCATACCTCTATTATTTCTCGAGTCGAGGGTCCAGGTAGGGGGAGTGGTGTCATGGTTCCACAGGGTCCAAATATCCATCATAATTAATCCTGAGTTGATGGTCGACTCGGAATAGTGATAAAAACACAGAATTGGCATCCGGTCAAATACATATGACGGGGGTACCTATCTACTAAGTCTCGGGCTCGAAATATTGATCGCGAAGTTCATAACCAAGTCTAAACAGTAATTATTGTATGATGGCATTACCGACAAGAAAGTATGTATGAGTCACAATCCGGATAAAGAAAAAAAAAGCACTTGCTTGAAGAATGTAACCACTGCATCCAGCCCTATAATTATGTTGCCATAGCTGGATCATCTTTCTGTACCCATCTACTCTGGTCGAGCTCCAAATACCGGCCGTTGACGCTGGATTCCAGGTGATAGCAGGCAATACATATTCTCTAAGATAACAAATATCCGGAGGACCGTATCGATTTCGATAATTCTTCGATTCGATCTGGTCGAGTGCCGCAAGCGAATCCCTCTCGACTTCTTCCTGCTTTTTGTTGGACTTTAGCTCGATCAAAACTGCACTTTGGGTCTCCTTTGAAACAAGACGGATGTCGATATAGCCACTTCCGCCTCGTGGCTCGATTGTGACTTCCCAGCCCTTCAGTGCGCGGCCTAGCGTGAGGCCAAGAAGGAAAACTTGATAGACGATTTCTGGGGTCTTGGAGCTAACGGCGCCTCGTGCCTTGCCAACTGCCTTGGGGTGAAGGCTTTGCTGCATAAAATTCGGCCACTGTTTTGCGAATGTATCCACGGGTCCTCGGGTGCGTATGTCGAGAATATCGTTGACGTTCTCTACGGTACCAGTGATCCATGTGGCCCAGTCCGCTAGAACCTCCCGATTGGGTATTTTCAAGTTTCTGCTAGGCTTGACGGACATCAGCACGGAAATAATTATCGCATGAAAATAACTTACTGTCATGGTTAGGTAACCAGCGTAGTATAATAAAGTCAAAGTCTCTCCTAGATTCATCGTTGGCCTAATCACCATAAGATCAATATTGAACAGAGCGACAACGGTGGGCGTACGAACTGAAGGTGACATTAGTCTCAAGTTTGCTCTCAATCTCACCACCAGCAAGAAGTGTCCTAATAGTCTCAAAGGCAGAAATACCATCTGCGCGTAAGAGAGGAAATTCGCCTATAGCATCACTCAGTTGGTCGAAGAACATAAATGAACGTGATGGCAAACCTGTTGCAACCCAAAAATTATCGATCCCGGATTGCGTAAAAGCAGACATGATGGATACAGGATTGTACACGCTGATAAGCCCGGCAGCAAGGTATGAATTGTAGTAGGCTTTAAGAGTTTCTTGATCTAGTTCAGGCTGCAAAACATTGCAAATCGACAAAGCTGCTAAGAATGGTCAACTCACCTTTGACAATGTATTCAGTTCCAGTACTTCGGATTCCGTGAACATCAGCATGCTGGCAAAAATGGAGGGCCTTGTGTGTAGCGCATGTACCTGAGTGATGTTTAGATGGTAGACCTAAGACTTCGTAGTGTCAATACCTTTGGTATGAATAAGCTCCTTCAAATCGTCGACATCGTGTGGCAGAGCGAACTTGAATGGTTCTTTGTAGCCTAGGAAGAGGCACCAGAGGTTGCGATATTCTTCGCAGGGTACTGGATGTTGTGGAAGTCGTCCATAGCTTAAAAGGGGGGTAAGAGAGTTGTGGGGATGTTGCTTCCAGAACGAATTACATAATCGAACCTTCTTCCATCCCATGATACTCCAGAGTCAAACGTTCAAGTCTACTCCTGAAGAAGGTGAGGGTAAGTATAGTGACCACCGTAAACGTTCCTATTGACTTGCCTTGACAGCTCAACAATCCCATCTCTATTGCGCTCTTCACGACTTTTCCGGGTTCCCGAACGGCTTCAAGTTGCGTCGCTAGTTATCGGTTTCTTTGTAGCATCGGAAGAACCTCGTAGACGCATGAACTCGGCCTGCTTTCCCGTAGATCTGATTGAGAATCATCTTACGTGGAATACATATGTAAGTGTGAATATAATGTTATATATTTGTCACTTCCTCATGTGCTCACGAACCCCCATTCAAATTCATCTGGCGAATACCATCTCGCAGTTAACTGTAAGCCAGCCAATTCACTTCGTCAATCCCTACTCATCATTGTTGACGTTCTCAGCTTCCAGAAAGTGTCCCATATCTCCGACAGCGGAAGCTAACCCACATGTTGATCCCCACCCTACCCTTACCACTCTACGTAGTACGATGTCCGGCCCTTCTACCCAGACCAGCTTCGTGACCGTACGCGTTGCCAGCACCCTTCAACTCAACAGCTTGAGTCTCCAGCAAGATCTATGTCCACGAAAATCAACGCAAAATTGGGCCACTATATGATAGCTACGAGGTAGAAGTGACTGATTTTTTGGTATCTCAGCGGGTTCTGATGTGGGGCTCCTCCGACAGCAACAGTTGATTTATACCGAACCATTTTTCCGGCCCTTTCGCGGTCTATGGATGTTGCGCTTTTAACAAAGGATTTGGATATTTGTAAAGGCGAGCTGGCGGAAATTAGTGCAGAAAGCTGGAAGGAGGTTGCTGGTGGCGTTAAGACGATGGTGGTAGTGGATCAGGGTCACAGAGCCGCAATGCAAGACGGCTCCAATTTATCAGGAAGTTCCACACAGCACCTTGTCCGCGATTCCATGGCGCGAATTTTTATTATAACCCAATCTGGGTGGATCTTATTGGCACGGTGGACGACTTGAAATCTCTAATCCAACAAAGAGAGGGAATTCCTATTACTCCTCAGCGGCTCATTTTTCGTGGCCAGCAACTGGAAGATGGGCGTACTTTGGGTGATTACAAAGTATCCACTGAGTCGAATTCATCTCATTGTGAGGCTGAGGGGAGGAAAACCCGTCTTTTATCTCTTTGCCCCAGTGTCGCTGGATGCGTCAGTTGAACTTTCGCTGGTACCTCGATGGAGTTTTTCTGGGATCTATCCTGTTACGCCTATCAAGTCTGGTCGAGCAGGAATGGGCGAGACTGTTTCATGGCGAGTACGCGTCCACCCAGAAGGGCACCTGACGGAGTTGTCGACTGGGTTGGATATCGCATATCTGTGCTGGGAAGCTATGTACGTTTTTTTCATGAATCTTTACTTACAAGTTTTCTTATGACAAAATCACTTTCCACAGGGTGAATGTATTTCCGAGCCTTACAATCAGACGACAGCGAAGATCTTTCTAGGGCTCATAACAATGTCATACACCGCCATAGCAGGTCTTCGAGTTAAGGAGATTCTTGTTCAACTTAATCCCTCGACCACACATCGACCCGATCCTTCACCATCTCAGCCCCCTCCGAGCATAGGAGGGAATCTGAATGGCGCCCCACTTCGTCATCTACAACAGTTCGCAGATAATACTGTAGACTGGCTGATCCAATTTTGCTGGTTTTGCATTGGAGCCATGTGGGGCGAGCGTTTTATATACGTTCCGAACGCAGTCTGTTCAATACTGGTTGGAAAAGGAGATGGGCAATTTTTGGAGGGAAGTGGCATCAGGAGGTGTTACAGCCCACCATTTATGAGAACCGGCGATTCGACTAGCAAGCAACCGAGCCTACGAGACGAAGCTCACGCATCCGCACCTTGCTTCTCACACGACGCGCTGACTTTGGCGCCTTGGTGATATTGGAGTGCAAGTCGTCTTCCAACGTTTCACTGGTCTCCCTGTGACAAGATACAACGCATCACTAGAAAACCCACCGTATACTTCTTATTTTATGGATCTCTCTTGGATGAGAAGCTGTCAGCAGGTAGAGCCTAGGAGGAAGAATCCTGTCGAGATGGAGATCTGGGTGCTACCTGAATACCTTACTTTGCCTGGGCTGTTTTTTGATGAAAATTGGCTTCCGGACGCAGCTGAAATTCGGCTGCACATCACTAGCTCTGTTTATTGTGACTCGCACATCTTCCTAAGTAGGCGGCCAGCGCATCTCGGGTCTCGCGCACAGGGTGTGGTGATGGCGAACGGAAATCCGAGCGTACAGACATCTCGACTCAAGAGGAAATAGAAGAAATTATTATTGGAAAGATAATTCACTACAGATACTATGTATATTTCCTTTCTTTCATCTGAAATCTTAATTAGTGTTTAAGTATGTCGCAGTCCGAACACGAACAAATAAATCTCGATTACTTTTCTTGCCAAGAGGCTAATATTTTAGAAAGATCTGCTATCCAACAAATAAATTTACTGTTATGCAACTTTTGTTCTGGCTGTATGCATCAATAATTGCATCATCCAAAAGTACTGAACCATTCGTGGTTGAAGATATCCTCGGGATTTGCTCTGTCTTCGGGGTTCAAACGAAGCAATGTCTCCAAGAACTGCGTAGTTCCTTCAACTTCGCTTTTCTCTATATGTCTTTCGAGAATCGAGGCCAGAGATACTGGGTAATATGTTGTTTCGATCCGCAATAATCCTGCCCAACATTCGTAAGCTCAGGCAAAAATAACACAGCGAGGGTGCTCACCGTCCTCGGTGAACCATTTCCTGCTCGAATTCCCTGCATGAATGAGGGATACTGGCACGTCCCCAAGCAATTCTATCATCTGGATGAGATGAGACTCATCCTTGGAAATATCGAGCTCATCGGTCTGAAAGGTAGGGTCAAACAGCGATTCGCCTGTCAGCAGCTCAAAAAGCTGAAGTATCGTAAGAATAATTCGGACAATACACAACGGTCACTTGCAATGCATCCAAGGGTCCACATGTCAGCTTTCGGAGAAACCGGAGCATCCAGCAGGAGCTCGGGTGCTTGGAGCGCTTGATGCTGCACTGAGTCCAAAACTTGGGATCGCGTGTAGGTTCCTTCGTCCGTTCTGGTTAGCTTTACTTTATCATTGTCCGACTGGTTGTATTTGCTTACCTTCATCAGAAGACAAACGTAAATTGAACACTGGGGCGTTTGTATCCGGACTCGACACATAGTAGAGTGTGGATACGAGGTCCCCATTCAGACTGTAATGGCACCGTTGTTCGTAAAATGGGTATCGAATTGATAGCTGAGATGGAATAAATGATGACTGCGTATCCCCTCGCAGTTGCGAAACTAGTGCTTTGAGGTCGGCAGGAGATAATAAGATAGTATGCTGGTTGATGTCTGCAAAATTCGTTTAGCTACTCCGGTCCTCAGAATTATCGATTTCCTAACCTCGGTACGGCTCTCCCTTCTTATGAATATTTATCAAAGCCCTGAGAACGTCTTTTGCCACGAGCTTCACCAGTTGTACAGGGAGTTGGTTTCCCAATTGCGAACATAAGTCAGCAATGGATACCAACTCCCTGAACGAGTCTGAGGCGCTCAAGGTGTATCGGGAGTGGCTTGGCAGATACACATCCGTCGCAGACAAAATGCACGGGTCAAGCTCGTAGACAGAGCTTGATGGAGTCGGAATACGGTTCGAGCTATATGCCTCCACGATATCCTTGTTAGTCGCGGGTGTGGTTCGCATGCGAGAGTTGAGATGCCTAAGAAATTTGACAAGACCCTTGAAGTGACCCATGATACTCTCGTGAGTGAATCGCGTGTATACCAGGAATTCAAAGAAGGGCGAACATCACCATATATACAGCAAAACTGAATCAGAGTTTATTCCAGTTGTAACGAAGGTGCGCGGTTGTTGTGTAATAGTCAATTAGAAGGCATTCTCATGCTTTTGCTTCTCTTCTTTTCTTCCGCACGCACCAAGGAAGCCTTGAACGGTACTTGAAGCTGTTCCGACGTTTGGTACCACTTATGTCCAGGAGAAACTAAATGTTTGACCGTAACCATGTATGTAAAGCCATGAAGACTGCAGTACTTACAGTCTATTGACTCGAATGCGGAAAGATGGTTTCTGAACCGGAATTGCAATGCGCCACAATCCTGGATTAGTTGCCACATAACGGGTGAGTCGGAGTCATGGCGATGCATGAGGATTCCTTACCTCAAAAGCCTATCAACAAATGTCCGAGTCCTCAGGTCGTGGCGACAATGAGGTGATTGAAAGCATTTCTTGCTTGAAGTCTCCGTTTCGATTGGTGGTGAAACTGTCGGGAGTATATCGGATTGTGTGACCTGCAATTTTCATGTCCTAATGAGTGTCGCCTACTCCGGTCCACGACCTCAAGGTAGAACTGGCAAGGATATCCTTCTTGTAGGTTAGTGTAATTATATCCTAAGTAACACACCAAAAACCCCGGTTTAAGTCGGAGAAATCTAATTTTAGTGGTGCTGTCAAGCATGCCATCGGAATTGTAGGTAACAGCGACCACGGTTGACGGGAACCATCCCCTCTGTACCATCGTGTCCAGCTGCCATTCCGTCTCTCTTGGACTCGGACAACTACACAGCGCTTATCAATCATTTTTTTTTTTGCAACAGTAGGTGTGCAGGTCTTGTTAGAGGTATTTGGCCAGCCTGAGGAGGTCGACCCCATTATGATAGAGCAAACATCAGCAAATCTTGGTTGGAGTTGCCACCCCTACAGACTAGTATGTACCGTCATACCCCCATACCATAGGTCCCCCTTTTCGAACCCCTAGTTGATAAATATAGACTTAACTGATAACATCACATAGTGGTATAGAATGGTACTGGCCCTAGTAGCATTGGTATATACACGCATAGGTAGTAGTTATGAGTGGTACATACCTGTGTATTTACAATATATATTCCTGCCCTCGTTGTTGGTATC
>Ga0307517_10002744_pt1 | contig 28094 bp, 21 predicted proteins | sample 23_EM_MG_FD_194515 | JGI IMG/M metagenome (GOLD analysis project Ga0307517, IMG submission 194515) | Populus trichocarpa ectomycorrhiza microbial communities from riparian zone in the Pacific Northwest, United States - 23_EM | ecosystem: Host-associated > Plants > Roots > Unclassified | place... | reverse complement strand
TTCCTCGTTCTTTCCGACCTGCCTTTTGCTTAAGCCAGTTGGGTCTAATTACAGCCAGTGCCTTGCCTGGTCAAACAAATACCACTTAACACTGACTTTACTATTTGATGGAGGTTCTGCATAAAAACCTGGAGACAACAAATGATAGATTAAACTTGAGAAATGTAATCTACTCCAAATCTTAACCTAAAACTCATCTAAAAAGACGAAGCAATAATTAACAAGTTGCTAATCAGTATCTTTTTGCTACTTCAGGACCTGGGCCATATCTCATTCTGTTCTCAGCCTTGCTTCAGTACTGTACTTCTTGGATTAGTTTCAATACTTTCAGTATCTTTATTCCTACAACCTCTCATTCTGGAGATGTTAGAGTTCCTTATCCGAGTGCTTACAGCTCCCTTTTGTTTTCTTGGAGCGTCTTTGTAGTTTGAAGAACTGGATTTGCACGTGTTTGCTATGACTACTTAATAATTTTCTTTTGAGTGGACAGGAATGTATTACTGCAGACTGGCTTATGTTTAGTTATTTTCCTTTTAGTTTCTTATCCAAGGAAGCTGTCTTGCCTTGCCTCTTAGTCAAACTAACTTGATGCTGATGTATAAGCATGTTCTGCTGCATCTCATCTACTATTAGCCAAGCATGTCCGGGCATTAAAAAAATAAAAATCAACAGAAGAACGGAAGAATATCAATAAATAACAAAAAAGAATTAAACTGTAATTTTTTTTTTAAAAATAAAAAATAAAAATAAAGGTTTACTAGCAACAAACTAGATCGTTACCGCTGACATGAGTCACTCCACCAGAAAAAAAACGTGATGACATTTCTAATGACATGATAGAAGATCATTTTTTAGCATGGGGAGGCGCCACACGCACAACCCAAAGGGCTCGGCTGCCTCCTACGCGCCCCATTTTTTTTTAATCAAATACTAAATTGTCTATAAGTTGACTTAATAATAATGAAAAAAACTATTGTAAAAAGATGAAAAAGTCCATTAACTCCAGTTTTGAAATTTTTTCTTAAAGGCATTAGAGTCATTTTATTGTGCTTTTAAATTATTTATTATTTTAACATTTGGACGTAAAATATCAAATTGTCCCTTAGTTGATATTATAATAACGAAAAAGTCATTATGAAAATACAAAAAATACCCATTGATAACCATTTTTAATTTTTTTTGCTTCCGATGATATTTTGTTTGTTTCACTATGTAATTAAGATAGAAAAAAACTTATTTATCTCTAGTTAATTTGACAATAACTAACTAGTCATGTAAAAAGAATTCAATGTGATTGATAATTAGCGTAAAGTTTCTTAGATGGAGGGGTAAACTATCAATACACTGTTTCAATAAACAATGCAAATGGTCCAGAGATACTGTGTTTTTGGAAGGTCTCTTAGTTTTCGTTGATAGGGATGGTCATGGATACCAATGTGTTGGTTTTTATACTATTCATATACAAACTCGAATTCAAAACAATTATCCAAACCTACCTGACTGGATATGGATACTCAAACCTGAACTCAACCCAAATGCTGTAATTGATAATTATTTAATATATAATTAGATTAATATACATGCAGTTTATATTTTTAACTTTAAAATTATTTATTTATTTTACATCGGTTCAGGTTTAAATCAGGTAGATCCGTGCCCATACCCAATTCAAACCCCACCCTCTACCTTTGAGTTTCACCCAAACCCCAAATCAGGTTTAGGAAGGAATCATCCAGGTTCATGTGGAATTGTCATCCGTATCTCTTTTTTCACAAAACAAAAGCATTTTCAGTAATGAATGAAGTGCCGTTGCATGGCTAAATCTTTATAATTCCCAATCATATCAAGGCATTGTATTCAAACCAAGCACTGATTCCATCATTTTGGAACCATGATTCTGAAATCTAAAATGAGAATTCTCAACCAGCAACAAAACCGAGCTATTTTCTTGATTTTTTTTCCACCAAGCTTGAATGATTAAATATTCAACGAGCAGAAAAATCTTTGAGGGAAAGAACAAGCTTGTCAACAGTTATTCAGGTCTCACTAGTTACAAACAGCATTTACAATGTTAGGCAAAATATTTTTGGAACACTGCCATCTAACTATTTTCATACTTTTTAACCAGAACCTTCAACTATCTATATTCAATTTTGACGAAGTAAATTGAGTTGATACATGTACAAAGATACGAGATGGAATGCTGTCATATTTCATTTACAAAATCATGAGAAAAAATGATGGCCAAAAATGAACTCATGCCTTGAGGGAATAATAACTCGTCCAAGACAACAAACTACAACCCAACAAAGAATCAAAAAATGCTGTAAACACTCTGTGGAATCAGGCTCAGGACATGGAGAGTTGTTCCGCTGGTCAAATACATGTTACACCCACAGGACAGCCGCGGACTGTAAATCAACTTCATATCTGATCTAGGGCAGCAAGCATACCCTCGTATACATTAGTGACATTAAAGCAGGATATCTTATTTTCTGTATTCAACTAAATAAAAAATTGCAGAGGCCTAAACGCTACGATTTTATAAGTGGGCTCAGTCCGTCGCCTTCCCAACCAAGCTTGAGCATCTGATCGACCACTTTCAAGCTCAACTGCAAGCAGCGATCAAGGGAGTCACAATAAGGTTTCATTAACAGCAAGCATTTCAATCAAAATAATGAGAGGGTTACGTGCATCACTAACAACTGAAATAGATTACAAAATATTGGACCATTTCCCCAAAAAAGCATTGTTTTCAAATACACACAAGAAAGCAAAGCAAACTGAACAATACATATTTGTGAGAACGCTGTAGATTACTTCAAAATATAAAGGGCCAAGCATTTAGCAGTTTTTGTGTTGCCATGGGACGGTTTAGCAAGTTGAACACATGATGCTTAAATATGAGATTTTTGGGGATAAAGGTCCATTAGATGTGTACTAACAAGACCAGGAGCGCATTATCATAGAATTACCCGCTGTTAAGAGAAACAAGAACATGAACAAATTGAACTTACAGCAGGATCAGTGAAGATTATCAACTGTTTATCTGCAGTTGATACCACGAGATTTGTGCTATCATTGTTTAAAGCCAGAGCAGTAATATCCTGGCCTTCTCCAAGTTTCAGAACATGAAATACCTGGACAAAATGTGGCATGCTAGTTAGTAAAATTCAATTAGCAGCGAGATGTAACAGATATATCATAAGCAGAATCTTGAATAACTAAGGACACTTCAGAACTAAGTGAAGTATCTGTTGGGCACTACATAAAATGTCTATGCTATCATGCCAAGACATATAAATAACAGGTCTGTCTATTGAAACAGGGAGGGAAAATTAGCAGCAGCAGCCAAGAGTACCAGAGTCCATTTAACATATGTCAGGGAGCACATGCGGTCATCACTTAAAATACTAAGATGAAGGTCACACATATTAACAATTTAAAATTCTCAGTTTCTTATACCTTTAGTGTATAGAGATCCAGGAAACAAATCGACGGGGCAGGAACATCTAATCTGTTATCTTCACCAGTGTCCACTGATTCCAGATCAAAATCTGCAGCCCCTGTCTTTTTTAAGCTTGAGTTTTGGCTGTTATTAGAGGATCCATGATTTTCTGGACATGAGTTCATGCCAATCAAAGCACACTTCCCATCCACAGATATTTCAATGCAACTAACACTGCCAGATAAAGGAAGTTGTGCTCTAGCAATTAGTATCCCGTTAAGAGTATAGGTGTTTAGAGAATTTTGACATTTGTTCCAGGTCATTACAACCCCCTCGGATGAAAGACAAACAGAATGGGCCTCCACACCAAACAGCCTTCTGATCAAACGACCCCTTCTTATAGAATGCAACAGCACATCTGATGATTGGGAGCAAGAAACAACGATCCCAAGATCTGAACTGACACAACAACACAGTATTTCTCTGTGGTGACCACGAAGGACATGTATCGGACCCTCAATACGACGCCACCTACTTTTTTCTGCCAGGTTAGTTGCTAGAGTGCTACCGGCTGCAGGTGGGGTTCCGGTGCCTGTGGAAGGATCTGAGATACTACTTGAGCTCGAAGTGAAAGCTCTATGCATCTTCCAGAGTAGTACAGTAGTGTCCCGTGATCCCGTGACAAGATAGTTGCCATCTGGAGAAAGAGCAAGGCAAGTGACTGGAGCACAATGTGCAATGGCAGTTTCTAGGGTTTTTGCACTATCTGCTGATATTAGCTTGATACTATTATCTGCATGTCCACCTAAATATAGCCATAGAAGAATGAATATATTGGTTTTTCAGGAAAATGAAAAACAAATTTCATATGATAGTGAGGAAAAATTTAGCAAAACACAACTATAAATCAAACAAAATAAAAAGAAAATAGAAAAAAAATGACAAAAAATAACACAACTTATGCATAGATGTTTGACCTAGAGCACATATAAGCATGGATCAAAGGGTGGAATTTCTCCTTTTGTTTTTTGGCCGAAACCCTTGGCACCCTTAAGAGTATCAAGGTGCCATGCAGTTTTTAAGTGAAAAAAGAGTCGAAATAAAAATGAAAATGAAAAGTAATTCAAGAATGCAGTGATGATCTTTCGCATAAAAATATTTCCCTCTATTTTCTTGGAAAGAAAAGGGTAGGAAAATGTGCTTGCTTTCATTTGATTGAGGATCTTGGATAAAGATTCCCAAGCGTTCACCACTTTTTGATATTTTCAATGGTTTTTGCAAGCAATTTAATTCAGTATCAACTCTAGAATCTTCTATATTTCCTATCCATTTAAGCCCTTGAGGTCTTCCCTGTCACACCTTGACCATCCAACAAAAATTCACTAGTTCGGATAGCAAAATGACCTTGTAAACCCTATCAGCCAGAACTGTGAAATTCACCATGTACCATGGACCAACTCCTGATTCCTGATTAGAACTGATTCAAGAATTTGCCCTTCACATTATAAGTCCACAGGATACTTCTAATTCCTTTGACCTTCAAAGCTTGGAACTAAATAAGCAAAGTCGATGCTCAGTCTAATTTCCTAGATAATTGGAGAGAATTAAAACACCATACAACATCAAATGGTTGCAACAGTCCCCTTTTTTTTTTTGCTTGCCAGAAATTATGTTTTAAAACCTTTCTGGTATAAGTGAAAAAGCAATAATAAAAAATATAGAGGCCCTAAAGACCTTTATTATTTCATGCGAACATAAATTTCAATTTAACCAGGCAATGAACATTGCATGCCAGGCATACAAAAGTAGAGAAGGGATTGCATCTAATATCATCATAATAGAAATGACAAGTAACTCATGTAGTTTTAAGGCAAGTATTCAACATGATACTGGATAGTACACTGCTAACAAATGACACTTCTTTTCTAATTTGAAGTGGTAGCCAATACTAGCAAAGGAGGTGAAACTTTTAAGCCTTAAATATTTTTGACAGATTTAGGAAGGGAATGCAAGCATCTTATTCCAGTGTGGATTGTATGCAGACAGTTTGTGGGTCAATCAATACTTACCAGTAATTATTTCTTTGTCATGAGTGATGGAAACCACCGCTTTGCTTCTAATCCCAGATGAAGCAAATGCAAGTGCTTGGGGAAAATGCCACTCATCTCCACCAGACACAGACTGCCCTTTAAACATTCGCATGAATGTTCCACCAGCAGAGCTTGTTAAGGCCTTTCCATGTTGGAAGAGGAAAGGTGTGCCTTGGCCATCTGGCGTGTTGGGTTGCCACTTGTGCTGGGCAATATGTGCTGCTGGTGCATTTATATCAACAATTATGACAGCATCTGAAGATGCATGAATGGAAGCTGCAGGTAGATTGCAGCGTTCTGGGGCTGGAACAGCATATGGTTTGACTTCTTTTGGGTTCCTGAAGATAGTCTGACATAAAATGAAAATCTAAATCAGAATAATGTGCTCTAAATTAATACTGATGATTTTTATGATGGAATATCCCAACATGCAATTCACCCATTCAAACACAAAAGAAGGTTTTTTTTTTTATTACTATCAAAAGCACCATCAACTGTTATCAAATTGTCCAACTTGTATCTAATGGATCAGCTATCTAAATGTCCAGCCTCTAATCTCAATCCAAAACCCTAGGACTAGTCCAGGGACAACCAATGAAATATGTTCCTCCATGCTATATGATCATTACGTAACCAATTACCATGACCTTCCTCTAAGAAGCAGGTACATATATTGTTCATAAACAAGGTTAACTTATTAACCCAGCATATCCAATTGAGTGTTCTTGTCCTTGAAGAATATCAATTTTATATCATCTATATAATCATGAAATCTTAGCTATACAGGTGTAGGTTTGATAGCATGTGTCAACAGCAGAGTCTTTATCCATTATCACACACTATATCACAGTATACATGGAAAGCAAAAGGCTAAGTAAAAAAAGAATTGAAACAAGAACTTGGACTTATACATGCTCATAAGAGAATTACATGCTTCCACAACTGTATCAGATTTAAACAGCCAAATTCATACCTGCAAGTGAAGAACATCAGCTAAGGGCATCCTCTTCAAGTGAGGAGCAGTCAGAAGTTGGGATGGAGTCTGTCCAAAGTATGCAATCTGGTCTTGTGTGGCATGTTGTTGTGCCTTTTTGTAAATAAACCAAAAAAATATAACAATAAGAAATAAGAAACAAAACCTCATTTTAACAAACAACAGAGGATAGCAGTGTTCCCATACTGGATCTGAAATCTTGTCAATATCAACCGCCCCTTCATAGGTGATGTAAAAGAAAACATTGTTTGCAGCTATAGCTTCTTTACCACGTTGCTTAAAGCTGCATGATCCAATTCATTAAACAGTTGAAATGAAAATTCCAGAGTTAAATTGCATATAATTTTTTTTTTCCGGAGGAAAATAATGAGATTGCAAATAATGAAACATAAGGCGTGCAAGAATGAGACATTACTGATGGAATCAAACAAGTTTGCTCAAATCTTACCCGAATATGAGATCAATCCATTCATGCAAATGTGCAGATACATGCTCACTTTCAAGAGCCATCTGATGCTTATGAATAAAATCAGTAGTATTTTCAGCCCAAGGAGGAAGTTTGACAGAATCTGAAAGAGCATTTAATCACAGTAAAGACTTCAACTCTGTAACTTTGAATTTCATTTACTTCACTAAAATATGTCAGTAAACATACCAAGCTTTCCACCCAACTGTGTTGTACCAAAGTCGATTGAATTTTCATTGGTTAAGATCTCGGGAAGATAAAACAGCTCAGGAACCTAAGGCAAACAAGAGCCCACCACCCCAGAAGGAAAAAAAAAAAAAGTTATTAATTGCCATTATGTAGACAAAGATATGAGCAACAACTTATTATCATAGGAAAAAAAATGTCAAAAGTGCATACAAGAACAAGTGATCATTATTGACACAAGACAAAGGATCAAAGCATACAATAAGATAAAGTGGTGCCTTTTATGCTAACAAGTCATTTCAGCACATGCATTATTCAAGTTGTTAAAAAGTTAATGTATCATTAGTTAAAAGGAAAAATAAAATAAAATAAGTTATTTGAGTTTATCAAACTAAATTATGTGAATAAATTAAAAATATTATGTAAAAATATAAATCCTTTTGTGAGTTGGAGTTTTATTTGTATCTAACATAATCCTTACCATTAAAGAAAATGAATAAAACTAGAAGATTATTTTCTTCTTTTTTCAAAATTTGATGAACTTTTCCTTTATGTTCAATAATATATTTTACCCTTTTTTTAATTTAAAATATTTTAGTTGAATCAAATGTTTGGTTAAGATTGTGAATTACAAATCTGTTCTCTATTCTACATAAAATTTTGAAGAATGATAAAGAAAATTTATAAAATGAGATTATTATTACTGTTATTGTTATTATTATAATTATTATTATTGAGTTTTTCTTACTTATCTTGTTTAAACAATTCTTACTGAATAAAAAGTAAAAGATAATATTAAATAATCATCAAGACTAAAAAAAGCCTTTTGACTTGTTACAAAAGAAAGGTGAAAAACAGCAAGAAAGAACACAAACACAGGGAAGGGGAAGTAACTTAAGGTAACATTTTTTCTTTATCAAGAAAAGTAACTTTAACCTGTTAAAAAAAAGTAAAATAATGAGAAAGAAGATTGATATGGTATTTAACTTGAGGTAATTTTTTTTTTTGTCATGAAAGGTTTCATTAACTGTCAAAAAATTGAAGTGCTACAAAAGGAAAGTAAAGTTAAATTCAATTCAATCATTAAATAATATAACGAGGGCATTTTACTCTAATCAAATGTTTCAACAAAGGTAGTGCTTTATGGATAGTTACGGATCTTCAAACAAAACATATTACATACCAATTCCTTCACATCACTCATGTCTTCAGTAACTCCATTCCAGGTAGCAGCAATATCTGAAAACATCCGATCTGCATGATCGAATTTTCCACCTTGCAATTGAATTGAAAGCGTTGTAAACGGTTCAACTCTAACAAGATAATATAAAACCTGTCACAGAACCACCATTAATCATATAAACTGCAGTAACTGCATATCAAGCATTCAAGCTGTACAATAGCATTAAACAACATGCCCAATTGGCATTAAGTTTATTGGTATAGACAAAAGGAAACACAGAAAACACAATATATCAAGGGGAAAATGGTTCAAATGGAACAAAAGACAAAATTTGAAAAATCAGAAGGGCGGAGGGGGGAACAAGGCAATCAGGTGCAACTGATTACTATTTCATGAAGTGGTGCCACAAGCTGGATGGAATTGGTGCATAAACACAAATCTACATCCAATTAAATACAAGAATCGAGTTAAAAATCCAAAAACCTCAATTCTACTCTGCAAACCACATGTAGAATGAATTATTTATAATTTTAAATGAAATATTATTCATAAAAACCTACATAACTCACTAGTAGTTTCAAAATCTGTAACATTCATCCAAAATCTGTATCTTGCAACCAGGTTCCATTTTAAATAGGGTCTGATAATTAGCATCTTTACTTAGGCTAATTCAGGTAGGACTTGGGCATTTATCTACTGATAACTATGTTGTAAATTGTGAGGCATCATAAGCATTGTCAAGTACCCTCTTCCCATATTGGTTTCTCTTCTTTGTGATTCCCCGATATGCTACACTTTGATTTCAAGGACTTTCGTAACTAGTATCCCATAATCATGATACGAGAAAACTATGGAAATGAAGAATCTTCATGAAATGAAACGCACAGGTAAAGACAATTATGATGGGAGGACAAGCTTCACAAGATTAAGTGGGGAAAATAACTTACTGTCCCTGCACTTGAGTAATGAGAACCATAATGGAATTTTGGAATGACTGGATCATCAAAGCTAGAATATCTCTCCTGGAACTTTTTCAGCCGATCAGGATTCAAAGCACCAACAGGCTGCAAGTAAATATCCTGCTATAATGACAGTAGAGAGAGTGCCGTTCTACTATAATTGAAGAGTAATTCAAGTTATGTCACCTTTGAAAGATCTCGATAAGAAGAAGCATCAGAAAGATCCAAACTTTTTGAACTGTAATCGGAAAGAACCCATGGAAAAACTGGATACTGCAAGGTAACAAGAAAATTTAGAAATATCAAGCACAGCCTTCCACACTAGAACAAGAAATTACCCGAGAAACATGCCTGAGTGATGTCATTATAACTACGCCCAGCCAGAGTATTGAGTTGCATTAGATACTCAAAGTTGCTAATCTGCACAATGGTTGTGTTGAAATTTGTTATTATTCTGAATTAATGTTGCAAATGTGAATGAAACTTGCCATATTACTGAAGTCAATTTGTGTTTATACCTCCCACCTTGCCCAACGTTCCATAAGTTGAGTTCTCTTCAGAAGTTGCTCAGGTCTCTACAACAGGAAAAGGCAAGCAGCTTTCATGATATAATAGCAAAGTGAAAGACAAAAAAACATCCAACAGGCACAAAAACACACGTGCACCCATGACCAATTCTTTTAAGAACTGTATAGTCAGGTAGAGATTTAAAAACCTGAGTAGCCAGATAAATATTGTTCAAATGAGGAGGTCTTGATTGAACTATAGCTCGGTAAGCATTTCTCCGTGCCTCAGTACTCTAAAGGGACAAATATGAACCAAATGTTAGTGGCGGAGTTCTATTAGCATAGGAGAAGAAAATGATCAGGATAAATTTCAAGTGAAATACCCCGAAATCAAAGAAGAAGTTCGATCGGTCAATCATAAACAATTCCAGAGCACTTCTTCTTAGCAAATACCTGAAGATGGCAGCAAACCAGTATGGAGATGAGTGAAGAACAAAAGCAAAATGATATTATGGCCTTGCTACACAATATAACAATTTCTGCTGCGAGTGTCATAACTTCGTGCATATAAAATGATACCAGAAGATATTCTTATGGTCAGTAAATGAGTTGAAAAAATAATAAAATTCTGGAAGCAAGGCAGCATATGAAGTTGAGCAAAAGGATATGCATGTTGCAGGTTATAATGCACACTTCTAATGTCTGTCAACCAAGAATCACACCTGCTAAACAACTGAATTTCTGGAGTGTAGGACTGACATTTAGATAATGTGCTAATGCCAGTTCTTAGTAGGACCAGAATGCATTTAATAGTATACAATAGAAAAGCTGCTTACATTCTGAATTCAGAAAAAAACAACTCCGAGAATGACTCCTAAAGTCTTTTAAATCTAAAGATTTCATAGTTGTTAGCAATTGAGAAAGCACAATGATTTCATGACCAGACAGAATGTGATAAACACTGAGCAGGTAAAAAGCTTTAAGGCGAGTACAGTCACTTGACAGCAGGTTCCTTATTCCCATTTTGCAAAGGTTAAGGAAAGATAAGGACCGTGCCAAATAACACACATCAATCCTTCCAAATCAAGGAAAATCAAGGTTGTGTTTCAGAAGACATTGCTAAAAATCATTATATCTATGATACAAATTACTCAAATATATGACATTTGATGTAGTGTCTCGTGTGGGAAAACAATAAATAAAGCATCTCAATAGAGGCAACCTGCATGAATCCGGTGTTATCTTTCTAAAATAAGTTAAGAAACTTTCTATCATTGATGCTTGCATATCAGGCTAGAATGCTAGTGCAACATGTGAACCAAGAACATGTAAAACCATAAATCAGCTGGAGCAAACCAAGAGTCTTAAAGTCAACCAACAGATGACCCGTTAAACCAAATCAACTTGCATCCCCCACATATTACAAAAGAAAAGAGTGTGTCAGCTTTTTTTGGTAAGCCAAAGTTATTATATTTCCTTGTCGTAACTCAATTTAAAATCATAGACTCATGACCCACCTACACACTACAATTGCATTCTTCTGACAAACAACTTGAGTAATCAAACATGTTATCAGAATATAAGACACTCAAATTGTTCATCTTCAAAAAAATTAACAAAGATTCTTAGTTGTTGAAATTAAAGAATAAACAGTAAGAAATACAATTCCAGTTACACTAATAAAAGCCAAATAAAATTTTACCGCCGGCTATAAATCTGATGGAGGGAAGACATCAGCCAACTGTGATCCTTTTCTTGGACTCCCGATTCAGAAGATTCCATTCCATCAGCATTGCTCTCAGTGGTATTAACTATAAAGTTTATTCTCCTAGTAGTTACCTGAAGAAACAGTTACTCATATGCTCAGTAACTACATCCAAATTAACAGCTCAGAGTAAAAATGTCAAGAGTTTCTAGTTTTCAAGTTCTCAAAAGGGAAACAGGCAAAATGCTCTACTTTACATCCTATTTGTTGAAAGCAGTAGAGTGCTTTGCAGACACATTTATGAAAACAAGATTGAATGCCACATGCTACGATGGCACACACCACCAGCAGGGGAAATGATGAAAAGAAATCAGAGTGGTTTTATACGGAAAACTTTCAAACCAAAGGCAATTGCTGCTCGTTGAACCCTGCAACAATATCATAGGGCCACATCTCACACCTACTGGCATCATTTCCACTACAAGTTGGGCTCGAAAATTACCACAAATGGCATCTAAGTTGTATCAGTCAACTCCATGATCCTCCACCATAATTATAAAATCAACAAGCATGAATTACAGTGTTACTTAAAGTTCCCTGCATCTCTATATTCCAAAATTGGACAAAACCAAGGAAGCTCTAAATGGTTGAATTCAATTTCCAAGTGCTCCTCATCAGAAACAAGATTTCTTTGCTTCTGGTTTCTTGCACCCAGTTTTAAGATCTTGATGTAGCACCATTTGAAATTATATGAGACTAACATCATAAATTTAAGATTAAAAACATGAAAAAGAGAAAGAATTTGGTGGATGATTAAAAAAGGATGCCATGCTAGTCTCATAGAGCTTACTTGAAATGTTCCTCGCATAACTGTCAGCGGCCGGACCATAGATGAAGGAAGTTCAAGAATGATTCTTTCATCAAGTTCACTGGGTACATAACCTGGTGCAACTGCAGATGCATTTTCCAAGTCTTGGTCCCTGGCAAGCTGAATGTCATTAGGTTCAGCTGGAGGCTGCATATTTTGATCAGTTGCTCCAGACAGGCTCAGCTGACTCTCCCCACTCTGCTCAGTATCAAAGGATCTACCATCAAAATTCTCAATTTCTGTACGTTCCCCATCTTCATTTAGTCCCTCCACTGAGATTGCTTCTGCTGCCAGAACAGGAACATTTCCTTTATCATGCTTTATCTCAATTTGATCCTCATAATTAGCAGCAGCACCAAAATGATCAGACCCTTTATAATTCCTCCTCAAACATCTTCTCATTCTTGAAGAAGTTTCCATAAAATCTAGCTTCCAGAAAACCTACACAATTGTAACAACAATTTTTCAGAAAAGAAGCTACTCTATTTAATAAATAAGAAATTTAATATGAGAACAGCAAACCTAATACATTAGATAAAACATGTCACTGCCAAATGGTTTTGATGATGTAATACACTTCTATAAGTTATCTCACACAACATACACGTTCAGGATTGCACAAGGAGTCCCCAAAGGGCCCGAAAAGACTCTTCATCTCTATCAAGCAATGTATAAGTCTGCGCCAAGCATGAATTCCACTGGATAAACGATGACGAGATATAACATCAACTTGAGCACGCCTGTCAACCTAGCAAAATAATGATAGTAATAAAAAAAAATTCATCCAGGTAGTTATATCATACAAGAAATTATAATGCAAGGCTAGCATGACTCAAACCTCTAATCGTTGCATGTTTCTTGCTAAAGCAAAGCTAGCAACAAGGACTGCAATAAATTTATAGGATAGAGCGTTGAAATCTTTCCCATATACTGATCTTGTGTCAGCTGGTTGTAAGCATTCCATCCATGCAACTCCCATGGCTTCAGCAATATTCCATCTCCTAACACGCTCCATATCACTAGCATTTCTTCTCTGTGCAGACGTGGCCATTGCAACAGCACTAAGGCCCCGTCCAGAACCAATCTTAGCATTACGTTGAAGATCACGCGCAGCTGCCAACGCAGCAGCTTTTGCAGCAGCCTTATCCTTAGGATGAGCTGGTGTTTTGTTAGGCACTTCCAAAGGCTTTTGAAAGCTTGAGAAGGTATGTAATCTAGCAGTTTTTCGCTCCAGCAAGGAAGAGTCACGCCTAAGATGTGTAGTTGTTGCAGGAGCAGGGGTTTCTCCACCTGCAGCACCAGCAGCAATCATTGCCAATGCCATTGCAGCTGGTGGTGATGCAAAAGCAGCTGCCCAAGCGGGAGAAATCATGCAGAGAGCAGCCTGGAGAAATCATACAGCAATTCCAACTTTATTTTTATTTTATTTTGTTTTTGAGAAGAACACCAAAGACTTCTAAAAACTAATTAAGGAGCGGAATGGAAACCACAGCATAGCAGGCGCTGGCTATCCAAGGTTTAAGAAAAAACATTCAAACAATAATATATAACAATTTTAAATGAAATAAGAAAGAAAAGCAAAGATGAATTCTTGGTAGTATTTAGGTGCAGAGTTATAATACTTTTCCAAACCAGTGTAATGACAACAGACAAATAAATGGTGCACTTACTGTGTTCCGAAAGAAATTAAGTCATACGAGGCTAGCAACAGATTACAACCGTAAGCTTAAAAACAAAGAAATGAACACCACTTCAGGCATGCACTCACCCTAGAGATGTTTTACAGACATTCGCTTCCAATTATATACCTCTACCCATATTCTTCCATTTCCTAACATGCTAAATCATAATAAGCTCCTTAAATACAATTCCCACAAGACCTAACACTTTATATGCCTTCTGGGACACAAAATTGGTAAAAAACTTAGCCTCCAAATACATCAGCAAAACAATTATCAAAAGTCTGTTAAGAACATACATTACCATGGTGCACAAGAATATGGCAACTAGCATAAAATAAAATCCCTCCAGAAAAGCATCAAAGAATTCGTGCCAAAAAAATACAGTCATGAAAATAACTAAACAAAGTAAACATCTTCACTAACCTCTATTTGTAGTGCATCAGCAGCTAATGCACGATCATCAACAACAAGAGGATTTAAACCATCAGCAGTTGCAAGCTCATGAATTCCAGCAAGAAGGGGCCGCCACCTCCTCAATACAGCAACAAATGGTGGTAAGATACCCTCAAGGTACTGTTTACGGAGGGGTTTCCTGTCTCTGCCAACAGCATGCCATACCTGCAACATACATGTTACACTATGTTAACTTTTAAAAAAGAATCTGCATAAATGAAAACAACCACAGTATCCAGCTGCATAAGCACGTGGCAAGTGGAAAGCAGAAATAAGAATCCTGTAAAATAAGATCTCAGATACAAATAAACAACAGAATGGATAAGAGCTGAGGATATAACAACAGCTGTAGTCTAGTGTTACACCATATCAAGACAGTTTTATGCAGAACAAACCTCAGAGTAAAGAACACAAGACGCAACCAACACTCTCTGTCGTTTTGAATCAGAAATTGGCATGTTCAGAACAGGTGAAAGCACACTGTAGATGGATAACACAAATTAGTTCAAGAATTGCATGCCAATAGCACATGGTAGTGAACAACAGCCAAAAAGATTACAATAAGGACTCGAGGATAACAAAAACCCATGTCAAAGCAGTAATAAATAAAATAGCATCTATGCAACATGTTATTGTGAATATGCATTGGGATAGAAAAGAAGAGAATGAACAGGAAACAAAAATAAACATACACAACACTCCACACATATCACGAGAGAGCTGAATCACACTGAAAACGATGATGCTTCTTACACCCCAAAGAAAGCAGGACTCACTTTTCCCAGTAAGAATTTAAACTGTTTATAATTAACTACCTATATTGGTTAACGAAAACCTGAACAAAGACTGCAGTAAATTATGAAGAAGCAAAACATGAGCTGTAAAGTAATTTATCTGATAATGTGTCGTATTCATTAGTTTAGAAGAAAAACATTAAACGCCTATTTTTGATGATGTAGGTTCCCTAGCAGTTCATCAAGTCTATAGTCCAAGTAAGCCCAGGAAAAACATAAACTGCACTTGCTTCCCGCTATAATTAACAGCAAAAACCAGAAATTAAAACATTCAGGTTTTATGTTGTGAAAAAGAAGAAGAAGAAGAAGCAAGACAGTTTTAGCTGGAGAGGTGAAATAGGCAACAAGATGACCATAATTTCAGATCAAATGAAAAAAAATCCCAAGAACTGAAACTAGGAGATTCTTCCAATACAATGATGCACCACCCCAGTCAGTGTTGACTAGAGCAAGTCTCAAGGGAGTGCCTATAATAATCGCATACCAACAAGTGCTACCCAGTTCAGTATAAAATATCAAGTAGCTTGGTTTCTTAATTGAGTTACCCAACTGCAAGAGGTTGCAGCTAATACCGTATGCCTAATTATTCTTAAAATTAGTTCCTATCCCCTTTCGATACAACCACAACTTATCAGTGTTGCTTCATGTAAAGAGAACTAAATCATCATACTCTGAAATACTTATGAAAAAAATATGAAGATACTCAGAGGGAGTTCTGACCCATGAAAACTTATTCAATTTTCTCCGGCAACATAGTGTTAGCAGTGGTTTGACAAAACTTAAAGGAACATCTCCGTAGTAGAAATTGGATTTCATTTAGAAGTTTGGAAGATCATTATCTCATAAGAAACTTCAAGGAAAAAAAAGTTCAAAGAAAAAACATTTATTACCTCCACAGCAAAGCTGATCGTGGTTGTCTCATAGGCATTCGAGCACTGTTTTCTAAACACATGATGTTGCCAGCTTGTCGGTCAAATCCTTCTGACATCCCATCGTCCATGCTTACATTTCTCATGAGCAAACTGGTCTCCCCATTGTCCTCCTCTCTCATAGACAGAAGCACCATACGGAGCATGCATAGAAATGGTTGGTCGCTATCCAATAGCTGATATAGTGCCGCCATTCCACCCATTCCAGTACCAGATCCTCCACCTATACCAAGACCACCACCAAGTCCAGACTCGTCTAATAACAGAGCTTGAAGCATGGCAACTGACTTTTTAACCAAAGGAAGTTCAATCCAGTTTCCATTTGCATCTTTTTCTAAAGTAGACCTCCAAGATTCCCATCCACTTCCACCACCACCAAAGGGAGCTGTTTTTGAAGACATGCCAACACCATACCACAGTCTGCTCCTAAATTTCCAACCCTCAGCCAAATCCATCATACAGCTCCCATACGAAACAAAAGCACATAAAACAGATTCATAAGGCTCAGCTGCTGCTGCTGCGGTAAGACGTTCCATCACACTCGCAGAAATTTGCCCATTTGCATCAGCCATCGAAGCAAGGACCTTAGGAAGTCACATGTTAGTATATGAAATATAAAATTGTAAATTCTATTAACTGAAAAAAATATATGTGCTAGCAAAACATCCCGAGTAGAAATTAGCATAAAATTCATAGATCTTCTGCTGCCAAGTGCTATGAATAAAGAAGCCAAGCATAAAGGAAAGAATTATACATACATCAAGAGGGAGTCCCCCAGAGTCACTAGATCTGCGATCACCCAAGGCTTCAAATGAATCCGCACCAAGGGAACTTGAGCGATTATTGAGGGGAGATACAAGAGAAAGCGGAGATGGTGAACTATCAGCAACACGTGACGCACAAGAAAGTTTGCTTTGTAATCGTAAGTGATCTTCAACAAGCATTAAAATCACAATAGCATTTTCAACCAAAGCCACCGAAAGCTGAGCAGCGTTGTCTGCTTCAACCTTAGCATCTTTTGGTGGCAAACCCTCAGCTGCAACACCAGCAGCTGCAGCAGCAATTACTTGAGTCTGCAGCAAAAGAAAAGTTTGATGTGGATGTAAGTGTAATTATCCTCATAATCCAACCAGAAATGGTGAAAGATAGCTGTCACCATTCTTTCTAGTAAGAGTTTCAACTAATCAAGCAGTAATAACGGTGTCACATAATGCAAATTCATCAATTAAATACAAAGTTTACTATGGTCCCAGAATGTTCTAGCTCTCCACCTAGCCACAAAGTCTTTGAATTGGATGCATATGATAACAAAGTCACAGCACTCATATTTGTTTCCCCGTACACTAGGCCAATTTGTTTGATTATGGAAGTTAGTTGTTATCATAAAGAATGTTATGTTGAAGTCTGGGCTGGTAGTGCTTGACATGGAATTGGTAAAAATAAAATTTGGCATGCCCTAATAAATAATGTGGATATCCCCTTCTGGCAACATATATTTTGGATGTAACACCTTAAAACAGCATATCAGTCGTCATTATGCTAGGCAAGTTATTGTCAGATCAAGTGCTACTAGGCCACAACTGGATAGAACTCTGGGTGAAATGAACTAAGTTCCAAATGGAATAGAAGAGAGTTGATAAAACCTAAATGGGAAATCATATGAATGCTTTAAAATTATTAAAAAGAACATATCAATTTGCAAGTGGAAGTTTTGTCCTGCTCTACTGCCACTCATTGTGCACATTTTCCATGCAGATTCAATTCTAGATTTTGGTGTTATTCTAGCATAATTCTATTGGTGGTCACACCTGCTTCAGCTTTTTATACATTTTAAGACTCATCCAAAATGAAAATCGAGATTGCATAAAAAATGACATGGCATAATATTCCCAAAGAGCAGAGAAACACAAAAGTTACCTGAACCTGCAATTCTCTTGCAGCAAAGTCTAGCAATGCACCCAAGAGTCTTCTTTTAAATACAGGCAGTGATTCTTCGCGTCTTTAAATGATGAAAAAGATAGACCAAATAGAGAAATCAAATATTGGCTATTAGGTATCATCAATAAGAGAGGAATAATAGCTGTAGCTCAGAGTTTATGGATTACAGAAAAGGAATAAAATATCACATGAAGCTAGTGTGAAGTTTGTTTGGGAATTCTATAGATATCTGGATAACAACCATATGGTCCATGTAGTACAGTCAATAATCATTGAAAAAAAATTCCAAGGAAACAAAATGAATCAACTCATTGGAAACCCACTAAGAGACAAGAATTGATGTTATCAGATTTTGAGTCAGCCAACATAGGGACAATCATGATCCATGAAGTTAACTGAACCTCATAAAAGAATAAACCAATTTGAACAGAGCAGGGAAACATCACAGAAGCAGGCCAGTAAGATAGGGGAATACCTAACTCGTTGGTCTCCTGTGCTTGATCCCCCAACAATAGAAAGCCATTCTGCACAATGAATTGTAGCTTCAATATCCTGTAAAGGGGAAATGAAAGCTGATATAAGCAGGGTTTAAGGGGACACACATCCACTCAACACAGATTTGACAGGGGGGGTATTATATCAGAAAAGATTTGACATATAGAAAACAAGTACAGGTGGAAAATATTGGCAGTTACTGTTTCAAAACAGTGTATGTAACAGATATTTACACTAGCAATATGTTTCAAGCTTCCACATAATAAGCACCATTAACAGCTGTGGTTTCATAGCAGTGTATGTAGAAGGTATTTGCACAACTAGTACGTTTCAAACTGTCACCTAAGGGCAATAACTGACAGCTACAGTTATGTAATAGCTGTAAATCTGCAACCACAACACAATAGTATTTTTTAATTTAAAACCACAGGTAGGAATGAAGATCAGCTTCCAAAGAGAACTTTGAGGTTGTTTCTAACTTGCAGGATTCTAATATCTTTAAAATTTCAGTATATTGCACTTGTCACAAAGCTGATAATTTGTGAAAGTAATTCCAGGATATAATTTCAAAATCTGCAATTATTGAGCTGATTCAACAATGATGCTTAATTTACTCTAATCAAATGCAAGGAACACCAAGATACGCAGAAGAAACTATAAACATATTTTATTGGAATCAATGATAGAGAACACAAACATAATGGTCAAGCAATTAATATCAAAAGCAGTCTATGGATCCTATCTTCCAACAGGGAATAGAGTAATACTAGTTATTTGACCCACGTTTCGCCATGGGTCGGATAATTTTTTTGGCAAAAAAAATTAAATATGCAAGCTTTTCAAATGTGTTTTTTTTAATTCTAATTATAAATCAAAAGGCCTATACATGCATTTAATTAAATACATCGAGAATCATTTGTGCTAATAAATGCAAATAACAAAGTGTTAAGGCGTCTATTCAACTCGCCTCGTTGCAGGTCAAATAATTTTTTTTTTTCTAACACAAAAGAATTAATATGTAGGTGTTATTAACACGCTTTTTTACATTAAGTAAAAAATATAACCGTGACTCAAAAAGTCGATACTTACATATAATAAAAATCATATGCGTTAATAAAAACATGTAAGATCTTGAACTAGTTTTTAACATAGTAGATGAATGAAACAATGTTGCAATTACTGCAGTGAAACATTATTTTCTTAGTCTTGGTATAATAATTTTTCAAAAAAAAAAAGTAAGAAAAATTAAAAAACAAATTACAAAAGAATAAAGATAAGAACAAAAAAAGAGCATAAATAAGTGTAAAAAATAAAAATAATATTTTTTTCCCAAAAAAAAACTATAAAGAAAAAAAATGGAAAAACTAGAAAAATATTACAAAAAATGAAGATAAGAAGAAAAATGGTGATAAATAGACCAAATGTAAAATGATAAAAATGCCAAGTATAAAGAGAGAGAAAATATAAGAAAAACTGAAAATTACAAATTTTGCCACTGATACAATAAAAAAAAGGAAAATTATACAATTATACCATTTCTACCAGAAAACACCATATCCTTTTAGTATATGTATAATATAAAAAATATAAGAAAAGGTATTGAAAAACACCCACCTTCCAACCATCCTTCTGGCGCATTGAGTGCTCTAACATTATAATCAAGAAGTTGTGTACGAGGTCCTCTATGTCTCCTAAGCTAGCCACATTAGAATCTTTGGTTGCACTCATCTGAAAACACAAGTAATGCAATTAAAAACACAAAATGAATAAGAATAATCAAAGTATGACCCCAAAAGCTTGCTAGATCAATATAAAAGCTCTCAATTAAATATAAAATGTTCTTATCATAACTAGGTGTCATGCCCCTTACAAAATAACATTTAAGTATAAAATCAACAAAATAAATCCATAATGATTTCAGGTTATGTTACCTCATAATTAGAGATTAGAATCTCTAGAAGCCACTCAGGCCATTCCTCCATTTTTGTCAGACTGCTTCTGTTTTCTGGATGACTGCAAGCCAAAAACAGAAGATCCTGAAATCATATAGAATGCAGCAGCTCAGAAACTAAAAATACAGAGGACCTTGATCAGGAAAACTAGAAATGTGAGGTTAAAAAGAGAATTTAGACTACATATTCAACTTATTTCATCAGGAAAACTATTTGTAATGGGGTTTTGACATGGCCATTTCTAGCAATTCAGCACATCATGCATTACCTTGAACACTTGGTAAAAACATCTGTTGTAGAAATAAGAATCCACAAAATAATTATGCATCAACATGTTGACTGAAATAAAACTGAACATTTACCTATACTCCTGTTAGCTGATCAGCTAGGGCTATGGGAAAAAACACTATAGGACGCAAGAGCAAACCCACTGAACTATATTATGGAGAACCAAGAAATAGAATACTAATGACAATTATAAGCCTTCAAGTTCCTGTACTACAGTATCTTCCAATATCTAAGTTCCAAAAACTAGAGAATATGTTGTTCATTATTAAATCTTACTGTCTAAATGGTTATTAAAATAATGTATTATAGGGAGCTTCTTGGCTGTCACCTCATTTAATAAATGAAAGATAGCATCTCCCACCCACTTCTTTCATATTTGAAATGACATAAAATTAGCACTCCCTTACAAGAATCCATATCTGGTGTCCACCTTTAGTTTTCCAATTATTTAAAGAAACATAAACTATTACTGTGTTTGCAGCATAGAGTTCAAAAATTCCCTCTATTGGAAACTCTTGTATAGTAGGGTAGCTAAAGGTAAATTTGCAAAAGCATATATAACCTCATAGATCAACTTGTGTAGCCTTTATTAATAACAACACTAAGGTGACAAAAAAGTGCAGACTGAATTTCTGCACAACTTGGGCAATTATAAAGCTTCATTCTTTTTCATTTATATACCAGAAACAAATCTGGTTCAACAATGATCTGAAAAGCAAAAAAAATGCCTGCACAGAAACATAGCATGTCGCACAAAAAGGAAATACCTGCAATGCTTGGCTTTGCAAGGCTCTAGATGCATAAGGCAGAGACCGCAACAGAACCAACAGAAGTTGTGAATGTTCAAAGCGATGTCCAGAATCATAAAAGTTCAGCCCCTCCTCTGTTGAAGAAGCATTAATCTGAAAAGTACAAAGGAGTGATTTACAATTTGTTTTGAAGTTTTGGTGAATAAAAAAATCATAATGAAGCCATCCATTTAGAGTTTTCAAGACATTTAAGAACAACAGACAATCTCATAATATCTCATTCACAACTTTAAATGTGCTTACTGACCACAGTTAAAACAACAGTTTTACCTGATTCTAATAAAATATGGTGAAGCGTTCACAACAGAAATAAAATCAACATTTCCTATGAAATATTTAGTTATGAAATACAACTTTATTTAACTATGAAACATGACCAAACATTTTGTTATGCATGCTACTGGTGGATAGGTAGATACATAGAATGCTTGTGATCAATTATAAAAAAGCAGTTATTCCAAGGCAAGAAGAAATATCAAGGTGCACCAGCAATGCAAACTACCAATCTTAACATCACCCTTAAGCCTTGACTTTCTAGTGCAAAAAATAAGCACGAGTGTGTGCAAAAAAGTCGTGCATGTTCCCTCAATGGAAAAAATATGTAATATAGAATTATGGTCTCCTAAAGAGATATACTTCACTGCAGAAGGAACAAAAACCAATAATGATAGAATTACTAAATCTTTTATGCTTTGTTGATTTGGAATAAAAACCTCATCAAAATTCAAAAGGATTTAGCAAACAAAATAGTAAGGAAAAACATTCAAGGATTTGTATTTGAAATCATAAAGAAACATTTACAGATTTTTACTTTGCAATGACAATAAATATTTTTGAAAAACAAGACTATTCATTAATAAACACATTCATCGAAATGGATGAGACTGGAAAAAAATACCGAGGCTGCCAATAAAGCTGTGTACACAGTGGTTGTCATAAGCCTATTGGGCGCTGCTCGGAAAGCCTTCTGTAGTGCAAAAAGTAGTAGTGAAACTTTATCATCAAACATTGTACCGCTGCCATCATGCAGGCCACCACCAAAAAAGGTGCTAGTAGTATCAGAGGGTGCATGTGAACCAAACTTGAAATGACCAGAAGTTACAAGAGCGCCTATTAGCCCAATGATTGCAACAACAATGCCATCACTTTTATCAACATTGTAAACATTATTCCTTGCATTATCAGCACTAATAGAAAGGCTTATACCACCCAAATTCTTAATAAATGGGTTTTCAGAAACAGATGACATCCTTTCAATTTTCATGCCAGGGGAAGAGATGGCAGGACTGCCACCACCGCCACTATCTAAACGTTCAGATTCATAATCTTGATCCAGAGAAGTCAAGTCCTTTTCATTTTCATCATTCATTCTTCTTTCTGAAGTACCCTTACCAATATCTAGTTCAGTTTCTTGAACTTGTAAGCTATCATCACTCTTTGCCACTGATTCTGGAATGCTATGTTCACCAGCTTTTGCTTCTCGCTGAAGCAGAACAAGAAGTGTTTCTATACCACCACATGTTATGAATGACTCTGCAAACGTACGAGCTCTAGCTGTATTTGGTTGTATGACTAACCTGTAGATAAGATTCAAAACTCTGGCAACCTGAAAGAAGATTTTTTTGGCAGGAGTCATTTAGGATAGATTTATAAGCAAGTGGCCAGTGTAGAACATCATAAAATATTAAAATGGACCATATAATTTATCACATCGATACAGCAAGATTCTGCATATATGAATCTTATTATTATTTATAAAAAAAAAGCAGACGAAGTTCACAGAGAAAACTCACATGGAAGGCCATGTTAAATGTGGAGAAATACAGACTGCTGAAATGGCTGATATACATTTAACATCATAAGCAAAACATAATGGTCAATAAAGTAACTTTACCTGATTAGGTTGAGGGCAATCAACCATGAACCCAAGCAGACAACGGAGGTCATCTGTGGCCACTGCAGCAGATGCTGCTCCTATTAGAAGTTCTATGATCACTAAGAGTTCATCAACCAAAGCATTCAATTCACCCACTGGATGGGTTGCCTCTTTCGATGAAAACGTATTCACAGAATCCTTCTCGATAACTGTCCAATAACATCTTCTGCAGCCATCAAGCAGCATCTGAATAGCATTGGCATCTCGCATCACCAATGACTCTGAGAAAACCATGTCTGCTAGTGAGGACAGAAGCTTCTTTTGCAATCCATAGTTGCACAAGCTCCAAATTCTCAGATCCAGTAACAGCATAGTGAAAAGCTGCACTTTGAGGGCATGATTATGCTTCTGGGACTGGCATAGGGAAACAATGGCTGCAACAAGTTCCTCATCTCCAACACCATTGCAATTCCCAGCATCCAATGAAGACAAAGTTTGGAGAAGATAATTTAAGATTTTTGAGAGAACCTCAGGCCCTCTAGTGCGGCACAATTCTTCATTGTTCCCAGGATGTTGAATAGCTATGGAAATTATTCGGAATACTGGAGCAGCCAGAGTAGCTGTGGCAAAGGTTATGGGAATATTTCCTTGTTCTGGTTCCAGACTATCTTTATGCACACTGCTTACCGCTAGAGGAAGTAAGGAAATGGGGCCTCCATAAGCCAACGCCCACAAAGCCTCCACTGGTCGCATTCGTGTAGCAACATGGACTTGTCCTAGAACCTCAGCTGGCCGTCGGAGCATGCCTTATTGGACACAAATAGAAAAATTACGAAGTAACATATAAGTGACCAAATTATTCAGGGCATCAAACAAAAGAAAGCCCTCAACCATACACAAAAAGATATCAAAGGTTTTGTTAAAATTGATGCTGTAGCCCTCAACAAAAAAAAATTCAATACTTGTTGCCAGGTCATTTAGGACTGAATCCGGCAATGAACAGGTGAACCAGACGGGAGACAATTTAAACTGGGCTTAACTGTTAATGATAAGAATAAAAAAAAGAGAGGAAAGAGAAAAGTTAAGAAAATAAAATCTTCTAACTCCACTCATTGAATTATTTATTATAGTGAAAACATGAGGATTGGATAAAAATTGAGTGCAAAAAAAAAAGATAGGCATAGCTGCACTATCAGAGGGGCATCTTCAGAAATAAAATCTTCTTTCAGATAATGATACAACAGGCACCATGGTATGTAGAAGATAAAGGAAAAGGAAATAATTGCATAATGTGCATACCTGCAGCACCAGAAGGAGAAGCATCGGGACAGAAACGCCCACTAAGCAAACTGGGGTGATAGAGAAGGTGAATTGACCCTCCAATCTCTGCATCCAAAAGTGAACTTTCTTCTGCCATTGCTCGAACGTGGTCATTTGTAGCTCGCCAAGGAAGCCCAGCGGCATTACCAAAACAAGGCAGCACATCCCCTCCTCTGGAAGCTAAGCGTGCCATCCTTTCAGGACCAATTGGCTCCTTAAAGATATAAACAGGCCCCATCTCAGCAAACAAAGGACACTGCCTACGACGTCGTTGTAAACCAGCCATTGTAGGAGGAGGGTTTGTCCCAATGCAGCAAAATGCTAGTGGCTTGGAGATCCGAGGGAACTCAAAAGGACGAGTTTCATACAAGGATCCATCAATATACAATCTCAGTTCACTCTCTGTTTTCCCAATCAGTCCCTGCTTGTAAATATGCTCCAAACCAATAAAGTACCAGCATTGTGGCTTGAATGCATGAGTGAAATGCAAAGATGCCTTCTTTCCCTTTCCGCTACCACTTTCAACAACCAAAAACTGAGCATGAAAGTAAGCCTCTATGCCCTGGTTATCAGCAGACAAGAAACTGAACAATCTAGGCATGTGGGTCGCCCCTTCACCAGCAAGTGCACTGGCAGCAGCTGCAGCTGACATAGCAGATGATTTTCCTGACTTGGCTGCTGCAGCAGCTGCAATAGCAGCTGCAGCAGTAGCTGTGTTCAATGTGTCTGCAAATGATTCGATATAAATCCATGTTGCAAATGCATAACCATTGGTAAACGGCCAACGACTCTCTCCTGGACCAAGTAAACCTGAGCTTTCACCATCAAACTCGAAAGTAGATGCTGGTCCCTTTGACTCCTTTCCACCCATTGCCTTCTCCAACACTAGCATTAAGCGATATGCCCATGAAGTAGTAAGCGTTCTTGTAATTACTTGCAACCATCTATGCAAATCAACAACATTAAGTGAATGACCTGCTAGGTACTGGAGACAATAGCATAAAGGAGTCCCGTCCCATTTCATCTGTTCTGTTAACCCACCAGCCTGAACAAAGATTTTCTCTGCGGTCCCCAAAAGTACTCCCAATAAACCAGCCATAGAGCACATGGCTCTGTTTCTTGTGCAAGCCCGTAATATGGCGAGCAACCCCCTCACCATTCGTGTCCTAGGGGACATGAAAACCTCACTGTCACCTACCCAAGGAAGGCAAGGAATAAGCTCACCTGCCACAATGGCTGCCCTAGAGTTCAGCATCACACTAGGAGGATTATGATCCTCATCCTCAAAACTTTCAACTCCACCCATTGTGGCCAAAAGGGAATCAACAACCAAGTAAGCAATGCCCTCAGCTTCCCCTCCACTTCCAAAACTCTCAACTCCACTGACAATGTTCTTCAGCTTGTCCAAGCTTTCAGGCTTTCCCATTATAGCTGAATCCACCAAATGCAATAACTCTGGGGACACATTTGGCATTGCAGCTTTTGGCTTAACCTTTTGCGGTGAACCAGTTGGAGAAAATCCATCAATAAAGTAACCAGAATCTAGACTGGTTGACGAGTGTGACTGCTTAATTGCATAACCAAATTGTGTCTCAGGCCCAGGGCTCGATGCAGAGCGATCATGTTGAATTTCCATGACAGAGGAAGAATCATAATCAACACCATAATTACTGTATGAATTCGGAGAGATTTCTCCAAACCTATCAAATGAGAATCTCTCACTCTCTGAATTCGATGACCGGTTAGAATTGTTATTATTAGCCGGAAACTCACCAAAACTCTTTTCTTGATCTTTTAAAGACACCAGTTCAAACTGATCATCATCATCAGTATCTACAGAATCATCCCCATCCATAACCAGATTTTCATTTTCTATCTCCTCTTGACCACGACTAATCACATTTACATTCTCCTGAGGAGATTCTCCTACCCTACCTTCCTCTACAAAACTATCTACTTCCTGAGCATCACAACTTTCTCCGATCTCCTTGTTTTCTTCTTCTTCTTCCATTTTCCACTTCTTTTAAAGACACCACATTTACCCACCGCACGCAAACCTATTAACCAAACAGAAGAAAATTCAAAATAGAATACCATTTCAAATCAATGCTAGACAATTTCAATACTACAGAACCAAAATAGCTTATACAAATTGCAAAAGAAATTAGCTCAAATGATTTTGAATCACTTAAATTCAGCGGATCTAGCTTCGAAATCACATACATTTAATTTAATAAATGAAGTATATACACTAATCTGCCTTTTTACTTGAATAATCACAACAAGATCTCTTTAATCACCATATAACCGATCAAGTAAGTCCCTCTTTCGAACACACATAACATTCAATATCAAAAGTTAGAAAATGAGATGTAAAATAAAATGACGAGGCTCAGATCAGAGAAAATCCCCAATGACAGCAAGAAATTGAAAATGTAATAAGAAATTGATCCTTACCTTAGAGAAAAGAATCGGTCAGGTTCGATTTTGGAAAAGTAATGATTTTTAAAGGAAAGAAAATTAATTTTGAGAGGAGAGGAGAGGAGAGGATCGGAGAAGACGAAAGAGGAGGCGAATTGAACGCGAGAGAGATGATGGATTCAGCAAGCCCAGTCAATAACCAATGCAAGGTGAAGGGTGGTTAAATTAATTAATGACTTCATTATCAAGCTTATTTGGTTTTGAATTTTGAATATTTTTTTTATGGGTGAGAAAATCTTTGTTTTGTCTTGCTTCCCTTACACGTAAAATAAAATAAATTTATACTTCTGTCGAGTATGTAACAATGTTATAATATTTAAATTAAAAATTAAGAACTTAAAATTCAAAATTAAATTAAACTTCAAAATATTAAAATTTAATTTTAAGTTTATTTTAAAAAAACCAAGGCTTGTTTGTTGGAAAATAAATTTATTTTGAAAAGTGGTTTCTACTATGAAAAATAAATTTTTAAAAAATAAATTATTTTTTTGAAGTTTGATAATATCATAAAAAATAATTTGTAAAATAGTTTTTAGTGTTTATCTATATTATTGAAAATAAGTTAAAAATAATTTATTAATATTTTTTTAATTTTATTAAAAAAATAAAGATCATATTTAACAGATAAAAAAGTTGAAAAGAGATAAAAAAAATATAAAAAATCTATTGCAA
>Ga0307517_10002743_pt1 | contig 28096 bp, 17 predicted proteins | sample 23_EM_MG_FD_194515 | JGI IMG/M metagenome (GOLD analysis project Ga0307517, IMG submission 194515) | Populus trichocarpa ectomycorrhiza microbial communities from riparian zone in the Pacific Northwest, United States - 23_EM | ecosystem: Host-associated > Plants > Roots > Unclassified | place... | reverse complement strand
CTTCTTTCTGTGAAAAAACCTGGCTCGTTAGGTTGAGGCAATAACCCATTTCCCTCCAACATAAGAACCACTGTAGACATGCTTGGCCTGTGTTCTGGAGAGTGTTGCACACATAATAGCCGCACATGGATTGACCTTAACACTTCAGGCACATAGCAGGATTCTACTTTTAATTCATCAATCAACTCCAAAGATCTGCCTTCCTTGTATAGCTTCCATACCTGAAATTTGAAATCATTGTTTTCTATGAAAACGATTCTTAAACCATTGTGCCAATGCTATTTTGAAAAAACAAGAAGAAAAAAAAAAATATTCCTTACATGCCCAAGAAGGTTGAGTTCGTGTTCTGGATGTGTAAATCCCCAGTTTCTTTTTCCACTGACAATCTCTAACACCAAAACACCAAAGCTAAACACATCGGATTTTATCGAGAAGAGACCATCAATGGCATACTCTGGCGACATATAACCACTTCATGATATAATTAAACAAGTTAGTGAGATTCTTCTACTAAGATGTTAGGCATTTCTAATACATTTTTCTTTGCTAACTCAGAGAAGGGGAATAAAGAAGTACTCTTACTATGTCCCAACTACTCTTCTTGTATTCGCTTCTGTTTCATTCTCTCCGAAACTTCTAGCCATACCAAAGTCTGAGATTTTTGGATTCATATCATTATCTAGTAAAATGTTGCTCAGCTTAAGATCTCTATGAATAATTCGTAGTCTAGAGTCTTGATGGAGATAAAGCAGTCCCCTTGATACCCCATTGATGATGTGGAACCTTTTAGGCCAATCCAGCAACTTGCTTCGAATTTGATCTGCCCATTATATAAAAAATCTGCAGGTTAATTCATATGGCTGCTGATTTTACTTTTAAGTGCGATTTTAACTAACAGTGAATATTATTTAGTAATAGGATAGTAAAAAAGAAAATCCTTGTAAACCAAGTTCTCATGGGAGTACTCAAATATGTTAGAGGTAGTAAATCCTTGAACCTGTGTGAACTGATAAATGTTTTGCAGCTAGTCTTTGATCAGTAGGATTAGAGATGAAACAGAAGTTGTAATACCTTCTTTCTCTCACATATGTAAGAAGCAACTCAAATGAAATTATCTTGAAAAAACATTTGATGAATATCAAGATTCAGAGATCCTAACCAAATATGTAGATGTCTAGACTTTTGTTGGGCATGTATTCATAGATCAAAATCTTCTCTTCATGTTCTATGCAATATCCCAGAAGCTTTACAAGGTTTCGATGTTGAAGTTTTGCAATGCATTTTACTTCATTCATGAATTCATCAAGCCCTTGTCTGGATTCCTTCGAAAGCCTCTTCACAGCTATGTCTTGTCCACCTTTAAAAGCACCCTGAAAAAACAAGACAAGTGCCAGATTTTTGTCAGCAGGCAAGTCTTGAGGGGGATATCCAACAATCATAATCATAGAAGCATGGTGTCTTCCTTTACGTTGGTTTTTCCTTTTTCCTTTTTTTTTTTTATTAATTGTCTACCCCTTTGTTTTTATTTTCTTGTTCACATTCTTCCTGTGCCACTGAATTTTAGAATGTAGTTTTTCTATCTTAACACAATAAAAGGCATGTGGTTAGGTATCATCACCTACTGTCAAAAAAGCTGAGCATAGTATCATCGCATTGTGTTTTACCTTGTAGACAGGTCCAAAGCCACCTTGTCCTAGCAAATTGTTGAATGAGAAATTGCTGGTAGCATTAGCTATTGCAGTAAGGTCAAAATGTGGTAAATCTAGACTTTCATCCTTGCTCTTCATAGACCATTGTTCTTCTGTATTGTTTTCCTTTTTCTCTGTGACACAGCAAGTAAAGAAGGAATGACAACAAAAATTTCTTATAGGGATCGAAAAAAGTTAATGAACATCCATGACTTTGCTCTACAGAATGTTTTTATTGCAAGGTAACTTACTTGTCCTACCAAGAGTATTATGTCTATTATGCTTCTTCTTCTTCTGGAGGAACAAGCACAGACCAAGGCCTAGGAGAAGCAATGCTGATAACACAACGCTTACAATGATGCCCACTTTTTTCTTCTTGGGAGAGCCCTCTAGAGTGTGAGCTACTACAAGCAGGGAGATAGCAATGTATCAGTGAGAGAATATTTCCAATCTGTTAACGTTTCAAAGCATTAGCCATGGATTTTTGGTATTATGCAATGCAATAAATATAATATATTATATTATATTCAGCATGTAAGAATGTGCTTATATTTACCTATTTCAGAAGAAGCCATTCTAATATAAAGATCTTGGCCATCTTCTGTGTATTGTCTGATGTCCACCAGGTCACCAAACCAGAGAATGCATCCGCTTCCATTTCCCCTTATATCTGAATTTGTATAAGCCATGCAAGAACAATTATTCAAGCATTTCACCCTGCATTCCTCCGTTGTCATGCTTTTATTCATTGCCCGAATCTTTGAGTCTGGCAATTTAATGTTATAATACTTTATAAATCCAACTCCATTCTGGCAGTTCAGCGGTGTCCTCCGAACGCACCCGCTAGACCAGTCTGCCCTTACCCATTCACTTTGGTTTTTTGGCACGAATCTGTTCAAACATCCACATGCTGGGGAGTTTCCGATGGTGCACCTGCCATAAGCACCACATAGTGCATAGTTATCGCAGTTATCTCCTGGTGCACTTGAGTACACTATCCAATTATTAAGTCGGTCAATCCAGGCGAGCCGCTCCAGGACACCGTCTTGATCAAAAACCAAGGTCAAAGCAATAGAGCTGTTAATATCATAAGTTAAGTATGCCTCTTTGTCATTAAAAACAAAAGCATAGCTTAAAAAGGGGTCTGGTTTCAAAAGAGGCAAACCACTAAAGCCAACACCATTCCACGGCCCTGATCGAGACTTCAGAACTGAATTCTGTCTGACAACCAGCTCTAAACCCTTCCCATCAATCTCAAAGGTATAAGGGCCTTGAGAAGGATCATCATTGCTCTTCCATGATGATATAATCACATCCAATCCAGAAGCTAGTCTTCCAACCTTCATTCCAGGTAGAAATGTATTTCCAGGATGTTCAAAACTTTGCCAAACGAAATTTTCTGTGCGACGATCATTTTCATTTCTGACCACAAGATTTCCTGAATCCAAAAGCTGAGCAACCGGGTTCTGCGCGTGCCTTGATGTATTGGAAGACCAAATGACACTACCATTCTGAATGGCAAGGATGAGAGCTCCCCTCTCATCAAACTTTAAGACTCCTGACTTATCAGTTATTGGGATTTCTCTATTGGCAACCCACACCACTTTCCCTTTAGATATCTTGTTGTACCATATTCCCAAATACCGCCGCGTGGAATTACCAGGGCTGAAAAACCCCAGTTCAAATCTCTCACCACTTGAAACTATGGTCTCTCCATCGCCGATAGTGTGATTTGCAGAGATGGTGTCTACTGCTAGGGATGTAACGAAGAAAGAAGTAAAACAAAAGCAAAGTATGGTAATGTTATTCATTGATGTTTTTTTTGGTAATTCGTGCTTTAGCTGAAAGACTGGTCCTAACCATTGGAAATGGTATAAAAATAGTAGGAGTTTAAGGGCTGCAGCTGACAGAAGTCATACTGTCATTCTCCATGAATTCAATTAAGTACAAATATCCTCGTAAATGGAATGAAAGTGCAATTGCGAGGGAGACTTGGATAAACCCAACATTCCTGAGTCATCTAAACTCGTTTTCAGTTCTTGTGATTGGACTAATAGAAATCCACGTGGTGGACCAAACCAATTGAAATTGAATGCGTCTTTATTAGTGGCCACGTTGAATGGCCCCATTGCCATCGCCACTATCCTGGAATTTTTTAATTTTGAGTAATTTTCTTGACAGAAAAGGTGAGATTGCCGTGTGGGGGGTAGCGGTAAGTGTATAGGACACAAAATTCGACACGGCATGGCCTTCTACATTTGACTTTGAAAGTTTATTGACGATGGCTGCCTGCACGATGGCTGCGAAGTAATATAAATTATTCACTATAAAAACCAAGAAAACATCCATCTTTACTATTCACCATAACAATGCAAGCATGGAATCTCAAGCATGCTAGTATCTTTCGCTCTTAATAATGTTGGAGAATTTGCATCAATTATATATATATATATATATATATGTCAAGCATAGAATATGTTTAATAAATAACAAAAAGAATTTGAAATCCGTCTTAACATTTATCAATCTTATTGCCTTTTCTATTGAAACTAAAAACCTTTCAAAGTAATGTAGTGAAATGTTTTTTGTTTTTTTTTTTTTTCCAGCGGGATGTGCAATTAATGAAGGGTAAATTCAGATGGAGTCGAAATGGGCTGAAACTAAGACAAAAAATAAATTGACCAGAAATGGGCAGAATCAGCTATAGGTTCTTTGGATTTGGAACCCCCTGAAGGCCCTTTTCAACTAGAAAACAAGTTCTTGTTTACGTCTCCCTGAATCATGGGCTTCATGCCCATTTGCATGTATTCATGGTTTATAAAATTAAAATACATGTAAAATGAGCCTAGGCCTTTTATTTTATTCTTGTTTTTGAAATACAGGTGTTACAGTGCTTATCTTGTTTACCGGTTGGATAAAAAAAATTAAAAGTAAAAAAAAAAGTTTAGGCAACAAAAATTATTTGATATTATTATTAAATTTTATTTGTAGGTTAATCTTGAATTGCCTTGAACCAATTCCTTACATAGCCTAAATTTTAATTAAGTTGTGTGAGAGTTGTTCTGATATAATTCAGTTGACTTGATGAGTCTAAAAACAACCAAAACACTGTTAAAAACTATGGTTTGATTTAAAAAAATTCAAGATGATATTTTTTAAAAATATTGAGATAGTGATATGTTAGATTAATTAAAGTTTCATAGCTTAACCTGCCAAATCCGCAAATCGGATCATAAACTCCACAAGATTTAACAACTTTGTTTATTCTTTTTATAAAAATTATTTTTTACTTAATGACATGATAATAAAAATAGATGCTTGTAAAATTAAGCATCAACTAAAAGTTGAGATGTTTGTTTGAAACTGTGATAACCTTTTAGAAAGCAAATTGAAAAAAATTATAAAAATCAATTTAAAATCAATAAAATATTAAAAGATGAAATCAAAAAATATAAGAAAAAAAAATGGAAGATGGAATTAAAAAAAAATTATTTTGCATTGTTATTAAACCCGATCTAACGAGTCAATTTAAAACCTCCCGACTTGATTTCTTGTCTAGCTTGATTTTAAAATTAACCACCATAAAAATTGTTTATATGTAACCCAGTTGACCTGGTGGGTCTATAGCTAAACTGGACAACCAATAACAAAAGTGATTTGAGTTTTTAAAAACTAATTTCAAGATGATTTTAAAAAAATTGAAGATAATTTTATTTTTTTTAAAATCACCTCTTTCACTGTTCTTATGAACAGCGAAGTAGGCGAGGGAACCGAATTTATTTAGTTTAGTAGTTAATTAGATAACTTTCAAACATATCTTGCCATTGTTTGTATTAAGAACCATCATACTGCCATTGCTCATTTTTAAAAGCAATTAATAACAAACCATTTATGTAATTCCTACAAGCATTTAGCTGGCTCGGACTAAACCTTGTTCTTATTTTATCTTTAATATCAAGAAAAAGAAAGAATCCATGTTTTTAATTAATTTGTAATAAGATAGGATATCTTGGTATTACTTTGATGTTAATAAAAAAAATAGGTCTCCTCCTTAAATAATCTTAATGGCATATAATTAATATTGATGGGATTTATTTAATAAATTTATTGTCATTATTCCAAGTTTTGAAATCATTTGATTTTCACAATAAGAACCATTCATGGTATGCTAACTCAGTAGATTTATGACACTTGCTGACCTAGAGCAGGATGTCATAAAGAACATGGTGGGTGTATTAGTGTGGGTGTTCGGGTCAGTTTATGCATATCTCGACGGTACATATTTTAATCTTAGGGATGCAGTCGAAAGGTTTTCGATCCAAATCTTCAAACGGCTCCCTGTTCATTAACTTAAAATTTATGAGATATAGTTGGTGCTTCCTGTGCTATATAATAATAGAAATATTTAATTTTTCTAGCAGATAAAACGAAAATTTTAGTTGGGGTAGGTACAAGATATTGCCTCAGAAGTGGAAGTGGAAGACCTGGTGATCATGGACAAAAGAGACGAAATATTTGCCAAATTGAAAGAAAAAAACGAAAATCTTGATTGAAACTTAGTCCCAATCAAATGATCTTTCAAGCTTTCAAGTCAAGTTCCAGTGTCCCACAGAATTTGGGCCCTGTCTTCCTCAAATGAGCACACCAGGCGAGCTTTTACTACGAAGACCCGTATTTTAGCTACACAGAGTTTGGCTTGGAAGGCAGTTTTGAGAGTTTATTGCCCGAGAAGAAGGCAAAGCAAACAATGGTCGAAACCACAGTAATTCTATGGTGCTGAAATAATAATTAACCTTGGTTATTCTCCTCATTTATAATTATTAAAAAATAAAACGAGAAAGAGAAAAAAAAATTAGATAAAGATATTCTTATATTTTCTAGATCTTGAGTTTAATGTTTTTTTCCATGTGTCTATCTCATTTTCTCAAAGTGGATCCAAGAAAGAAATAACTAATAAAACTATACTATATTTCTTATGTATCATAATTTTTTTTAATATAAAATCACATCATAAATATCTAGAAGTATCACTAATGCCAAATGAAAAATGAGGACAAAGACAGCATAGATATTGTTGTCCTGATAGATTGTCTATAATTTCTATAATCATGCATTCAGATGTTTTTTAAACGGTAAGGATTGGGTTCTAAGGAAATTTTGTAATTTTTTTTTAATGGATATTTGAAGATATCCTTATTATTATATATAAAAAATTATCTTAATTTAAAAAATTAATTTATTAAGTGAGACGTAAAAAACAATTTTTATATTACTCTTCAACAATTTCCACTGAAAATAAACATTGAATGTACAAAAGTTTTTGCAAAAACAAAGAATTTTTCTTTTATTTGGGAGGAGGGGAGTTATTAAGTGCTGATTGGAGAATTTAACGACATTTTGTTGTTGATGTTGCAAAAAGGGAAAAAAAAAAATCACCGTACGTTGCCTTGTTATATAATTCATTGATAGAACACATTAGTGAAATTACTTGACAGACCATATTGGTTATAGTAAAATTATTTTATCAAATATTCATCCGTTATCATAACATTTTAATAACATCATGGTTTAAAAACATGAAATTTTATTAATATTACAATTGTGAACTGCGACATTATTAAAATATCACATTTTTGAATAGCGATATCTTTAAACTGTGTTATTTTACCAAAACCTTTTTATTATGTGTTATTTCAGCATTTAATTATATTTTGGGTGCTAATTGCCTTGTTTATCCCTCTCATTTTCACCATTTGATTTTAAATAGTTATGTGACCCGCATTCTACCACATGTCAAATATTTTTATTTTCCTTAAAAAATTATACATGTAGGTTTTGAACAGGTTTTTTCAACGTATTTTTATAATTCAAAAAATTTAAGTGCAAATCAAAAAGTTTATGCACATATGTAATCAAATAACTTGAGAACTATGTGCGCTAATAAATAAATAAAAAATCATTAACGACACCTAAAAATAAAACTTGAAAAACCGAGAAACAGATGTAAATCAAGATATTTAATCTCGCAAGATAGAACATTTACCCTGTCATGCTAGCTAATTTTTGTTTATTAAAACATTTTTTTATTTAATCACACAACAATAGAAATATACAAACATATTAAATTGATTGAATAAAATAAAAAGAAAAAAGAACAATACGCAAGACTACACATATTAGAAATATCATATGAAAATAATAATTTTTATTTTAAAAAATATAGTTCATCTATACAAAAGATAAAAAAAATAAAATTCATAGATGAATCAGAAAAACCTCTTCGAAAATTAAACGCATAACCAAAAAATCACCATCATTTAAAAGAGGCTCTCTAAACAAAATAAAAAAAAGAAGAGGTAAATGTGAATATAATTAAGTTTTTTAAAAAATAAAAAAGAAGCATCAATTGAAATAGAAAAAATAGGAAAAAATGGGTCAGGCCAGCCCTACTGGCCCATTTCACCAGGGCCCACTCGCGGGCTCTTTTTTCTTAACTGCACCTAGGGTGGACGACATGTCATCCGCCCTAATTTTTTTAAAAAAACCAGATAACGTGTTGTCTGTTTTCTTCAAATTTCGATCATTGTGGTGACTGGAAAATCGAGGTTTATGTTCTTTTGACCTAAAACACCTTAAAAATCATGATAAACCTATCCATGACCTAAAAAACCTAAAAAACAACCCAAAAAACCGAACTCAACCCGAAACCAAAATTAACTCGAGCTCAAATCTACTTTTTCATGAACTTTTAAGGTACAAAATACCTAATATGAACTCCTCTCATTAAATGGAACAATTTGACATAAATATAGTCTATTTTGGCAGTCTAAATCAGTGTCAACGACGTGTTTCTCTCTCTACTACCGAAATCTAGCGATCTCTCTCTCTCCTCCCTCAACCAGGGACCAAAAATAACAAAAAAAAAATTTGTACCAAAATGGAATTGAAAAAAAATTTGAGGGGTCAAAATTGCATAATTTGCATTATTTTTTATGTTGGAGGACCAAAGTATATCTTTTTCGAAACTTATGACACGTCATCCATGTTTGACGCATTTTACATTTCGGTTTCTCCTTTTCCAATCTCATCCTTTCATAAGAATTCAAAATTAATTACTTTTTAATTAAGACTAAATTGCCTAAAAGGTTTGAGGATCAAAAATTTAAAATTTAATTTTTTTTTTGCATAATCCATTTACAGTAAAATATGTAGGATACACATTGAAAATCCCACAGCATTTAGATTATAGATAATAATGGAGGGTAGGATTGAAATCTTTCTAAGGTTGACGTTCTACCTTTCATATTGTTACATCAATCTACATTAATCAGGATAATCCTGTTGTCAACGCCTGTCACTTTAAATATGAAAGAAAAGAATTTGGTAGGTTCATAAGGATTTTCTTACTGGTCGCTGAATTACTAGGACGTTTTTTTTTTTTTTTGGTCACATCTTTATTAGGTATACTCTCTCTATATAGAAATTTATGATGCATAGATTTTTTTTAAATTAGGGGTTTGAGCTTTTTTATTATACGTATCGAATCAAATCAAATCAATATTATTTTAAAAAAAATGATTTGGACCTAAAACTAGTAGAGATTGAATTGTCTAATTAATTTATTTTTCATCGGATTTTGTTATTTCGATGAACAAAATAGAGAAATTGTTCTCTTTCTCAGATTTTTCTTAAGCGCTTTCTTTCAATCCTTCCTAATTTTTCTATCGATCCTAGCTAATTAATAAAAATTTTGCCTTCGTCAAGTATCCTCATCAAAAACATGAAATGAACTAGCAATCCACAAGCAAGAAAAGACAGGAAAAGCACTAGATAAAATACGACATAAGAATATTAAGACTTAATGTTGCATTAATCCAAAACAATCTCCAATACAAGGGATGAAAAAAACGCCTATCTTAACTAGTTGAAGTGGTAATTACATAAGCAATACCAATCCTATACATGCTCAGGTATTGAAGCAAAACGCAAAACCATGTCTGTGTTTTACCTCAACTATCATTGCATCAAGTTAGAAAGCATAAAAGGCATAGCCTAACTAAAAATTATACATGGATTTTCACTACTAGAATTTTTAGATTTACTGACGAAATTTTTTATCGATATTTATACTCATAGTTTGTCGGCACGGATTTTCCCAACAGACTCACGGACAAAAATAATTCGTCAGAAAGACTCTCGTCAGTGATTTGTTGTCTGTCGATGAGTCCGTTGATAATAATTTTACCGATGGATTAACCAACGGAAAACGCACGCCAAAACAAATTGTACCTGCTTCATTACGTCGGTATTTCCATCGATGAATATAATATATCACCAACATAAAAATCATATGTCATTCTATCGATGATTGTTTTTGTCCAGTGGTATTTCCTTCGGTGAATTTGACATATAACCATCAAAAGACCGGCTATTATTCCATCGGTGAGTAAAAAGTGGCGATGATATTTGCAGTAATTCTTTTCCAACTCTCTGAAATATATCGATGGACTTATGTCGTTGGTAACCCCGTCAATAATAATATATAATTTTTTTAAAAAAAATCTATTAAACAAAAATAGAAAATCAATGGCATTTGTAGTAATTCTTTTTTAACTCTCTGGAATATACCGACGGACTTAGTCCGTCGGTAACCCCATCAGTAATAATTTATATATATTAAAAAATATAAAATAATTAAAATAAAATAAATTAATATAAAATAAAATATTTATTACAAATTTAAACATTTATAAGTTCAAATACAATTAATCTAGAATAGAGGCGCTGAGGAGGAGGAGGCAGGTCTTTGCCGAGACTGTGGGGCGAATAAGAGGGAGCACATGTACCACTCATCTGAGATCTCATCTCCATTATCAATCAACAGATTTCGACCGTTTCAGCATTGAGTCGTTCTTAATCAGTAGCAAGATGGGTTGTCCGAGCTTGAACTCATTGGTTTAAAATTACCTCGAACTCCAGAGTTTGAGTGCTTAAAACCAATGTAAGCATCCAATGGTTGAAACACTGCAGGTCGTCCGTAAGTCCTCAACCGTAGTGTTAGAGAGACTGCACACCCAATTTCTATAAGGTCCACCAGATATTCATGCCTCCAACCACAAATCTGGATCGAGATCTGGATGGGTCGAAGAATCGTTACCATATCTCTCCTTCAACTGGGTGTTATATGTATCCTGGAAACAAAAGTCAGCAAATTCAAAAAAATAATTACCTAAGAAAAAAATGGTCGAAAACCAACATACCATAAAGTGCTGAGCTCAGCTATCCACGAGTTATTACACCTTTTTTTATTGTCATAAATCCGCACGTGCATTTCCATAAAAAGCTTCATCGGGCTTGGCTTGCGTCCAAGAACCGTAGCCTTCAAGAGAAAATTATTGTTAGTTAAATATATTTATAAAAAAACAACAAATAAAAAAATAGATGTAATTGAAAAAGAATCGTACCATCCGCTTAGCATGCGATACAGACGGAACGGACCTGCCGGTGTGTGGTAACGAAACGGTGAACATGCTGGTTCCGGTTCTCCGCACTGGAGTGTGATCGTCATAAAAAATGTTCAGAAGTCACGTGCTTAATAAATTCCACCTATACAACCTTTAAGACATACGACGATCTGAAATCCTTCTAAGCTACCACCTCTTTCCAGTTTGGAAGCTCTCTTTCTTTCATATATGTTTTAGCTTTCTTTTGCATCTGGTACCAAAAATCACGCAACCTATATGGTACAAATGAGTTATCTATTAGTAAATGAAAAGTAAAATTGAATAAAAGGATTAAAAGTTTTTATCTTGATTCCAATCTTACCTAGTTGCAGCGTGATTCTCTCAAACCCGTATTCCAATAGCGTTGTTAGCTCACCCATTCAAAATTTTCCTTACAATTAAAATTTGTAAAGATAAATTTCATTAATATTAATAAACTAACTAAATTAACATAAAAAAATATTTAAGTTATTACTAACCTTAAACCTTTCGAATCATGTATCAATCATAGGTTTCTATTCAAGATATTTGGAAACATGACTCAATTAAAACAATGGAATTTTCATCGCTGATGTTATGGTTTTGGCAACCTCAATGTTTGTGAACCTAAAATTGCATTTGTTAAATGAAATTAATTTTAAAAAATTATTAACATGTCGTTGCGAAGGGAAAACAAACTTGCATTGAAAGGTTGTTCTTCCACTGAGCCTGGTACTTCCGGGTAAATGGGTCTTATTGTCAAGGGACCCCCTCGATGTGGATGCATCTTACTCATCGAGCCTGCGTAGAGTGTGGCTGCCTGTGTCTTAGGTGTTTGCTCTTGGTCGACATCTAATGACTCATGGTTGTGAGAAGCACTGCTAGAAGAACTAGTAGCGATTATGTTTGTACGATGCACTATTTACTTTCCCCTGGGCATCTACACAAATTAAAGGATCAAGATATCATATATTATTCCTATTTTAAAAAAAAAAATTAGCAGCACTTCCCCTATATGAAAGATTACCCAAAATTTTATTCAATTTGTTTCCTTGTCAGTAGGTGAAGAGTTCACTCAACTTGTACTCAACCTAGTTTTTGATTTTTTTTATTAATACATATATAACCAATTGAAGATAAAATAATCACTACTAAAATTTTAAAATAGGATTATTACACGATGACCCTATTTAGTAAAATTTTGTGTTGCTTATGCTTGTTATCTTTCTTATGTTGTTTTCATTTGCATTAGTTGGTATTAGTGCCCAACAATTCTTGGTGGTTAGTTGTTGTGTGCTATTAAATAACCATGGTTAGAAGAGATGACAAAACAAAACATGCTCATGTAGGAGGGGGTGATGAGGTTCCTCCTAGGAAAATAGACGTTCAATAATTGATGATAGAATACATGTAAAGATAGATTGTAGAATTAACTTGTAAGTTGATAAATGTGAAAACCCTAAAAGATCATGTGGAAAGTGATCATGAATTCATTGCTAGCTTTGAAAAACCATTTGAAATGCAAGAGTAGATGAGGCACCCTCTGGATTAGGATGAGTATCATGAAGATTTTGATGATCCATTTATGATATGATAGATATGGATTGATATTTATCAAAATTTATAAAGTTTATTTTGATGATGATTATGCTGATAATAATACAATAAACAATGATAGTAATGGTTATTATGATGTCATCAATAATATCGTAATTGATAAGGTAGAATTGATTGCAAAGATGACATTAAAGGCACTCGACATTGTTTTTTTGTTGATTTGGGATATTTTGATCATTTTGATTACAAGCTTACTATCATCATGAAAATTCAAAGGTTATATTGATTTAACACATGTTAAAGAAGCAAGTTTGAGGTTTGCGTTTCATTACTTTAGAAGTAAATAAAAGAGATATAAATTTCTAATTATTGTTTCTTATACAAATTTTAAAATGAAAGGACTCAAGTTGATATTTAAAATTGTTAAACACTTCAAGTAAAGAAACAAAAGGGGTTAGAGAGTCTTGAATGAATATTTTTTAGATCAAGACAAGAACAATTTGAATTCGAGTACTAGTTCTCTCCAACTCATGAGGGAAAATTATTTATTTCCTAGTTATTTTTATTTCTATTTTGTTTAGGAAAATATTTTCCTTTATGATGATTTTTTTTGTTTTCTTATTTAGTTTAGAAAATCAAACATTATGCTTGATAATTTTATTTTTTCTACTTTGTTTAGGAATTCTTAGAATAACTCTATATTATTTACTAAGAACTTTTTTTTATTCAGGATAAACCTAGAACTAATATAAATAAAGTTGTTTAACTTATATTTCAAGAGAATACTTGAAAAGAAATTATTCAGTAATAAAATCTTGAATTACGGTTTTATGATGATGATCATATTCAACAGAATTAAGTGTTCCTTGTGTTTGTTATCTTTTTTTTATTAATTATGGCTGCATCATTTGTTAGTAGAGCATACTATTTATTACTATAGAAAAGGTGGAAAAGAAAAATGTTAGGTGACAATTAAAATCTTAAATGGAGTCGTTGTCATGCAAGCTTTAAAGACAACCATGAACATTAAACAAATTAAAAAACAAATTGGTGTAAATATGTTTTCTTAGAGAGGCAAATGCATGACTATTATGAAAAATTTGAAAACTTAGAAGAAAAAATTAAAAGATTTTAAACCTTTAGAGGTCCCATGGTCTCCTTAAAGCATTGAGCCCATATATTATGGGTCTAGTAAGCTATTAGACCTACCAACTTTGAGCTCATCCAAATACTAAACCTATGCTCTTTTTATCTCCAAAGAATATTAGGCTATATAATTACTATGATAAGTCAAAGATATTTTACTTTGCTAAGTTAGAGTTATTTTATCTCGATGAGTCAAAGTTTTTTTGCTTACACTTTAACCCCTCCTCCCTATAAAGAGTTTGATGGGTTATAAATATATTATGAATCCTTCAAAGATAAGGTGTTGAATTTGGATTTTCCACTGCATATTTATTTTTAGTCTCTCCCTAAAATATCATTGCATTTTTCTATCAAAAAACTGCTTACTGAAGCATCAGAAAGTCCTTAAATTCACCAATGGGGACTTTTTACATGTATCAGAAACCATCCACTTTAGCTACGAAGAATGGATCAGATTGTCAGAACTAAAAGGTTAATTGATTATCCAAGATATATGACTTGCCCCAAAGCTACTTGGATTTTTTAGGACTATATCAATGGCGTCATCTGTGAAAAATTGATAAAAAAAAAACCATTGTGTGTTCTATCAAGAGCCAGGTTATGGATGTCTTTTAATCACCATCAAAGGTAGACTATCAAAGCTTTATCATAATAAGATGTTTTATGGATTTTTCTATAATTGTTGGCACACCTGCATCGTCCATGCATCAACAATTCTACATTATGGGTCTAGCGAGCTACTAGACATATCATCTCCAAGCTCAGCCAAGCACTAAGCCCGTGCTCTTTTTAACTTTAAAATATCTTAGGCTCCATAATTACTGTGACAAGTCAAAGATATTTTACTCTGATAAGTCAGAGTTATTTTATCCTGACGAGTTAGAGATTTGTTGCTTATATTTTAGCCCCTCCTTATAAAGAGTCTAATGGGCTATAAATACATTAGGAATCCTTTAAACGTGAGGTGTTGAATTTGGATTTTCCACTGCACATTTATTTTCAATCTCTCCTTAAAATATTATTGTATTTTTCTCTAAAAAAGGTGTTTATTGAAGCATCTGAGAGTTCTCAAATTCAACAACGGGGATGTTTTGCAAGTATTAGACACCAACCATAGTGGCTAGAAAGAGTGGATCAAATTGTCAGAATTAAAAGGTTAACCGATTATCCAAGACAAAAGTTTTGCCCCCAAGCTTCTTGGATTTTTTAGGACTATATCAATGGCATCATCTGTGGAAAATTGATAAAAAAAAAATAATCATTATGAGTTCTATCAAGAGCCGAGTTATGGACATCCCTAATCACCATTAAAGTTAAACTATCAAAGCACTATCGCAACAAGATGTTTTATAGACATTTCTATAATTGTTAGCACATATGTTTCGTCCATGGATCAACAATTCTTCATTATATTGGAAAGTGTTTATAGTAATTTGATCACTCCAAGTTACAGTAGGATTTCTTTCTACTTGCTTATGGGCTTAGGAAGGCGAGAAGATGTTGTTCATGAATATGTCAAATCCACAAATACAGTTGGAGCCTCGAGATTTTGGAAAGCTTTCAATAATATAAGTGAATTATTTGTTCAAACCATATAATTTGAAGGGTCTATTTGACCACCGTATAGAGGACATTTACTGGAGAAACCTTATTATCTCCCCTTTTTGGACTAAGACTATGATCTTAGTAGAAATTTCATAAAATTGATTACACCTCAATAAGGGGATAGAAATGTATTATGGTCACTGACTAAGAATATAAGTTTCTTATATATGAATTAAATTGTTCAAAGTGACAGTGCTTTTTGTTCTTCAAGTGTTCCCCGGGGCATAAGCCCCTCAACCTTCCAAAGATGGGATGGACTCACTCTCCCTAGTGTGATTGCACAAATTACTTTGAAAGGAGTCAACATCTACTTAGTGCTGCATCAGGATTTACTTTGGAAGGGATTAACATGATCTCCCTAGTGCAATCACACATCTCTCCAAGGATAGGATGAACACTGCCTTAATAACAGGGATGGATACGGTCTTTCCATGGCATAAGCCCCTCAACCTTTCAATGATGGAATGGATTCACTCTTCTTAATGCAATCACACAAATTACTTTGGAAGGAATTAATGTCTTCCTAGTGTTATAACACAATTTACCTTGGAAAGGATTAACATGGTCTTCCTAGTGTAATCACAAATTTCTTAAAGGATGAGATGAACACTACCTTAACAACGAGAATGGATATGGTATCTCCATGATATAAGTCCTTTAACCTTCTAGTGATGGGATGAATTCACTTTCTAATGCGATTGCATGAATTACTTTGGAAAGAATCGATGTCTCCCTAGTGCTACAACACAATTTACTTTGGAAAGGATTGACAATTGACATGGTCTCCCTAGTGCAATCACATATCTCTTAAAGAATGAGATGGAAGCTGCTATAACAGTAAGAATGAACTTTGTTCACCTGGTACATTTACTCTCTCTAAAGACAAGACAAACAAGGTTTCTTAACAATCCACTACTGATACATCCGGACTGATAAAAGGACACCTACGAGAGAGACCTCTTCTAAGTTTCAGGAAATAGGCAAAACCCTTTTAAACCCTGTTAAGGTTGGACAATCCAAATCTTAAAAATGAGAAATATTCAACTAAGTATGGGCATTGGACTAAACAATTAATTAAATATAGGTATTAGACTCAGAAATATTCAAATAAGTGTGAACATTGGACCCATATAAAATCTTTACACAAGGGCTCTATATCCATGCAAACTAACATTAAGATAATTGAACTCTATAAAAGAGAATTTCTATTAAAAAAGAACTCATCCCCATAAAACCGAGGAAAAAAAGATGTACACACAAAAAAAAGGCTTCATAATATAGCCCAGGTTCCTCAGCTAGGTACTCGCCACACTGGGCAACAACGGCCCTGACTGGGAACGCCTCTGCAAAGTCAAGAACCGTGACATGATGGAAGGTTGCACTAAAATCCACTTGTACTCTCCTCAAGAGATTGAAGAAATATAGGTTAGATATGACAAGAAATATCTTGTCTCCCGCTGTTTTAGTCAAAGCTACCGACCTTCTAAAACACTCTTGGAGGTCTCTAGGTGAGTCTCTTAAAGCTTTCAACTTAGCATGGGAACGTTGGGCTTCTTTCTTGGCAGCAACAAGCTCAGCCCGTAGACTATCTTGGGAGGTCCTTGCTTCAAGAAGCTCTTGTCTTATAGGGACCGCTTGGTTATAGACGGCCTGAAGTGATTTTTCATTGTAGTCCAGCTCAAAGGCAATGCCCTGTGTTTTGTCCATCAGTGTGGAATAAGCCACCTTAAAGCTCTACATATCAGCCTCTATAATAGTTTTTCTTTTTTGCAACCATTCATATACAACTTGATTTGCCCTATTCACAACCACAGTCTCCCTCACATGCCCCTTTTTGGCCATCTAGTGTCTCTAAGAGTAGGTTCACATCATGAAGGTTTGCCAATGGTTAATGTTAAAAATGGTAATCATAAAAACAAACCAAAAAAAGAAATAGGAGAATTCCTTACGTTAAAAGCCATTTATCTAGTTAAAGCCAAATAATGGTGGAAGCTTTCATCAAACATCGTGGAGACGAGATGATAAGGATCCTCTCTAGTGCTCTTACCACCTCGAGGCCAACCTTCCTAAGACCTGATATCTCAACAATAATAGATTTAATGAACTGCCTCTTATCATCTGTCATGATTGAAATATTGAAAGGCATACGACCAAAAGCCAAATCGACAAAAAAATCCTTAAACTCTTTAGTGCCTGCCCCAATAGAAGTCCTAGTTATTGTTTCCTCACCTAACAAAACAGGAAGCCAAGGTAAAGGAAATACCACTGTAGGAGCCTTTATCGATGAGGCTAGAGCATAAGTTTACACTAGGGTTGAGACTCTTCTCCTCTTAAAACGGGTGGCAACACTCACAATCATTATAAAGGGAGTCAAGTTTACTTTTTTCCTAGCTGGGGGAAGATCACTACCCCTGACTTCTACAAGGGTTATAACCCCCACCATTGTCCTCTTAAAGATGGAACCCTTAGGAGCGGGGAGCTCACTAAAAATAATGAGGGATTCCCCCATCACCTTTTCACTTTTGCCTTCGCTAACTGCTGGAGACAAACACACCCATGGTAAAATCTCTTCAATAAGCCTTATTAAAACTTCTCCTTCTCTTTTAGCTATCAGTCATATAAAGACAAAAACAAAACAAAAGGTTAGAATCAAGACAATAGAAAAAAGGCCAGAAGCAAGGTAGGGAAGCAACATACTTTGAAAAATGGTCTGGTAATATTGTTTGTCCATCCTATTGACTTCATATTCAGTTGAAGTCAAGGCCAACACAAAACAATTCTTCTCATCATCCAAGCTCAAATGAGGCTTGCTGTTTACTTTATGGGGGATCCTCTAGTCGTAGGAAAAACCCCAAATTAGTTGCAATCCTTCTCTAAGATTAACTATCCCAATGAATCTTATAACCAACCATATTCCTCTTAACTTCTTAACATGCATCATCTTTTTAGCCAACATGTTCTTCATGATGCCATTATTTTTGTTGGCAAAGTTGAAGAACCACTGCATGTCATTGCTACCATCGGTGCTAGTAACCAATTGATAGCAGCTTATGAAAACATTGACCATAGGTTCGAGCCCAATGATCCTACAAAAATTTTCAAAGAAGGAAAAAATTATCCATCCATTGGGATATAGTTGGCCTGGACCTAATTGGTAGTAACTGGACACCTCCCTCACGAACCCTTAAAGAGGGAAGGAATACCACATTGTGTATATACAAATGGGGGCAGTGATTTCAAAATAACCCTGGGTGGAGCCTAGGGTCTGCTTGTTGATACGCAATGCAAGGTCGGGCATCTAAGACATATACTCTTCAAGTTAGTGACGAGCCACAAACTTTACATCCCCAACACTTACATTGCTAAGGACGTCGTCTATAGGAGTTTGGAGCAACCTCCCTTTATCTTGAGTATCTCTCACAAGAGTAGGAGAAGAACTCCTGTAAGACCTTCTTTCCTAAGTATATCTAGCATGGGCAAGATAAGGACTCCCGCGAAAAGGTTTTCACACCTCCTTACCAGATGAGGATACCAATGTAGCACCCCATCTTGTCCTAGGACCTAGTCTAATGGACCCTTGTCCCTTTCTGTTTCTTTCAGGCTCGAGTTAAAACTTGGACTCCTCATCGGGGACAAGAGCACCTCTCTTTTTGGAAACAAACCTAATGTTTCTAGAGTCTATTTGTTCTGTTTAAAAGAAAGATAGAGAAACAAGTTATGATAAAAGAAATGTTTGAAGTAGGTTTTTCTCCTCTTGGATTAGAGTAAAGATGATTTAGGTTCTTGTTGTGAGAGTAGATTTTAAAAAATCATAGAAAGTAAAAGTAAAAGTCAAAGAAAAGTAACAAGCAAGAATGGCATGGTTATAAAGAAAAAATCTTCTAGTTCCCACCGCCAGATGAAATACCTTTCATATCATCATAGATCTAAAAAAATCCATTCAATTACCACATTCAAAGTTAGCCACAATTTTATTTGCCAAGGGACACTTTCTCCCAGTAAAGGCAAACCACCTGGACTTGAAGATCCTAGCAGTCCTATGTGGGACACGTAAAATCTTATGGGGAAGGTAAAAAGGGTTTCATCTACTGCTGACAAAGACTTTTAAAATCTTTGCATATAATACACAAAGACTTGGGAGCTACTGATAAATTAATATTTTTTTGCTTTTACCTAGACTTTTTTTCTTAAAAGAATAACCAAAGACAAGGTAATAACCCAACACTCTTGTGCTCAACCAAACGCTAAGCCTAGATATATATATATATATATATATATATATATATATATGGGTCTGACATCTCTAGTTCATAAGGTTGCTCTAACCTCGTTATCTTAAGTTTCAAATAGGACAATAATTTGAATCATGGGTTTTAAATCAGGTGACTACTTGGAAAGGCTTCAAATTGGTACAACAAGCTCGGAAGTGGTGTTTATCCATTGCCCCAAGATAAATATTTCTTGTTCTCCATCACATGTAGTCAAAGAGTTCTAGACCCCTGGCCCACCTTTCACACTAAAAATTCATCAATTCATTTCACATGTTAAGCTAGCTGACTAATGTGACCAAAATAATAGGCAAGAAAGATAAAAGAGAATATAAATTTGTTTTGAGAAGTTAATTTTGTCACTCTTACCTAATGAGACCATCTTTAAACCAGAGACAAAACAGCTCATTAGTTAGGCAACCAAATTAAACATCCATGAAAGGTCTTACACTAGTTTCTTTATGTTCCATCTTCTTCATCTTCACAACCGCCGATGGTGCAGATACCATAGCTGTAAACCAGTCAATCATAGATGGAGAGACCATAGTTTCAGCTGGGAGCAACTTTGAGCTAGGATTTTTTAGCCCTCGAAGTACAAGTTTGCGTTATGTAGGAATATGGTACAAGTTCTCTAGTGAGACTCTGGTTTGGGTTGCCAACAGAGAAGCACCACTCAATGACACATCAGGTGTTTTGCAAGTGACCAGCAAGGGAATCCTTGTCCTTCATAATTCAACAAATGTTGTTTTATGGTCTACTAATACATCAAGAGTGCCGCAGAATCCAGTAGCTCAGCTTTTGGATTCAGGAAATCTTGTTATAAGAGAAGCAAATGATACAAACGAGGATGATTACTTGTGGGATAGTTTTGACTATCCTGGTAACACGTTTTTGCCAGGCCTCAAGTTTGGCAGAAATTTGATTACTGGCCTTGATCGGTACTTGGTGTCATGGAAAAGCACTAATGATCCTTCATTGGGTGATTCTACAACTATGCTTGATCCTGGTGGATATCCGCAGATATTTATCAGGGTTGGTGAGAACATAATTTTCCGATCAGGACCATGGAATGGTCTTAAATTCAGTGGGATGCCTAATTTGAAACCGAACCCAATTTACACATACGAGTTTGTTTACAATGAGAAGGAGATTTATTACAGGTACGATCTGACAGACAGTTCAGTTGTGACGCGTATGTTGCTGACCAATGATGGGATTTTGCAGCGTTTCACCTGGACTAGTAGTACAAGAACATGGAATCTGTACTTGACAGCCCAGATGGATAATTGTGATAGGTATGCAGTATGTGGTGCATATGGAATTTGTAACATCGACAATTCCCCTGCTTGTGCATGCTTGGACGGATTTCAGCCAAAGTCTCGTCAAGATTGGGATTCTGGGGATTGGTCTGGAGGATGCGTTAGGAAGAATGAATCAATTTGCAGGGCAGGAGAGGGTTTTCAGAAGGTAACAAGTGTGAAATTGCCAGATACAAGGACATCCTCGTTTAATATGACAATGGACCTTGAAGAATGTCGAAGGGTTTGCTTGATGAATTGTTCTTGCACAGCTTATTCGACTTTGAATATAACAGATGGAACTGGATGCTTGCTTTGGTTTGAGGATCTTCTTGATATCAGAGAGTACACTGAAACTGGACAAGATTTTTACATTAGATTATCTGCCTCTGATTTAGGTATGAATTCTTTCATATTATTTTCTTGGTCTGTTAGATTATTTTCTTTCATTTCAGTCACATGTTAACACAAATTCCACTAGTGCTGCAGATGCTTTAGACCTATGGATACCTTTTGATTTCCAATATGAGAAGGCCAAAGAACATAATTGAATGCACACCGGATTTATTTTTTATTTCTTCTTTCTTGTTGTTGATTGTTAAATGTTAGAGCCCACATGAAGTCTAATTCTTCTTTCATTTTCTTTTTTTATTGAGCATGGATTTTGGTAGTAGATACAAACGTCCTGAGCTAAAACAGAAAGGACCCATGTCAAATTTTATTAGCAAGAACTCAATAATTCACACCTCAACTACTTAAAAATTATCTACGATTTAGTAAACATGGAAAGTTTCACAGGGAAGAATCCAAACTGATCAAACCTATGCATATTGAACAAGACTTATTTGTATAGTATATCAACGAGTCCATTTCGGCGTGGATCAATATAGAAAAATGCTACCATTTCTAGCTGTATTTTAATTTGCTTTGACGAAGAAAATTGTAAAGACTTTTTTGTCTCAGGTGAACTTCCAATTGGTTATCACAATTTTTAATTAAGGTAGTGGGAAATTGAATAACATTATGGTTGTTTAATGTTTTATGATTTCTAGTTGAAAACTTAGGAGTACTGGAAACTGAAACCAATACCAGTGCACAAAACACATTTCCTGTATTTATATTATTTAAGCTTTACTGATTTTAAAACTCGGTCATGTTGGCTATGCAGAGCCAACTAGAAGTCCTAAGAGGACGACGCGAGTGTGGATTATAGCCATCTGTTTGTTGGTTGCTGGAATTACCATCCTAGGCTTTTGCCTGCTGTTTCTGATGAGGAGGAGGAAGATGAAGACAGCAGGTAATTTCTATCAAACCCTCTAATTGACGTTGCTGGTTGTTGATTCAATGAGTAGGGATAGGAATTATTGCATTGGATATTAATGCAAAGCAGATTACTCTTTGGTATACTTGATGACTTCCATATCTGTTCTGGTTGTTTACAAAACCTGATGATCACCATGGTGCAAGAATTTCTATGCTTCTATTGTTTAATTAAGATTGGGGAAGAGTCTGAACTCGCATTTTAATTTTAAGATATATAAACTTGCTGACATACATGATGGCTAGTTTATTTCTGCAAGAAGTACGCAAAAGAAATTCAAAGAAAAACGTAAACCTGTTTGATTTATGCAATGCATTTCCCATTTTACAGCAAGGATGGTTTCGATGCAAGAAAGAGACTACTCAATTAATAGCACCGGTAAAGATTTAGAGCTTCCAGTATTTGACTTCGCAACCATAGCTATTGCCACGAGCAATTTCTCAGGGGCCAATAAGCTTGGAGAGGGTGGATTCGGACCTGTCTACAAGGTAAAGCTTTGGATGAGAGGATTTGCTGATAGTTCATTACACCAATGTATACGGTGCTAGTCAATTTTGATACAGGGTTACAGTGACTAGTTCAAATAATCTTTCAGGGCAAGCTAGAAGATGGACAAGAGATAGCTGTGAAAAGGCTTTCAAAGACTTCGACACAAGGACTTGATGAATTCAAGAACGAAGTTATATGCATTGCGAAACTTCAACACCGAAATCTTGTCAAGCTTCTTGGTTGCTGCATTGAATCCGAAGAAACAATGTTGGTCTATGAATATATGCCTAACAAAAGTTTGGATGCCTTCATCTTTGGTATGGCCATCTCAAGACTTCAATCTAATTAGTTGACTTGTTACTAATAGCATATTGAAAACTGCAATGATCTTAGTCACTGCCAACAGTGCCACCAAATATTAAGTTATACATAGTGTGAGATATTGATATTATTGAAACATATTCTGTTGTTGTACTCTATTACACTTTACCTTGTAACTAATTTTATTGTGATAAGACTCATGATCATTTGATTACCAATACCATCTCAATCCAAAAACTTTAACGTTTAGAAAATACTTCAAAATATAATTTATATTATTCTCTAATATTATTAACATCCATCAAAATACTTTCAGATCAAAAGCAGAGCAAGTTATTGGACTGGTCTATGAGGTACAACATTATCAATGGGGTAGCTCGAGGACTTCTTTACCTCCATCAAGATTCCCGGCTAAGAATCATTCATAGAGATCTAAAAGCCAGCAATATACTTGTGGACTATGATATGAACCCAAAAATCTCAGATTTTGGCATGGCCAGGAGTTTTGGTGGAAATGAAATTCAGGGAAACACAAAACGAGTAGTTGGAACATAGTAAGCATTTCAAACAGGCTGCATAGTTTCAAGTTTTCTCTGCTTGCAACATTAATAACTTTGTTAAACAATTTCTTGCAGTGGTTACATGTCTCCAGAATATGCAACTGACGGGATCTTTTCTATAAAATCCGATGTATTTAGTTTCGGTGTTTTGGTGCTAGAGATAGTAAATGGGAAGAGAAATAGAGGATTCATTCATCAAGACCATAAGCACAACCTTCTTGGTCATGTAAGTATCAATGTGAATACCCTTTTTTTTTTCTTCTGTCATATTAAACCTCTTCTGGTTCCTCAAATGAATTTGGTCTTGGAATTCAGGCATGGAAACTTTACAAGGAAGAAAGGTCATTCGAGCTAATCAACGATTCTTTAAAAGACACCTGCAACTTATCCGAAGTTTTACGGGTGATCCATGTGGGTCTCCTGTGTGTGCAACAAGCTCCTGAGGATAGGCCTACTATGTCAACTGTGGTGCTAATGTTAAGTAGTAACATTGCATTGCCTGACCCTAAAGAGCCTGGATTTTTCACAGAAAGGAAACTATTCGATCATGAGTCTTCATCTAGCAAGGTCGATACATGTTCCGCGAACGAAATTACTATCACATTGTTAACTGCTCGATGACAGAATTTTTTTACCAAACGTTTTTATAAATTGTATCAAGAAGAGGTATGTATTCTTATTTTTCTGTCAGTCGTTTCTTCTTCACCGAGGAAAAAGTTTGGGGCAAAAATGACGTGGGGTACTTTCTTTATTATTCTTGACATAATTATTTATATTGTACAACTTTTAAAATTATTAATTTTTCTAGGTTTTGAGTAATTCTAAATGAATCTAATGCGTAGTTTAATAAAATTTAGCATAATTTTTATCAGATTATTAAATCAAACTGAAATTTTACCAGATTATCCTAAAAGTCTATTTGCATAGGAGTTAACTTAGCTCTTTTTGTTTTCAAGCCCAAATTAGATTAGAAACTACTGTTTTGAAATTCTTTTTATTTTCCTTGTTGTTTTTAGATTTTTTTTATATTTAGATTAAAACTTTTGATTTTATTAGAAATCTACTAATTAAGACTTTTTATATTTTTAAATAGCATTGTAGGATATTTTTTTCAGAGGAGAATTAATGACAAAAGACTTTAAAAAACTATCAAAGCTTTTAGAATTTTCTCTACGGTTAAGGGTTGTAACTCTAGGCTTGAAAATCTTAGTTTCTTTCTCTATAATTTGAGACTATAAAACTTTAAGGATTGAGGAACACGATCCACTCTAAATGTTTAGTCAATTGGTAACAGAACAAGTTTGACATGTTTGATGAATAAAGATATTGTCAACAACTTTCCATTCCACAATACAAGAGTGGAGGCTGTATAGGGCATTATGAAGGCCTAGAAGGCAACATAAAGAACTCAGTTGTAGATATTAGATCGAGTTGAATATTCGTTAGAAAAAATTACAAAACGCTTGAACCATCTGACACTATGAGAGGAAGGTATAAACACAAATCGTGATGAAAATGGGATGTGCTCAAAGACTTACCTTGGGATGAACCAAACTCTAGATTTACTCCTACTAACCCACATAGGCATCAAATCTATGAAAGGTGGTATATACAATAAACAATGCATTGAAAACTCAATTAGCAGTCAACTTTCTCATAAACGCATTCCTAAATTTAAAGAGATTCCTTTCTTTAATGGAAATGGAAATTTTTTGAAGAAAGAATTTATTAGATAGTTATTAAAGCTAGAAGCTTAATTTTATTTGAATAAGTTGTTTGTTATCAGAAAGTAGGATTTTTCATACACAAACTTACTTATGATACTAAAGAATGATGGTTTGAAGTTCTAGAATATAAAGCTCATATTGATAATAGTTTAATTTTATCATTGGCAAACATTAAGAAAATTATTAATTTTGAAGTTAGTACAAAATGATTATGTGGAAATTTTATATTAAAAATTTAAACAACCATGTTATTATTATTTAACTTGTGTTCAACATTCTTTAAGAGCAAGGAGGACAAACCTATAGGAGATATCAGCTCTTAGATTTAGAAAGTTTCAACATAACAATAGTGACGACAATAACAATAACACTACTGCTATAAACATTACATTGCTTGTCGATATTTCATCTATCAACAGTGAAGGAGAAATAAATGATGCTCCTAAATTAGTATTTTGTGCTGATTCTCAAAGTCTTGAAGAACTAAAAAAATAAGGATCATTTAGGTCAAACAATCCTGAAAGAAAAATTTAGAGTATAATCAGAAACCACTAGCTGCATTACTCTACATGAAAAAAGATGATGGGACTAAAATCATGATCTAGAACATTGAAAAATACATGTAAAAATTAGAAATATTGGTGAATCCATAAAATTCTTCCTCGCCAAAGATTACTATTAAAGTTAATTTACAAGGTGATGGATTTGAGAGAGTACAAAGAGAAGAATTAGACTAGAAAGTGTCTAGTTTTGAAATTTCAAAGTTAGGTCATTATGCTAAGGATAACATGATAACATGATCAAGGAAGGATGAAAATCTAGTAAACAATGACATGAAGGACACGGTAATCTTTGACAAGTTATCTGAGGTATTGTGAAAGATTATCTTGGAGTTTCTTTACAGGTCAAAGTGCTAGGAGTCATAAATGATGAGAACAAGTTTGAAGTAAGAGAATGCATGAACGAACATCAACAAGACTTTATAATAACAAACGTGTAACATTAGATATGGTTTTTTTTTCTTAGCTTGCACACATCATACATTAAATTTTAAAGTTCACATGTCAAAGTTATACTATTTCTTGAATAGACTAGCTACATTATTATATTTGAAGTATATAATTTTTTGAGATGGAAGGGTTCAATTTGTAATAGTTAACTCAAGGACAATTGTTTTTTCTATTTAGATTAGGACCTTCAGTTCAATTAAAATTTTACTAATTAGGATGTTATTTTTTGTATTTAAACTATTTTTTTTCAAGGATAATTAATGAAAAAAGGACCTTTTAGAAACTAACAAGTTTTTTGTATAGTTACGAGATATAATATTTGGTTTAAATTTATTATTATTTTTTTTTTTGTTTAGAATTGTAAAATTTTAGGAATCAAGTAATCCTATCCAAATTATACGTTGTGTGAACACCCGGCAGTAGACTTTACCAACTTAAATTGTACTTTGATGGCATGAAAGAAGTTTATTTTTTTTATTTGGTCATGAATTCAATTCTAAGCCAAGTCCATTATTGGTTGTTCAAATCTTAAATAAACCTAAACCAAAATACACAATAGGAGAGATAAGATATCGATGTCTGACGGACTATAGCTGGAGTAAAAGCAGGTCTGTATCACTCGAATATAAAATTGGAGTAAGTTCAGGCAACCTTCTTGGATCATTCAAGGTTTCATGCTCCTCTGTAATTCGATTTCCTTGTTGATTAAGCAAGTATAGAAAAAAGAATCACGGACCTCCTGAAAGTTGCATGCTGCCGGAATTTTTCATTTTTCTCTTTTCATGTAATGCATTATTGTTGGGTTGGTTGCCATTAATATGCAGTAAATCAACGGCACCAACCATTGACTTTGGTAGCCACCATTGTTGAAGAAGAGCTGGAGTTGGCAGCCACCATTGTTGAAGAAAAGCTGGAGCTGGTGGCACTATTCTTGTCTATAAATAGGCATCGAGAGAGAGCAGCAAAGATTGAGCAGAATGAGAGCAAAGCAGTAGAGAACAAGAGAGAAAGAGGGGCTGCCAAGGGCAGCTACCTTGCTGTCATTGCAGCAGCTGCAAATGCAGCAATGAGAGCTGGGAGTTGAGTTTGAGTAAAGTAATCTTCCTCCTCCATGTATTTGTATTGTATTCTTTCTCTATCTCTAATAATATGAACTATTTCCCGTGGATGTAGGCAATTTGCCGAACCACGTTAAATATTGTGTCTCAATGTGTTTAGCCTCCAACGGACAACTATCAGAACATCACCAGTCCGCGCATGAGGAGACGGAATCCCCAACAATTATTGCATCACAACTTTTCATGGACCGGTATATTAGTGAATGGAGGTCTTCACTTCTTTAGTTCTTTTATTATTAGAAGAGCAACTACGTCAATAGTCGGTACTGTACTGCTGCTCGACAAAAAGTTGCTTGGGTAGGAAAATATACGTCCAAGCCAAATTCCAAGTCTCGCTTTGGGGTAGCTTAGACAATGGTGTGCAGCCCGACCATAAAAGAAAATGAAATTTTTTAAGCTAATTACCCACCAACATGATCTTGAGAAGAGCACGTGATGTGCATATGCAGGGCTACAATATTATTATTACTGATTACTGTAGGAGATAGTATTTAATATCCTTATTG
>Ga0307517_10002742_pt1 | contig 28097 bp, 30 predicted proteins | sample 23_EM_MG_FD_194515 | JGI IMG/M metagenome (GOLD analysis project Ga0307517, IMG submission 194515) | Populus trichocarpa ectomycorrhiza microbial communities from riparian zone in the Pacific Northwest, United States - 23_EM | ecosystem: Host-associated > Plants > Roots > Unclassified | place... | reverse complement strand
CCATAATATATATCTTAGCTGTAGTAATGTAAGCGGTGTACAGGTGAAGCCGAAACACAAACTAAGTAAAAGAATACACGGTAGTGTTATGAAATGCACATAGGAAATATAACGGATTTTCAACAATACCGATAGGGTAAGTTATGCAACGGCCCGAACCTCGTATCGTGCTTGGGAGCAGGCACGGCACCAAGTGGGATGCGACACCACGGGATGCAACGGGAGATGCAACGGGGGGCGCCTTGGCATAAAATTCGGTGTTGAAACGCTTTTAACACTGACGGGGTATGATATCATACATAAAAATAAAAGTAAAAAAGTAACTGCATTGTAATCCCGATTTGAATATAGATTTGGTTTTTGTGCAACAAGTTTTATGCTAAGGCGTCCCCCGTTGCGTCCCACTTGGTGCTGTGTCTAGACCGCACGAACAGTATGGGGGATATATCGTATTTCTCCGACTAGAAGGGTGAGGGCTCGTGAGTTGCTGTGTTATGCTGTCGGGTGGGCGGAGAGGGGGGAATGGGGGAGTTGGTGTTGGCTGCGTTACGGTGGGGGTGATTGCTATGCTGTGCTTGGTTTGGGTGGGATTGCTTGTTATTCCCTGCCTGTAAATTGTCCTAACTTCCTTATAAGTGCAGGGCATTGAAAGTATTGGATATGGTACGATATATTAAACATCAGAAACTACCCATGCTGGATCAGGGCCAATGGAATAGGGTGACCACAATATCTGGAAAGAGAGTGTACTCTGGGTCATCTTAAAACAATACTTGCTGTGTCATGTGGTGGGCAAGGTACTCTCATGATCATACAGTACTCCGGGCCAGATTCCTTAAGAAAGAAACATCATTTCTTATTATCATAGGCTCTATTCTCACTTTTTCATCTTACTAGTTTCTCAGACCTGGTTCCTGTAACTGCTTTCCGAGTTTTTGTGGGTTCTTAGTGTCGGGCTACATGAGTCGGATACCCTATTTCCTATTTTCAATGGGTCACCAGTGTATAATAAATAAGTCATTCTGGCCGAATGGTTAAAGTAACAGACAAGAAATCTGTTTCCATGGGCAGCATAGGTTCGAAACCTGTGGGTGTCTTTTGTTTCAATTTTTATTTTCCCATAAGGAAAGAAAACCTAGCCCTGGCGATAAGGATGGGTTACACAGATAGGATAGCATGGTATGGTTCCGGTTATTACTGCGAAGCAGTTTTCTTTACTCTCAAATATTCGCCAAGATTTCCCACCTCCATCTCCTTGCATTAACTTCTGGGTGGGGCGCCACACTTTATTGCCTGGCAACTTTGTTGTCAAGACTGCACATACCAGAGAAAACATGCCTGGCTGAAAAGGAGAAAATAGAGAAGCCATGCCGAATTATTCTAAGAAAAAGTAGTAAAACTGGCGTCATAGTTCACTGGGAAGAAGGGGGTGAAAGGAATAAAAGGGGAAAGGCAGATGACCGCCCCCCTGTGGTTTGAACCGTTCTACCGGTCTATAAAGAAAAGAAAAAACAAGAAAAGCCGTCCATCTCTATCCGTCTTTATACAATCTTAGACTTTTCAGTACCTCCAGCCCGTGTTTCCCTACCGCCCCCATGGCCGCGTCTTGGACCAGTTTCTCAAACCGTGCAATCAACTGGGCGTTTGCCCTCGCTTCTTTCTCCTTGCTCTTAAACAATTTTTCTCTGGTGAGGAACCCTAGAAGTTATAAGGATATGCCAGCATTCGCCAACCTGAGTAAATAATTCAGAGGTGGTGCTTCAAGACTCAGGGTGCCCCCCCCCCTACAACAGCCAATTTTAGCACTCCCACCTGCCACTGCAGTGTTTTCAGAGTCTCTTTAACAACCTTAATGTCCTAGAAAATTGTCAATACTAAGGGCACCCCCTTAAAATGGCGTTCATTTCTTACTTAAGTTAACTCGGTAAAATTATCTTCAAGGCGGAAACAGTCCGAAGCATTTTGTCAAACATGTTTGCTCTCGGGTTGGGGGATGTGGTGGTTCGTATTCGACGGTTGTTAGGAAGGAGGGACTTCGTCACCTCCCGGCCATGTATGTGGCATCACCGACTGCTTGCACTTTACGTTAGGTATCATGCGTTAGGTACGTTAGGTCTAGTACCACATTATGTCTCGTGCGTCGGCGCCAAGTTTTGGTCTCCTGTTTTTTCATAGTTGGATATTAGGTAAAGATGTGGTATAGCGAGAAGGCGGATGACACAATGGGACAGTGATGAGTCTGGATATGTGTAATGCCAATAGCTGATGGCTTACAACATGAATACCTGGCATGCTGATGAATTTAAATTGGATTGCCGGTATCGTTAAACAAGTCACAAGAGTTAATCGACCGGTTTTGTATGAACTCTCGTTCAAACCGGCACAAGTTAGAGATTGGTGAGAGGATGGATAACAGATTCAACGCCCGAACCTACCCACGAACCACCGGTAGACAGCTGTGTATGAGCATGCAATCACACATCGAAACCCCAGACTGAAAAGTTAACTCCATCACTATACCCTAGTATGATCAACCTCCTCGCATACCACATCTTTACTTAGTATGCGACTATGACAAGACAGGAAACCAAAACTTGGGGCCGACGTACGAGTAGTCTAGGTCATTGATGTTCAGAGCTAGGTTTCAAGCATTTTACGGGCAAAAAAGGTCTGAGGATGAGCGATACTATGATAGGAGCTGGCAGGGCAAACCTACGCCGTAAGTGCGGTGTCATGTGCCTGAGTATGCACGTTAATCTTGGAGCTAAGGTATCCGAATTCTTAATGAATTGACACCTTGTTTTAGCCTGGGGGCTTTTTACTATAAGTCTCAGTTCTTTGGTTAAGGGGTTCTCCAGCCATATTGATCGACGAGCGCCCGATTGGAGCTAATGAAATAAATGGCGTTGTGAATGAGGAAAGATTTTTTTTTTGTGAGAAGTGAGACAAAAGAATGGTTTCGCACCTCGGGGTGGCGGGGAACTCTGGGGGATATAAACACCCCAGAAGACGGCAACTGTGCGAGATAAGTGGCCGGCCAGCTTGTTGAAGAGTGGAAAGCGAGCACAGACAGCTTAGATACTGCACTCTGGGTAATGGAAGTATTTAAAAAGGGATGATAAAATAATGTTTTGGTCTCCCTTATGCATCCATTTTCAAATATTCCCGCAAGGGCGAGTCTTCTCCTATGCGGTCTTTCCAGTGACCTGGGGGGATAGAACCGACTTTCCGCAGGTCCTACAGGCTCGTAATCTTCGGGGTATGCCCTACCATCATCGGTACCCGGTTTTTGGTTATACAAATGTGTGAAGAGGGGGCTACCGTAAAAATTTAAATAATCGAACAGTCCGCTACAGTTTGTAGTCGAGAGCGCATTTAGAAAAGGGCGAAATCCACAGGGAGGAAACACGGGCGATATGGCACTTTATTCAATTACCGGTGTCCGGGTTCCTTCACTGCTCCAAATGTCCACATTTCCAACGAGCGACGATGCATGAATGCTGGTCATTGGACTATGCCAAAACTCGAACCCTTTAAACCTACGATCCTAAAAGCAGACAAACTCTATGGACTCAATTTATTGCTTGTTAAGATATCTACAAAAGACCAAGAGTTCGGCATTCCGTGGCTACCACAGCTATGATACCTCGTGACACTAGCGATGGCCAAAGCCTGCCAAACCGGAGTCTGACCAGGTGAAGTAGATATCTGATCCTGAGTTTGGAGGAACCCTCAAGACACTTTTCTGTTCTTGGAACTTAAAATATCGTAGGAGGCAGCATCCGCAAAGACCTAGGGGTATGGGTAGGACGTGTTGAAAAGGGAGAGGCCAAAGACGAGTGATGTATCATGAATATAATCCTGCTTTGCCTACCTTAATTGTGAGAACTAAACTAAACAAACCAATCGAATGGAGTAACGACGTATAAAATCTTAAGCCAAACCATGAGCCCACTTGTAAATAAATCTTAAGATTTTATCCACTACCCGAAACAGCAGCCATCCAGCCTGCACCCCCATAACCAGAGGAAGTGCCGTCGAGAACTGGAGGGGCAGTTATACCTCATTACCCTATGGAGCGTGGAAGAGTTTATTGCAAAGTAAAAAATACTATACCCAAATTATGTGGGTTCACACTCAGAATGCCTAATTTCGGGTAATGGGTAAATGCAGTGGCACGCCGAAGTCAGAGGTATAGTTCTTGGACAAAAGTCATCGTTGGTTGACCATACAAAAAGGTACCTGATTTCAAAATGGCGAATTTTAAATGATTGCAGTTCACTCAATCTGATACCATTTGCTCCAATATTTAAATTAGCCATTTATAATTGGTAGAATTACGATTTCACCATGAATTGAACTATTTGCATAACAGATGATGGAGTTCTCGGGCCCCAAAGAATGGCATTTTTGGTGTAAAACAGGCCACCAACGATAACCTTTGTCCAGGTTCTGTACAATTTAGTCGCCTAATATGAAGGACAGCGGGGGCGTTGGCTAATTGGCGGAGTTTACCACATCGTAGGACGTCCGGACCCACAGTGTTAGCATGTCACACGCTACCCAATGATACTGCTAGTAGATACAGCTTTATTTGGCTTACTATTCTAAAAATTTGGGTAGCACTATAGAAGCAGGGGATTCAGGATACGAAAAGAAAGAGAAGAGCTCCAGCATAGATTGATAAACTCTTGGAATAGTATAGAAATACTTTAGTATCCCCGTATGTCCACCACCTCGTCCCATACAAACCTAGCAGATATAGCCACAATCATCAATCCTACAATCAAAAGTATGGCCCTGCGGAAATAATAGAGCACTGAAAAGATACACCAGAAGAGCATGATACAGGAAAGCAATTCCAACACTGGCATCAGCCCGAAGATGTAGATAGCGGCACAGAATAGCGAGAGCATAAGCAGGGCTTGGAAGCTACTGATAGGTGGTAACCGACTCAGCCCAGCCAGGAAGGAGGTCTGTTTCCGCGGCGCTGAGGGCTTTGCCATTTCGTTGCGCGTCAATATCGGTGCTATGTTTGACCGACCGGACCTGGTCTCTGGTAGTGACGGTACTGCTATCTTCACCTCCCGGATGGAAGGTGCACTTAAAGTCTGAGGAATAGGCGGCGGCGGCGGTTGGCCCTTGCTATATTAGGCGTTAAACCCCGATTTAAGATTCGAGATCAGGAGCACATACACAAGCGAGTGACATATTAACGGAATAACCACTTCAACATGAACCTCATGTGCCCTTTTCGTCACCATATCAAGCACCTTATTCAGCCTCTTCCCAGCCCTATGATACCCAATACCATAGCTCCAGATCTGCCCGAACACCGGGATGAGGTGCACCAGCTCCTCGATTGTCTCTACAGTCACCTCATCTCTAAATTCCCCCGCCAACTCATCCTTGATGTGGTCTGCCATATCCTCCTTCTCCCAAAAGTCCCTCGCCCCACTTCCTATGGCCTTCTTCAGCTTCTTCTTCACCTGGCCCTTGAGAACCTTCTCCGGATTTGTCTCGATTAGCTTTGCCTTGAGGGCTATGTCGAAGAGTTCCGCTTCCAGGCCCCCGTCGAGTCCAAAAGACTTTAAAGCTTTCGAAGCGAAGAATAGAACACCACCGGCTTTTACCACTACCTTACCCATGGGGATTGCGCCGGCCACGGCAGTTCCCTGGACCACCGAAACCCAGGTACCGGAGTTTTGCAGCGCTTGGGCTCTGGAGGAGAGGGTTGTTTGGGCGTAAGCTTTCAAGTGGTCATTCAGAAGGGATCTTCTGGTCTCAATAGCGTTCGGGGGGAGGTAACATTGACGAAGGAAGACTTGGGCTTCGGCTTCGTAGTAGTTGTGCCACTGGGGGAATGTTGTTATGCCGTTGGCCATTGTGGATTGAGAACCGGTAGGTAGACTATCTTGAAGATAGTATTATATCTGAAATCTCCTACAAGCGGGCCAGGATGATTTTATCTTTTATCTCGCGTCCCCCAGCTTAGGAGGCTGTGCTTCAGCCACCTCCGCATTGCTCACATTTTAGTAAGGCTACGTGTGCTCAAGTGCTTGATTGGAAGGTATCTCACTTCCACGAGAGCCTCACACCCCGCTTGAACTTGATTGGTTACACAAGGAGAACAGAGAACAAATGAGAGGTTTCCACCGGGGGGAGGCTCCAGATCATCCAATCAAGGTTTCTGTTTTTCAACCGCAGCTCGGTTCCGAATAGAGGTTTTGGATAACAAACGGTCTCATGTTACAAGCTCTACGAGTGCACTCCCATTCGCAAAGTCTTCGTGGAAAGACGGGTACTGTGGCAATGTCTTGACGGCAGTGAAGGTACTGATACAAGATTTTGTGCATAATCTGAACTGTAAAGGTTATCCTGGTACCTTCACTGCTACCAAGACATTGCCACCAAGACATTGCCACAGTAACTTACCTGTCTTTCCACGAAGACTTTGCGAATGGGAGTGTACACTTTACCTTGGTATATTAAGTCTAGTATCACATAATGTACCCTGCTCGTGGGCCGCGCCAAATTTTGGTATCCTATCTTGTCATAGTCGGTCATTAGGTAAAGATATTGTATAGAGGGGAGGTGCATTTCACCGGCCGGGAACGGCTTGAGGATGATCGATACCATGACGGGAGCTAGCAGCGGGAGCTAGCAGGGCAAACCTACGTAAATTCGATCCCATATGCTTGAATATGTATGCTAATCTTGGAGCTAAGGTATCTAAATTCTCAATAAATTGACACATTGTTTCAACTTAGGGGTTTTTCGCTGTAGGTCTCAGGTTCACTAGTCAAGGGGCTTCCCAGTCATATCAATCGACGAGCATCCAATTGGAGCTAATGAAATAGATGACGTTGTGAATGAAGAAGGAAAAAAAGAATTTTGTGAGAAATGAGATAAAAGAATGATTCCGCTCGGGCTCGAACCGGGGGTGGCAGGGAAATCTGGGGGATATATAATAGACACCCTAGAAGACAGCGATTGTGCGAGATAAGTGGCCGGCCGGCTTGTCGAAGAGTTGCAAACGAGCACAGACAGATTAGATACTGCTTTCTGGGTAATGGAAAATTTTAAAAAGGAATGATAATAGTGTTTTAGTCTCCCTTATGCATAGACATTTTCAAATATTCTCGCAATGGCGGGGGGGATATAACCTACTTCCCGCAGGGCCCACAGGCCTCGTAATCTTCCCCGGGCTATGCTCCATCGTCATGGGTATGTACCCGTTTTTTGGTTATACAAATGTGGGAAGAGCGGGCTACAGTAAATCCCCAAATAATCGAACAGTCAGTCCGCTACACTTTGTAGTCGAGAGATCACTCCATTTAGAAAAGGGCGAAAGCCACAGGAGGAAAAGCGGGCAACATGGCACTTTATTCAATTACTAGTATCAGGGTTCCTTCACTTCTCCAAATGTCCACATTTCCAACGAGAGACGATGCATAGATGCTGATCATTGGCCCATGCCAAGCTCGATCCCAAAAAGCCTACGATCCCAAAAAGCAGAAAAACTATGGACTCGATTTATTGCTTGTTAAAATATCTACGAAAGCCCAAGAGTTCGGCATTCCGTGGCTACCACCGCTACTTCATGACTATAGTGATGGCTAAAGCCTGCCGAACAGGAGTTCAACCGAGGAAGTAGATATCTGATCCTGAGTTTGGAAGAACCCTCAAGACACTTTTCTGTTCTTGGAAATTTAAAGTATTGCAGGAAGCAGCGCCCGCAAAGGCCTATGGGTATAGGTAGGACGTGTTGAAAAGGGGGGGGGGGGGCAAAGACGAGTGATGTCCCATGAACATACCCCTACTCTACCTACCTTAGGGGCTGTTTGGCGTGACAATTTTGCGAAGTTTGGCTAGCTACAAGTCATGGCTGTGGAACCACGGTTGGAAGAACCTCATACCCTATGTCAGAAACAGTCAAAAATTTGGTGCTGGTTGCTGCAAACCCTGGTTTGTAATTCACGTCAACCAAACAGTCCTGTAGTTACAAACCACGGTTTGGATGGAAACCATGGTTCGCCATCCGAAAATTGTCACGCCAAACAGCCCCTTAGTTATGAGAACTAGACTACCGTAGATAAACGAACCGAATGGAGTAACCACGCATAAAATCTTAAACTTAAACATAAGCCCACTCATAAACAAATCTTCGGATTTTAACCACTCCCCGAAACAACGACCACCCCTGCCGCACCCCGGAACCCGAAGCAGCGCCATCGGGGACTGGGGGAACAGTTATACCTCATTACTCTATGGAGCGAGGAAGCGCTTATTGGGAGTAGCAAAGCAGAAGGTACTGTACCCAAATTATGTGGGTTCACACTCAGAATGCCTAATTTCGGGTAATGGACAAATGCAGTAGCACTCTGAAGTGAGAAGTATAATTTAGTCGCCTAGTATGAGGGGCAGCGGGGGCGGTGGCTGATTGGCGGAGTTTACCACATCGTAGGGCGTCTGGGCCCATAGTCCACTAGAGCATATCACATGCTACCCGATGATACTACTAGTAGACACAGCCTTATTCGGCTTAATATTTTGGCGGCTTAGGTAGCCCTATGAGAGCAGGGGATTCAGGATCCGAAAGGAAAGAGAAGAGCTCCAGCATGGATTGAATAACTCTTAGAATAGTTATAGAAACACTTTAGTATCTCCGTAGCCACCTTAACTATCTACATCAAGTACATAGTTTACCACCTGGTCGCATATAGAGTTAGCCCATATAACTGTTCAAAATATGGCTATGGTGCATAATCTTATACTCCAGAACACCAGATAAGAAAACACATAAGAAAACCTTTAATTGTTATCATAAAATATTAGCGAAATATATGCAATTATATCTTAACTGTAGTAATGCCTGCCGTGTACAGGTGAAACCAGGAACACATACTAAGTAGAGAAATATATGATATTATCAATAGGAATATACATATGAAACGTATTATAAAAAAACAACAATAGCCACAATCACCAATCCCACAAACATAACCACAATCATGAATCCTATATACACAGCCATAACGACCAATCCTATAAATCCACTGACAACCGCAATCATCAATCCTAAAATGAAATATAGGAAATAATAGGGCACTAAAAGGATACACTTGCACCCAAAGACCATAATCCGGAAAAGCGATACCAACACTGGCACCAGCCCGAAGATGTAGATAGCGGCAGAGAATAATGAGAGCATAAGCAAGGCTTGGAGGCTACTGGTCTGCGGTAACTGACTGGGCCTAACCAGGAAGGAGGTCTGTTTCCGCGGCGCTGGAGGCTTTGTCATTGCACCCCACGTCAATAGCGGTGCTATGTTTGATCGACCGGACCTGGTCTCTTCTAGTAGGAACGGGACTTCTTTCTTCACCTCCCACACGGAAGGTACACTTAAAGGGTAAGGGATAGGCAGGGGCGGTTGGTCCTTGCTATATCTATATCAAGCGTTAAACCCCGATTTAAGATTCGAGATCAGGAGAACATACACAAGTGTGTGGCATATCAATGGAACAACCAATCCAACGTGAAGTTCGTGTGCCCTTTCAGTCACCACATCAAGCACCTTATTCAGCCTCTTCTCAGCCCTATGATACCCAACACCATAGCTCCAGATCTGCCCGAACACCGGGATGAGGTGCACCAGCTCCTCGATTGTCTCTACAGCCACCTCATCTCTAAATTCCACCGCCAACTCATCCTTGATGCGGTCCACCATGCCCTCCTTCTCCCAAAAACCTTTCGTCCCACTCTTGATGGCATTCCTTAGCTCCTTCTCCACCTGGCCCTTGTGAACCTTCTCCGGATTTGTCTCGATTAGCTTTGCCGTGAGGACTATGTCGAAGAGTTCCGCTTCCAGGTCCCCGTCGAGCCCGAAAGACTCTAAAGCTTTTGAAGCGAAGAATAGAACACCACCGGCTTTTACCACTACCTTACCCATGGGGATTGCGCCGGCCACGGCAGTTCCCTGGACCACCGAAGCCCAGGCATCGGAGTTTTGCAGCGCTTGGGCTCTGGAGGAGAGGGCTGTTTGTGCGTAAGCTTTCAAGTGGTCATTCAGAAGGGATCTTCTGGTCTCAATAGCGTTCGGGGGGAGGTAACATTGACGAAGGAAGACTTGGGCTTCGGCTTCGTAGTAGTTGTGCCATTGGGAGAGCGCTGTTATGCCGCTGGCCATTGTGGATTGAAATCTGGTGGGTAGACTATCTTGTAGATAGTGTTTTCTCTGAAATCTCCTACAGGCAGGCAGGCAGGGGGATTTTGTCTTTTATCTCGAGTCCCCCGCCCCGGCATTGGAGGCCTTACTTTAGCCACCTCCGCATTGCTCACATTTTAGTGAGGTTACTGTACCTGTGCTCAAGAGCTTGATTGGAAGGTATCTCACTTCCACGAGAGCCTCACACCCCGCTTGAACTTGATTGGTCACACACACAACAAGTTCAAAGAACAAATGAGAGGTTTTTACTAGGGGGGGCACCGGATAATCCAATTGAGGTTCCTGTTTTTCAGTCGCAGTGCACTTTCGAAGTGAAGTGTTAGATAACGAACTGTTTCATATCACAAGTGCCTCTCCCCAAGTAGGCAGCCACCCGAGGAAAAGTTGTGCCAAGTTCGTGGTGGTGGGGTACTCGCTAAAACAAAAACTCCATTCGCGGCCTCCGCCTGCACCCACCGGGGGGGGGGGGGGGCATCGCACAGCACCTCTCTTGCCGAGCTTGCTTTCCTTTGCCCTCAACACCTTTTGGGGATGGCAGTTCTTAGGAGTATCTGATTTACGAGTGGCAAATATTGGTAGGGTTCTCCTCCGAATAAGCCTACTGGGGAGAGTGAGTGCCACATTCCTACTAGCTAGCCTACTTTGGGGATAGACTTTCGTTTTTCGCGACAAGGGCAGAGAGTAGAGTATGTTACGAGTGCTGGAACACCATTTAGAGGTATTTATTTTAGTGCGATCAGAGCAGAGCGGTTGCCTTTGTTTACTACTAGTACTACAACGTATTCTTAATCGTTTCAGCGGGAAGCCTATTCAGCCTAAATTCAAGCGAGATAATGTGTCAGGATATCAATGGCTCCAAATCACTCTGCTGCATACCCGGCACTCTAAAACTCACTATGATAGCCCGATGGTGCAGGTAGCTCACGGACTGGCTCACTGCTAGCCCAGGAGCCTCGGTATTGTTATACAATATTATTAAAAAACAACTGTACGCTAAGATAACAATAGGAAAAACTTTTACCACTACAACCCCACTAGTAATATTTCATTTCATATACTAGCCACCCGCCTCTATGACACCCAGCGCATATTTTGTATTGCAGCATGCGCGGTCGCTAATGGCACTCGAGTTGTTGTTTCTGAAATATCTCGGTAGGACATACTGCCTCTCAAAGGGTAGTAACAGCCAACCAGTTATGAGGAGTTAAGTGCCTCCTTGGAGCAGGCGTGGAGAAAATGGAATGCTCCTCGAGTGCTAATTATTTCATCTCCACATAGGCTCTAATAGTCATTTGACACTTATTTCTTTTATTTGAGAAATTCCATATTTCGAGCCGCGCTTCATACAAACTATGCCGGTGCACCTAGTGAGAGGAGATAAATTTATATCAACTCAGAATTTGGACTTTTCAGATGAGAAAAAATAGGTGCCGAATGACTCTAATAAGCGAGTTGTTCTTGAACAAGTACCGGTACTTCACCGCTACCCCTAGTATTACCCATGAATATAATATTTTCGTACAATACATGACGGGGATAGCTAACCAGCAAGATAATCCCGCACAAAAAGATATTCGTGGGCAAAGAACAGTATTTGTGTCCAATTCTAATAGTTACCCTGGCGCGCCCACTTATTTTTAACATGCAACAATGCCGGTACAGCCTCGTTCGCAAAGTTCTCGCTGATCGGTAGGTATCTTAGCAAAAGTCTGGGGACAACTCATGTACCGGTACAAGAATTTGCACTTCAGGTTTTCTGCAGGCACTTGTACCAGTACATTTGTTACTGCCAATATTTTTCCCTGGTACCTCTTGATCCGCGAGAACTTTGCGAACGAGGCTGTACGTAACCCCATTCGGCAGTGCCACACGCCTACTTGGCCATTTAAAAACTCTCCGGACGCTTTTAATTTATTTGTACGCGTCTTGGCACAAAGGCGTCCGGAGACCTTTTAAACGGCCAAGTACAGTGCTACCGTGCAAACTGCGAACAAAGGGCCGAGCTTCAACCTTAACCTCGGCAGTACAATTGTAGCAAGTGAAGGTCACTTATCACTCATCTGAATCCTTATTAATTGCATTCCAGGACGCTATCTAAATTTCGGAGAGCGGAAAAACTTCTGCGAGTACTTCAGACACCATAGAACTTGGATTTGGAGGGATCCTTGATTAGTCGACTCTCGCACGCAAGCGGGGTACTGTACAAGCAACCGAAGCCTCCGAACAAAGCTTCAGCAAGCATTATGGCAGACACTCGCAAGACCGTTTTGATAACTGGGTATACCTTTGTCCCTCTATTCAGTGGCTACGGAACGTTCTCGGCTAACGATTGTGAAGCGCAGGAGTAGGCGGTATCGGCGGCTCGCTCGCCAAAGAATTTTATCTAAAAGGTCTCACATGCTTGGGTTCAATTTGTCCTATCGTGCTGAGAAAAAAAAATTAGGCTACCGCGTCTTTGCAACAGCTCGGGACCTCACTACGGTGCAAGAACTTGCAGACAAATACTCTATCGAGACTTTGCACCTGGATGTTACCCGTGCCGAAAGTGTAGGGGCAACAGTTGAAGAGATATCACGGCGTGCGGGGGGGAAATTGGATGTTCTTGTCAACAATGCGTAACTATCCTTCCCTCCAGGTCTCCCTATCTTAGCGTGCTAATAAAGTTCTCGGTACGGTAGAGGTCTCGGGATTGTGACACCTGCCACAGACCTCCTTATTGATACCGTTGTAAAGTCGATGTTCGAGGTCAACGTCTTTGGCGTAATGCGTATGGTCCAGGGATTTTCCGGGCTACTAATTGCGGCGGAAGGCACTATCGTAAATATTGGATCGGTGGCCGCGGTTATGCCGTATGTCTTTGGAAGCGCATACAATGCTACAAAGGGGGCGTTGCATAGCTACTCGGATACTTTGAGGGTTGAAATGAAGCCTTTCAAGTGTGTTCTACCCCTAGCCGGAATTACTTGTAGGTGTACCAGTGCTAATAGACTACCGTAGTGTTAAAGTCATGGTGGTATGTTCTTGGTACATGAGGAATCGGAGGCAGATCAACTAACAGAAGTACCACAGATCGTCACAGGTGGCGTCAAGACAAATCTAGCAAGGCACGGAACAACACTCCAGCCAGGATCTATCTACATGCCTATCCTTGATTTCTTTCATAAAAGAGTTACTGATTCGCAAGGTCGGTACCTTCTTACTCTCACCATTTCTGTCACCCGACTCACAAATCACAGATGGCGCAATGGACCGAGATGCCTACGCCCGCTCCGTCGTCGCCCAGGTGGTGAAATCAGATTGGCGGAAGCCAGTTTTGTTCTGGGAAGGCAACAAGGCTAGACTCGTCTGGTTCATGCGGACGTTCTTCTGGAGCACGGCTTTTGTAAGTCCCCTTCTGAGGTAATGCCACCACCAAGCTAATTTGCACACTTTATAGGACTTCCGAATGATGCGGGTGTTTGGATTGTTTAAGTTAAAGAGGATAGTTGCTACGGAAAAGAATAAGAAGGATTAGGGCCAGGCTCTGAATGTTGGATTATCTATTGGGCACGCAGTTATGGGGTTCTCTTTTCATATCCTATCCATTGGGGATAGGGTGTCAGTGCTGGTTTTGCCTCCCCATATTCACTTCTGCTGGGAATTTGGAGTTAGGTTTATTATACATCAACTCTATCCCTTGAGGCATTAATTGCAGCTACAGTCTCCTCGTATCATACCGTAAGAACTCGAATACCGGTACTGGTAATTGTACCTCACCCCAGAGCGTTGGAGTTGCTTTCGCGGTGGGACCCAGCACCTTGTTTTTTTGTCCTAAGCTGGGACTGGGGTGATTGGTTTTTGCAGTGTTTCTCCCCCGGCCCAAAAGAGGGAATGTTGGAGGTCTTAGCGCGCGAGGCTCAAGCCATTGCAAGCCGAATCATTAGATCCCATAAACCCATTCTACCAAACACTATCCCTTCCTTCCCAGCAAAAAAAGAAAGAAAAAAGAGTAACCAGTAAAAGAGAGATATTTATTTTCGCTCCTTACTCTACTCATATGGTGCAACGGTGGTCCTCAGATGGAATCAGAATTCGGCCGCTAACGACCTAAGTTGCGGTGAGAAACGATGCACCCTCACAGGGTTCGCGCAAGAGGGTCTAGGTGGTAGTTGGCAGAAAATGGACATAGGTGCAAGAATGGGGGAGGTGCCTAATGTTTGCACGATAAGGTTAGTAGCATTTGGCCTTATACATGTTATATTGTTTGAAAGGTAGAATTTTGCAAACCTTACCCATTCGTTTGATGCGGAATTTTAGCGCTTTTTAGCGTTGCAATAGTGTTGCAATCAGCGATGACCAGTCAGTGTAGTACTGTACCTGTAATGAGCAATGCGCACCTTAAACTGCCATGATGTTTAGACCCACTGAAAATGTTGGGCACTAGTCAATTTGTGTAATCATGCGGGGGGGTCTACCGGTACTCTGGCCGATTTTTTGTCCATACGCAATACCGCATTATTTGGGCATATCCGGAATGACGCTAACGTGTGGGGAATCAACGTCTAGCCATTGGACGAGGTTGGCAAAGTTAAGCGAGTATCAAAAGCACACTTGAGCCGCAGGATTTCCGTTGTACTATATGCAGTATTCAATCCAATATGCAATAGCAGTCGTGTTCACAAACATCAGAAAATTACGAGTATATCCCCAAGCCCTTGCATCGACCCCGTTGCCGGTCTAGATATCCGGCGTCCCTATCCTTCTCTATAGACCCAACACTCTCAATAAACCATCAAAAAATCATGCGGGAACCTATCGGAACTCCGGGAAATGGTAGGATATCACTGCTTTGTGCGAGGTAGATCAGCGCTAACTTCCCAGCCGGATCGAACCAGACCCAAAACCTCTAACCCCCGAGAACCGTACCATCTTTCAAGGGTTTGAATGGCATACTCCTGCTGACCAGCATCATTGGGATCGCCTAGCAGGTGCGGTGCCCAAGTTGAAGGAGATTGGTATCACTAGCCTGTGGATCCCACCAGCCTGCAAATCAGGAAGTCGATTGAGCAACGGTTACGATATTGTCTGTTACCCCTCTTTCTAACACCTTCCATTCCAATGTTTCTCATAAAGCCTAGTACGATTTGTACGACCTTGGGGAGTTTGACCATAAATGGTCAAGACCTACCAAATGGGGGCACAAAGAATCCCTTATTCGCCTACGAGACACCGCAAAACATCACGATGTCGGGTTGATTTTCGACGCCGTTTTGAACCACAAAGCAAATGCAGACTATACCGAACGGTGCCGGGTCGTTGAAGTCAACCCGGAAGATCGCAACGAGGTGATTTCGGAGCCATATGAAATCGAAGCGTGGTTGTCGTTCGATTTCGCCACACGAGGAGATACGTACAGTCAGATGAAGTACCATTGGTACCATTTCTCGGGGACAGACTATAATCAAGAGAATCAGAAGAAAGCAATATATAAAATAATAGGCGACAATGAGGAGAAAGAATGGTGTCAATATGTGGATACATCTGAACTTGGCAACTACGACTACCTGATGTTTGCTAATATTGATTATTCCAACCCTGATGTTCGTAACGATGTAAAGAACTGGGGCGTTTGGGTTGCTCAAGAACTTGGGCTCAAGGGATTCCGGTAGATCCTTCCCCTCCATGTCATCCCAGCTTCCGCTAACCACTTCTCTACCAGGTTCGACGCCGTACGACACTTTTCTTCAGAATTCCTTAAGGAATTCATTGACCATCTAGACAAAACCCTCGGCGAAGACTGGTTCTTTGTGGGCGAATACTGGAAAGGATACGCCGAGCCTCTAGAAAAATTCCTTGATGAAATGGATCATAGGTTTACGCTCTTCGATTTCCCTTTGCTAGAGAACATTTTCATGATCTCAAATTTCCCATACGCGGATCTCAGGATAATCTTCGAGGGCGCGTTAGTGGAAAGCCGACCACTTAATGCTGTGACGTTCGTCACGAGTCACGATACACAACCAGGCCAGGATATCGAAAGGACAATTCCGGACTACTTCAAACCACTTGCCTATGCTCTCATCCTTTTGAGAGCTGAAGGGCACCCATGCGTATTCTTCGGTGATATATACGGCATCAAGGGGAAAGATCCATCTCCGCCTGCCTGTTCAGGGGCCCTCCCAAGCCTCGTATTGGCGAGGAAATTGTATTCATACGGAGAGCAGAACGACTTCTTTGATGACCCTAATTGCATCGGGTGGGTACGGAGAGGCACGCATGACAGAAAATATGGATGTGCAGTGCTCATGAGTAATTCTGGAGACGGAGAAAAGAGGATGTTCGTTGGCGAAAACCATAGAGGGGAGATTTGGACCGATCTTTTGCCATGGAGCGAAGGCGATGTCAAAATTGGCGACGACGGTTGGGCAGAATTCCGGTGTTATGCTATGAGTGTTAGTGTTTGGGTCAACAAAGCTGCAGAAGGAAGGAACAGATTCGGAGATTTGTGAGTTGCACACCGAACTCCCGATTTCCGATATATTGTTCAAAGCTAACCTGCTCGACTTGCCCGCTCCAAAATTATCCGGAAATATTGGCACGGTTTAGGCCTAGGAAATGCTAAGGTTTCCGGATACTTTTGGAATAGGCGATGACTTTCACCTAGCGACACCAATATATACCTAGAGTGATAACCTATGATTCTGAAATATGCCATCTGGCGGTAATATCTCAGGATATAGATAACCTATTACGAACGCCATGGATAGGGCTTCTTACCGTTTGGGGTGGGGGGGAGTATTATGTCTTTTTTCCTTTTATTTATTTATAGGCTCTTTGGCACGCGAGATACGTTATATAGAGACTCGAAGAATACACGTTTACATACCACTAGAATCACGTCTTGTCCCAATTCACACAATATTCGAACCACAGCGGAATTTCTTCAGTAGAGGACAGGTAAGTTTGGCCGAACGCCCCATAAAAAATTGATAAAACCCCCTCCACCCCCCGCTCTTCCAGCATCCACCCTCCCACTTTCCTCCCTCTTCATCCATTCACCCCTTCCCCGACCTTCTTAACCCTACAAACCCTTTACAATGAAGTTCAGGCATTGCCCTCCCAGAATTGCACTGGCTCTCCCCGTCTTGGGGGCTCTCATAGCCCCTACGTCTGCCTTCCCACTTTCAAAGAATAGCTTTCGTCAGGACAAAATCCCCCCCGGGTTGGAGGTCGTCCGTGAGAGGGTTAACAATCCCCGTCTCCACTACGCTGAAGTTCCCGTCGAGCTGAGGGAGGGTACCGCCGTCCCTGAGCCAGCTCTTGTCCCCAACCAGCCAGCCGACGACGAGGTTGTTGACCGCGTTTACGACCATGAAGCACAACCTCTCCATAGAGTTGCAAGTACTATAGAAGGCCGTTTCAATGCTTCTGGGAATGCCGAAGCTGAACGAGAACCCTATGAAGTTGAGGATATCGCACCGATTGAAAAGAGAGGTGTCCTTCCTAGCATCGCTGGTGAAGACGAAGAGTCCGCACAGTTAGTCCAGCCCGCCCTTTCCATTCCCGAGGAGGAGGAGGAGGAGGAGGAGGAGCAAGAAGCCCAAGCCGAACTCGACAGCCCCGCCGTCGAGGAGGAATCCGACTACCCCGTTCAAGAGAACGGTGAGGATGAGCGTCTCAAGGAAGCTTGGGTAAATGCTCCTCACCGTAGGCATGTTGCCGAACCTATCACCACCGCAAAGCCTCACCAGCCTATTCCTGACCGCTTCAACAGGCACGTCAAGATCCTAATCATCCCGGACAACACCACTGCAGCCGAAGATGTTGACGACGTTGATTCCGGTGCATATCTACTGAACCGCTTCAAGACTGCTCCCACCACTATCGGCGATACTCCTGACTATGCTGTTCCTACCCACTTGCTTCCCGAGGTCCTCCTCGATACCGAAGAGGGTGACCAGGAGGAATACCTCGAACGCAGGACTACGCATCCCCTTACTACCCTCACTAAAGTTTACGTGTCAGCCCCCACCGTGGCCCCTGAGGCTGGTGCCGCCGAAACCGAAGCCCCGGCTTCTCCAACGGGGGCTGCTCCCTCCGCCAGTCACGTCTATATTACCCCGTTCGGGCATTCCCGTATCGCCAGACCAGTCATTCAGAATTAAGTAGCTCTTGCTTACCCCAATAATGTGGGGAGGGGATGGAGATGGTGGGGGAATAGATGTTCTTGGAAATTCGTTTATGCTTTGAGTCAATGTGCCCGACTCTTTCCCCCCCCCCTCCCTTCATTCTTTTTCTTCCCTTCCTGTTTCTTCAGAATTTGTTTCACCTACGCCTGTACTAGCAGCTTTACGTACAGTAGTCAATTAGTGTGTGTAGTCCCTAGATTGGTGTCTTAAACCACTAACCCATGGTGCAATAAACAAAAGTTTTCTTCCTCGTCACCCTGCGCCAGCAGCTCACCAGTGCGAAACAACCCTCTAGCCCATGGCCCATCCGACGACTAAGATTGGCAAAAATTGAGGTTTTCGAAATTGTAGAAATGTCGAAATACACTGAGTGCTCACAAATCCCCAAAGATTCTTCATGACAATTCCCAACGGGAGCCCAAACCTCTTGATACCACGGCACAATATTCCCATTGATGGTAGGTAAAAACGCTCAGGACACATTGCTTCTTTGTACCATTTGCCTCCTGGTAGGACCCCAATCCGTTATGACAGGCGGGAATAACGAGGGGGTTCAAGCAATGAGGGAATTGGGCTTTGATTTTTCCCCGCTCGGGTCGGTAATTGTAGACTAAGACGGAGATGAGGTGATTACCGAGTGATAATTAGTGCAATAGGCGCCTCTAGAGTCTCTACCCCCCACTTCACTCCGAAAGCACAGTGCAAGTGTAACTAATTGAAGGGGTACATTGGATCACATGTGTGAAAATTTAGGGACCCTGGATGATTCTCGTGGGTTGATGGCACAGTCCCTGTCCTTTTAAAGTTTATTTGTCTCACATGTGAATAAATGGTATGAAGAGATAAGAGAGTATTTTTATTGCTAGCCGTTAGCTATAGAAAAAGATTTAATTGGTTTACGGGTTACGAAGATCTACGTTTTGTGTATTATAGGTAAAGTTGATACTTGCTCTTAGTATTTGGGGATTCGAATTTATGCCTTGCCTCGCTAATTGTGGTCTCTCTTTTCTTCTCTCCTCTTTCTTCTAGGCCAATTCTTCCTTGTTCTATGATATAAGGTTACTATTTTGGTTTTCATTTCCGATGGAGTTTTCGTAGGCCTAGGTTGTAATGAAACAGGTATGGGAGGAGAGAATAGGATAGTGGTGGTGCTACTTCTGTTGGCCTCTCTCCCCAAGAGCCTGGAGGTATGCCAGGAGGTGACCTCCGGGCTGAAACATCTCATCGGGGGGAGAGGGGGAGTTAATTATATTGAGCAGTTTCCAAACAGAGTAGAACACAACCTCCCTATTCTGAAAATCAAACACGTCAACATCAGGCTGGAGGACCCTGACGCTGAATATAGGCTTGCGGTTTGCGGCTCCGGGGAAATCGGGAATGTTGTGGGCGAGGAGATCGATCTTGCAGTCGTCCCAGGACGCATCGTCAAAAATGCGGTGAAACCCAGTGCTTCCAACTGGCAATTCTTGATCGTGAGCCACGATTTCGGTTTCGACGAAAAAACGGTTCTCTATAACCATGGGCTTTCCGATATACTGGGGCTGTTTGGAAAGAATCCATTTCCAGATGGCGTGGAAGGTGAAAACATTCCTCAATTCGATTTGTGCTATGGCGACGGTGGTGGGTCCACTGCCCGAGACTAGGTAAACGGCCGGCTGAGGTCTGTCAGTCATTTTATCGTGAGGACGAATTTCGGTTAGCTTAGGGGGTAAGAAGGTGTAATTATGAGGAAAGGCGGGGTAAGAGTGGGAGAAAATTGAAACTACTCGTAGGAGAGTTAGCTTTTGATGTTCTTTTTATCGCAATGGTTGTTGGACCCTTGATGATGGAGATGAGCAAACTTACCCTGCTTTAGCAGCTTCACCAGGCTGCAGGGGCTCTTGGCTTTAGGGTTACACGAGCTCTCATGTCTTGGCAATTTTAACCCGCAGAGCCTCTGCCACTCACAATCACGGGAGGGTTACCCCCCTGCGGATTCGACAATCCTGGAGCCCGTTCGCAAGGAAGAATTGTCTTGATTACACGCTTGATATTTTCCAGAGCTTCTACCATCTCGCCATAGCGGTCCGCATCATCCATCATGTCCGCTACTCTTGCTTCAACCGTCAATCACGCACGTTGCACCCTCTATTCGCCTGTCTATAGCTCTTCCTAGCTAACCATAACAGATTCTTCTCGCTCCTTCAGAAACCGATTACCTCGACCAATTAATCAGCACCATAAAAGATGCCTGCTCTGCCGGCCGTGAAGATCTCCTTATGGACGAGCTCGATCGGTTCTCCAGCGAACGTGAATCTGAAATCGAGCGACTGTGCAATAACAACCACCAGGATTTCGTCTCGTCTGTCAACCAGCTCCTGAACGTACGGAGAGGGACCGTGGACTTGACAGAGGAGATTTTAAAGCTCAACCAATCGATACAGAAGTCAACGGACAAGCTGGTAGAGCAGAAGAAGGCGCTCGTGGACTCGCGAGACGTCCGACAGAACATTGACGAAGCGACGCAAGCTCTGAGACTATGCTTGGAGGTATTGGGGTTGGCAAACCGGGTGGGTGATCTATTGAAGCAGAAAAAGCATTATGCTGCTTTGAGGACTCTGGACGAATTACAGAATGTTCACCTTAAGGAGGTGATGCAGTATGATGTTGCAGATATGATACAGAAGTCGGTTCCTGCGATGCAAGGGATGGTGAAAGAGGCGGTTATGACAGACTTAAATAGCTGGCTCTATAGGATTCGTGAAAGCTCGGTGCTTCTGGGTCAGGTTGCCTTTGATCAAACGGAGCTACGGCGGCGAAGGCAGAAGGAAAGAATTGAGAAGTCGCCATATCTACGTGAGCCTTGTCCTTAGTGTGGGTTGGGTAGTTGTGTTCTAATTGTCGCGCACAAGGCTCTTTTAAACTCAATTCTGCGATCGAGCTAGTTCTAGATGAGCGAGAGGAATTTGATGTCCTTGACAATGAAAACGTTAACATCGATTTTACACCACTGTTTGAGTGTTTGCATATCCATGAAGCTCTGGGGGAACGGGACGAGTTTAGAGTCACCTACGCCAACGTCAGGAGGCAGCAAAAGGAGCTATTGCTGTCCGGGTCATTGACTCTATCGAATGAAGATATATCCAGTCTTAATAAGTTACTGGAGGACATCTGTGGTTTCGCTATAATTGAGCGAGCTACTATGAAGAAGACTATTAGTTTTCGTTCGGCAGTTGACGTTAGTGCAACTTCAAGCTCTCCGACGTTAATTTGGCCGTTGCTCATCTCTGGAATTATAGGTCGATGAACTCTGGGATTCAATGTGCAAGAAGGCGATCAATATTATCACCCCCGCATTGGATAACATTACACAGGCCGATGCCCTATTAAGAATCAAGAATGTTCTTGCCCTCTTTATACAAACAATGGATGTAAGCAAAACTCCACCCTGTTCTTATGGAACGCGCTAGTATTAACCTCACAACTAGAGTTGGGATTACTCTGTAGAGGCTTTGGATAGCTTTTTGCTGGTCCTCTTTGAAAAGTATTCTCAGCGGCTCAAGATGGAGTTCAGTGCTGATTTCAAAGAAGTAAGTGGTGGCAGTCACATTACCTTGCACTAAATGCTTACACTCTATCAGATCGTTACGAGCGATGATTATATGCCTATGCCGATTAACTCCCTTGAAGAATATGATAATGTCGTTAATGTCAGCTGGTATAAGCCGGACAAGGAACGTGACCAGTTAGAGTACGTATATTCCGTAAACCAATAGGCTGATTCGTGACTAACTCCTGGGAATTTTCAGGTTTCCTATCGTGTTGCCGTTCTCTCAAATGTATCCACTATGTTGCATTGACATCCGAAATTTCCTAAACAAATATTACTTCTTCTCCGACGAATATTTCACGCACCAGAGTGCTATCGATGAAGAACTTAAATCCGTTAGTCTTTTTCCCACACCACCCACGCCTTATATATTAACAATCACAGTCCCTCGATGAGCTCCTCTGCAACCAAGTCTGCACCTCCTTGGTCGAACGCTTAACATCCAAATACCTTGGTCAAATCGTCCAAATCCTTATCAACCTTGAGCAATTCGAATACGCCTGCCACGAATTAGAGATGCTCTTAGCAGAGGCGCGCCAGTCTAACCACGGTGGTAGCATCTCCCTAAAAGCCACAGAGCGCTTCCGATCCGAAAAAAAGACTGCTGAAAAGCGTATCTTCGAGCTAGTCAATAGCAAAATCGACGACCTCGTAGAGACAGCGGAGTACGACTGGATGGCAACCAAGAAACTTGAAGAGCCCAGCGAATACCTCCAGCAGATGACCTTGTGGATGCGTAACATTATGAGTTCCACACTCTTGGGATTGCCAAAAGACATCAAGGGCTTTATCTACTTTGACGCGCTGAGCCACATTGCTACGTCGATACTAGCCCTGCCGATGTCAGACTCTGTCAAGAAGATTAACAAGAATGCCGTTGCGGCGCTGGATATGGACATTCGCTACCTAATGGAATTTGTGGATAGCCTTAACGAGCCTCTGCTGCCGACTATATTTGAAGAGTTAAGGCAGACTATTGACCTGCTGCAGTCTGACAATGCGGAAGAGTTTTATAGTATTGATACTAGGATGAGGCGGTATGCTAGCGTTAATCCGATCAATGGGCCGGTGCTTCTGGAGAAGTACGTATTCCTATATTCCGTAATTTTCATGGGCTACTGTTAACCGTTTGTTTACCTCTTTGCAGATTGGTCAGCGGAGCCGCTCCGGTTAGCAGGCTGGCAAGATTTAGACAAGGAGGCTAATCATACGACGCTTGCGTGGTTATCCGCGCGAAATAGGTATTGTGTTACGGTTGTTTGGGTGCTTGTATGTTTGCTAGGAGTAACGTAGTTTAGCGTCTCTGGGCTCGGCTGTGAAAAGGTTGATTGTTAGGATTAGTTAGAGCTTTGTACCATACTAGCCTTGGTGTACCGGTCGGAGGAGTGAGAAATTCCCACTCGAATATACTGTGTCGAGTGATAGAGAATAAATGACAACCGAAAGCTTCTCAGGTCCCGCCGTTAACTCCCGGCTCTCCGTGAAGATTATCGCGCCAAGCACCAAATATTGTGTCCAAAGGGGGCGCATGCACATAGGCCTGCCCAGCATAATACGACCCATACTCGCGGTGTCGAAGCGTTTTTAAAAAAGACTGCTATTGCATACGGCCGAGATCCTGTTTTCACCTTCGGGTGACAGGTCATTTTTGTCTGTGCAAGGGGGGATCACCCAATCAACGCCCTTGGAGTCTATCTCGCGATGGCTTCATGTCTTTGGGATTCGGGCAGGGAGCTCGTTTCCATCGGATAAGTCCTTGGTTGATGAAGGTTTCATCTCCGGGGCAGCGGTACCTGGGAGGCTTGCCTTCTGGGAATACAATGCGCCATTTTGTTTCGGTTCTCCGGACGATTTGGGGTAGCCCGGGTCCTCTTTGTTGGGGACTCTGGTAGGAGCAGGCGGGGGAGCGGGGCTCAAAGGAATTTGCGCTGGTTTTGGTGGCGTCGTGGAAGGCGCCTGAGCCACTTGTGGCTGAGCCAATACCAGTGTGGCTAGTTTGATTGTGGCGCGTGTGGCGCACGTTGGGGTTGAGACTGAAATTGTTTTTGGTTTTCTCTTGTGGTATGGGGCTGCGAGGACCGGTAGGGTTTTTGTTTTTTGGTTGGGATTTCCTGTGTCTCTGGCTACGAGTCTCTGCCTTGTGTCTTTGGACTGGGGTTGCCTTGCCGACTGTGGGTAGCTCACTTGCAGTAATGGTGCAATCTTGCTACGACTTGTACGGGTGGTACTTTCCAGATGTACTGTGGGATAGGCGGGAGTTATTTGTTTTTAGTTGCTAGCTTATATGCCGGTTAGGTGGTAGCTAGGATAAAATTTATGAAATTTATAGCAAAAAGGTCAAATTTTGGTGGTATGCAATAGCAGTCTTTTTTAAAAACGCTTCGACACCGCGAGTACAGTGCCCATCCCACATTCCCAGAAGCAGTTCTTGGTGGACACTACTACAGCCCTCATTCATGGCTCGTAACGCGTGACTTGAGGTCGGAATGTGCTGCACGAGATTATCATAAGTCATGAATGTTGTATCCTAGCACTCCCCCGTTCTACACTTACCAACGTACGAGTGGCTGGCAGCCTTTAGCAGCATATCTGTAATTTGTAACCTCTAAATCCTGCCTTCATCAGTCAACCCTACTTTTTTCCCCTCATTAATATTCCGGCCATGATTACCCCTTTCCCACGAAAGGATTTTGTCGCTAGCCGTCAGCGAACAATGCTTATAATTTCTCCTCTGTTGGGGATATACCGGCTCCTATAATGCATTCCCCTTCTAATAATCATTGGATAATAACCCTCAAGCGAAAAGAACCCAGGTCCGCCTGCTAGTTAGATATGTATTTGTCCCCCCCGGTGACACCGCTAGCTGGTGTAGTGGTCAGGATGTCAGAACTAATTAACTCCTGTTCAGTTGGCGGGAGCTTAGGGGTTCAATTTCTCCTCGTAACGAATTATTATTGAACAATCTATTATGTGGGGTATCATAGGACAAAGTAAGAGGTCACCCTACGGAGACTGGAGACCTTAGCTTTCCTGAATAGGGCTATCGAGCAACATAGCCCTGCGTTTTGGCGGGATAGCAGAAGAAAAAGACAAGAATTATCGGAAAGAAAAAGGAACTTCTTTTTTCCACCTGACTTGTAATAGCGACTGCAATTTCCGAATGCTATTCAGGACCCTCCAGTATGGACGCGGCCAAGCCGGTCTGTGAGTGGCCATTTACCATCGAACCATCCTTTTTTTATTGGTTGCGTTGTAAACTAAATGTGATATCTTAGGGGGAAAAAAAGCTTGGGTGTGAATGGTTACTATTAGAAGATAGTGACTGATATTTGTAAATTCATTTCTCCTGGTACTCGTCTACTCGAGTACAGTGAGCCCCCCTCTGCCAGCAAATCTTCCGTAGTCCGTGCTTTCGTGGTGCACAAATACTCCGGGTTCCTTCTCTTTGTGCTAGCTAAATATTCATTTCCATTGTTTTATTGTACTGATGCTCCCGTTGATGACTCTTCCACAATAGCGCGCGGATGTGAGAGTATTATCGAGATAATATATGTTCTTCCCCTGGGGCTATGTTTCTTTTCAGATGCCGACATTGATTTCTTAGCTACGCTATCTTCGCACCCTCCTCGTTCTATAGAAAAAAGATACAAAAAAACAATTTTTAAGATCTAAGCATATCTCATAGTTAGTAAATAATATAAGGTCTTATGTGGGTTTCTCACGGTCTCTCCTCTAGAAGGTATTATGTACAAGCTAGTAGAAATAAGCTCCCTGTGAGCACTGAACCCGAATTAGGGATCTCTTGGGCGCAAAAGCTTCCTGCACCCGCCCCAATACAGTTGCATACCTATTGTGAATCACCGGCGCTCAGCGATGTGAGCAACAACACGACCTTGACTTATCGAAAACAATGGCTATAATATATCCGGAATTCATTATCTCTTGCATAAAGGACAAACGTGAATAGTCTCGGTGGTGGGGGGGGAGTGGGTGTCCGGAGAGGAGGAGAGAAGTCAGGATGAAGAGAAGGGAATGGAGAAGAGGTTAGATAATGTTAGATAGAAGGAGAAGGGGGGTGGATGGTGGTATCATGAGGGAAGTGAGGGTCAGAAAGGAAGAAGGGACACGGAATGTTTTCCAATTCAAGGACGCATATTGGCCCATTAGTCCGAAGATAGTATTAAGCTTAGGACTATTACCCTAGCGGGAATAGCTTACCAAATAATTAAGCGCGAGGTATATGGCTCCATAGGATGACCATATATCCGAACCCAAGTTCCCAGAGTTATGAGCTTCACAGAGGCATCTGGAAGACGACTCGGAATACTAAATGAGAGCACGTTTCAAGATATGTTTAACTGATTGGAACGATGTTTAGAGATTACTACTCCTCTCATTTTCTAGTTGCATATGCGATTAGCTGCATAATGCTTTGATAGCTGGATATCGGAACTGATCACTCCATATTCCATACTACTATTGGTATGTAGGCATTTGGGCCGCATATTCATTTATAGTCTATCATGACGAAGAGATCGAAGACTGTCTACTGGTGGAGTGGGGACACCCTCAGATTAAATAGCAGTTCGGGAGATTCTCTGAGTTGAGCTGGGCAAGTTCTCAGGGTCAAACAGTGTTCGCACTATGTTCTGACGAACTGAATTGTTAAGAAGATACTTCTTAACTAGAGAAGTTGAAGTAGCATGAACATTAGTATAAATAGTAGGCCTCTCCCCCGGTGGTTGAAGAATCATCAAGCAACGGAGAAGAGACCTTAACAATATAACAAGTTATCGAGTTATATTCTAACTCTTTGATATTTGACTACTCTTTACTTTACCTTTACCAAATTATTACCTACGAGCCTTCCTGACTATTATCCGTTGTCTCGAATATCCTTGGCCTAGTTAGCTCGGAATCCTACCGTGTTAGCTACCCCGTAACACTATATTGTTATTCTTCTGTCACCAAGGCTCATACCCGACCTCATGCTATCAGACTTGATTGCCTGTCTGATCCTATATTACCTTTTTTTCATCCTCGAAAACCATACTGAGATTGCTGTTGACGCATCTCAACCAACAGAAGAACCCTTGGACGATTGGGAACCAGAGTCAGAAGGCGGAGTTACATTACCGTGCTCCACTCCTTCTCCCCCACCAACACTCCCATCCCGATCGTCAACCCCGGAGACCATTGTCCATCAAGTTCCTTCTATTGATCGCTTAGATCAAATCGCAAAAAACTACCAGGAATATATCGATTCCTTCGAACAAAACTGGTGGAATACAAAATACGGGCCCATTCGTCACCCATTCCCTTCCAAGAGACGAAAGACCAAAACCTATTCTTATCAGGCTTGTTAAATCAAGATGACGGAAAACCAACCTGGTTCACCTTTTCCTTTCGAAGCCTCCTCCCGTGATGAATCACCAGATGATCCTATGGATGATGAAAGCACGACACCTCTTGCTTCATCTTTCGCCCCATCATCTGGACCTCTCACGATTCCCTCTGGACCTAGCTCATTAACAATGAGTCGATCCACAAGTGCACCTTTCCGGGTTGGAAAGTCTACCTCCCGTTCGAATTCCAGACAACACTCGAGAAACCCCACGAATCCTACTAAACTCCTTAAACGACAAATTGCCCAAGCATTCCAATATATCTCGTCTACAATACATCAGAGCCATGACGAAAGTCAAATAGCTCTTGAAGCGTTATCGGACGATGCTAGGGTACAGTATGCCAACTTACAATTGCTACAAACCCAGTTAGCAAAGGGCGAAACAATTGTCGACAAGGAGTTAAGCGATGCTAGGCAAGCATTGTTGACGCTGGAAGGGGCAACTTGAGTTGAGCGAGAACGTCTAACAGCTGAGATAGCTGGAGAATTTAGACGACAAGAAGCAAAGCAAAAAGAGGATGCGGAATTAGCAGAAGACCTAGATAAGATTCTAGAGCGTGAAGTTCTTGAACTAAAAAATAAGTTCAAAAACCAGGACGTTACTTGGCAACGAATCCTCCATGATCACGAGGAACGAGCGGATCAGCTACTAAAGCAACAAAAAGACGATGCTGCCGCTCAGCAACAAAAGGATCGTCAAGAAGC
>Ga0307517_10002741_pt1 | contig 28102 bp, 40 predicted proteins | sample 23_EM_MG_FD_194515 | JGI IMG/M metagenome (GOLD analysis project Ga0307517, IMG submission 194515) | Populus trichocarpa ectomycorrhiza microbial communities from riparian zone in the Pacific Northwest, United States - 23_EM | ecosystem: Host-associated > Plants > Roots > Unclassified | place... | reverse complement strand
AGAGGGTCTTCAGAACGCGGGAGAGAGGCATATGCATTTGACAAAAGGCGACTCGATTACCTCCGAGTCTTTGTGAGGTACCTAGCGTCGATATTCTTTGAAACACATTATGCCATATAGAAAAAGAGCGAGGCTTAGGAAGAGGATGCGGTTATTCGTACGTATACGGATATCCCAGGAGAGTGATACCAAGATGTCTTTCAGCCAAAGAAGGGGCGAAGTTTTACATCGAATTGTTAGGTATATAATTCGCATCTGGTCGCGAAGCCTGGTTGAAACTGGTCGATGAAGGATGTCCCTGAAGACCAGTGAAAAGAAGACACAAAGACACAATTTATTCGATACGGAATTCGACCACTGGAACGAGATACAGCAGATACAATTACATTAGGAAACAGAACCACAACTCCGACACGATATTCCATCAAGAAATTCAGTTATCGGCGTCAGCGTCAACTTCTGCGACAGCAGAGCGCTTTCCGACGGGTTCATAATCCCTCCAAGTTGTAGTAGGGGGGTTTATAGCACCCGAACCAACCCCCTTAAGCGGGGCATCAGCTAATGGTCACAAACGTAAGCAAAGTAATCAGGTTCTTCAGGCGGGCGACTTACGAACGAACTACAAGAGATGGATTTGTCAGTATTGGAAAGAAACACGAAAAGAGAAATGGACTGACTATACCATATACCTTCAGCTTTTCTGCACCTTTTGGCTTGAGACTGAATATAATTCTGTCGGGGGCATAGTCGGCGAGTAATGGTCTATCATCATGTTCTTCCTTGTTAGGGTGATCTTTGAGCTTTTTCACATCTGGGAAAATGAGGATCCCTGGGGCATCTGGTTGACCGGACGTAAGGGTCAGTGGAGGAGCCGTAGGGAGTGGAAACACTTACCGATCTCCGAGGTCTGGTTCGTGTTGAAATACACCTCTCTCCTGATGGGTGGGAAGTAGAGGTTAAGTGTATTCGAACCTCCTACCCTGATGACGGATGTTTGCGTTGTTCCAGCAGCGAAATCCGTCCACCTCCCTTTCCCCCCTGCTTTATCATTGAGGGGAATTGGATATTTCTGTAGCTCAATGATTAAAACTGGAGAAAACGGATCACGAAATCCATACATACCTCCGAGTCGAATCTCGCGACAAACTGATAGTATGTCAAATTAGTCGACTCGAAAGCACAAACAAGCGAATCCTACCCTTGTAAACGGGGTTTGCTTTCCCTCTTCGGTAAAGTCTACCTTGATAGATACCATCTTTCCTGGACCTTTGTACTTGTAGTAGTGGAAATCGACACGGCTGAGCTTGAAGGGGGACAAGCTGGTATAAAACAAAATGCCCTTGGGATCTGAAAGCAATTAGCACACGGTATTGGGGACGTAGAGGTGGGGCCCACCCTGTCCAAACGTGACATCGCCGACAAACTGCTTTACAATCTCAGTAGCTTGGAGGCGCGCCTTGAAGACGTTGTTCTCCACTCTGAATTGCGCATAGGCTGTGCATTCGTTCGCGAATAACTTTGCAGCTTCTTTGACGAGTTCGGGGAATTGATCTGTCATAGTGTTGTTTGAGAGTAGAGGTGAGACTTGGGGAACTGGGTGGGTTGGCGATAGTTGGAAGAAAGGACGACCTTTTAATCGAATTGGTGGTGTAGGAAAGTCGGCATTTGACAATCCGGTTTGTCACACGGCGACACAAGAACCCGGTGATGAGTTGCGACAGGCAGCAGGGAACAACACCAATCGAAGGACCAGAGTATAGTTAAAGAGTCACAATAGCACGAGCACTGATTTCCTAGCATGTAGACCAACATCTTGGGATCACCTTGGAATGTATTCATGGGAGGAATCGCGGCGAATGGTCATAAATAGTATTGGTCATGAGCAAGGATGCGAGACAGCTGTCCCTGCGGTACAACACAAGATTCAAGTGATGAGCTGCGATAGACAGTGGGGAACCAAAGGACCACTGCAGGTATAGAAGAAGAGCAGAGAACTAATTTTCTGAGATACCTACAACTGAGGTGACAAAAACATCTTGGATTCGAAGCAAGCGAATTGGGGCATAGGAGAATTTCGGTGAATGTTTTCACCGGAGAAGGTTTATCAGACAGGCGTGTTGGTCATGAACGATTCAGGTATTGACTAGATATCCAGTGGAGTCAAAGGACCAGAGTGCAACTTAACGAGCTGGTCACCAGTTCATGTATGACATCTTAAGCCAATTGAGGTGCGTATCGTTTGACTGAGGAAATGTATCCATGAGAGAATTGCGGTGAATGGTTTCACCGGGAACAGTTTATATGACACTGGCCCCGCGCCAATTGCCGAATTCCGGCCCGATAGCTAGTATTGGACACTGCGAATAGGTACTTAGATAATGAAAGTGGGTTGCCTTCGGGCGCCAGGTCATGGACCCCTTTCCTCAGCAAATGTTAGAGGCCGCAAGGGCATTTCCCAGAATTTCTGCCGCCTATGCCCATCTCCAAGACGGCAATGATTATATTGGTCTGCACATTCTTGCTCCTGAGATCATGATGCAATTCGTCGGCGGCATTCTGTTTGAAAAGGGTAGCTCCAAATAATTCCTCTTCGTTTGCTTCGGATTTCATCTGCATTTTCAGATCCAAGAGGGTGCCTCTTTTACAAATCCTACTCGAATGTTACTGTGGCCTACTTCACCGTTTTCTACTACAATGGACCAGAAACTTGGACGACTGTCCGAGTCGACTTCTATGCGTTGCAAGCATGCTCATTGAAACCATTTGCGAGAGTAAGGTGTTTTTTTCTGTTCTGACTGACTGAGTGTCTTACGGTGACCCTCCTCAGTTTCTCGCAAAAGTCGACACCACTGTATGAATTTCGCCCTTTTTCAAGGACATCTCCGCAAATCTCTGACTCCTTTCCACTGGCAGGAATACAAGCTCCCTCTGCTGCGCCCGGGATTTGGCAATGGAAAGTGGCAGCCCTTCATAGCTGGAACATCACAAACGACTGTCATCAGGGTAAAGGATTCAGATACGCTCAACCTCTACTTCCCACCCATCAGGAGAGAGGTATATTTCAACACGAAACAGACTTCGGAGATCGGTAAGTGTTACCACTCCCTACGGCTCCTCCACCGACCCTGACGTCCGATCAATCAGATGCCCCAGGGATCCTCATTTTCCCAGATCTGAAAAAGCTCAAAGATCGACCTGACGAGGAAGAACATGACGATAGGCCACTACTGGCCAACTATTCCCCCGACAGAATTGTGTTCAGTCTCAAGCCAAAAGAAGCAGAAAAGCTGAAGGTATATGGTATAGTCAGTCCATCCCCTTGCGGTCGTGTTTCTTTCCAATACTGACAAGTCCACCTCTTGTAGTTCGTCCGTAAGTCGCCCATCTGAGGGACCTGATAGGTATTTTGCTTACGTTTGTGACTATTAGCCGATGTCCCGCTTCAGGAGATCGGTTCGGGTGGTATAAATCCCCCCGCTACGACTTGGAAGGATTTTGAACCTGACGTTAGCTGAAACCAATAACTGATTGTGTCAGTTGTGATCCTGTATTATAATTGTACCTGATGCGATTCAATACTTTGTCGAGTTTTGTGTCTCCTCTTCAACTGTATACCGATTTTGTAATCAGACGGATATGACCACCTGGAATTTAAGTGGGATAATAGGAAGTCCTGGCATGGATCGACATATGCAAGTGGGATATACTACCAGCGATCACTTGAACGAGGATCCCATCACCTCCCAAAGCAGCCATCACAAAACATGAAACCAAAGCCGTGAGGGCTGCTTTGATCACCATGGGACCAACTTGAAAAACGGGTTCACTGCAAAAGGAGGATACGAAAAACTTTACACCTTGACTGCAGCACATCTCCGATTCGAAAGGGCCAAGGCAGGTCCACCCCCAGTGGCAAGCGCCTTTGCCGGCAGCATGGCAGCAGTCTACACACTTTCCCCAACTGGTCAACGTCGTCAAGTACTTCTTGCTCGAGCTCGATTGGTATCCTGATGCGCCCTGCGCGTGGCCACAGGCATAGGTTGGCCCGACTCCGGGGAGGACGAGGACCCTTCGGTTGTATTACACCAGAATATGCCGTCGACAGCGTAGGCGGAGTATGCAGTCATGGCGAACGTGGTAGCAACTAGTATGAACTGTGGAAATGGTCAGTATGAGGTGAACGAGGTTCGAGGGGAGGTGAAGTGACCCTTTCGTCAAACGGTGAGGTAGAAACTGAAAGAATGGGGGAGGGTTTCTATTGCTGTTGGTGGATTTATTAGAACTGACCTGTCGAGCTTTGGGCAGAAGGTTTTTGGAGAGACTACCCCGAACTTGAGACTTTTATACCAATCAAGGATATCCCCAGGTAAGGAATTTTCTTGCACGGCATGTGGGACATTGACGGAAATAAATTTTGAGTAGGTCCTAATATTTCAAACACTCCTCGTCGTGGGCATGCTCTGTCTGTGTCAATGGACCCGAAGTGTGCATCTTATTGTCAGTGGTCATAAATGATAACACATTGGTGCATCCAATTACATTCCCTCCTCCGTCAGGTATGGATCTCACAGCGATACCACTGATTCCGTATTCGTAGGAGATCCATTCACCAACCCTCCTGGTCGACATTGGCATGCAATTAGTAGAGACCCACGTGCAACAGTTAATTATGTCTTGGACACCGACAGTGTGACATGGTACAATCTGCTTGAGGGTAATCCCTTTCAATACCCCGAACGCACCATTTCTCCCGTATCTGGGAAGGAAAGATTTGAGTCAAGGATCAGGGCACGAGATGAAAGAAAATGTGTCGTTTGTGGCATTTCATATTTCAACCCGAAAGGGTCTGGAGAACCCTTATATAATCCCGGAAGAATTGCGTGCTATGATTCACTGTGTTTTGTACCAGAATCTTCTGACTGTGGTTTATAGTGGAAGGAAACGAAGAAACTTGGTTTTCTGCCTCGACAGGCCAACTCTGTTGCACACTGTGAGCCACGGAATGGAATTGTGCTGTGCCCGAAGCATCACGAACTCTTTGCCGGGTATTACTTTTATATATGCTGGGTGCCAGAGGTTTCTGGCCGTTTTGGATTGGTTGAAACCCTTTCAGTTTAGGCGCTTTGTTTTAATAAACCACTCTAGATCCGAAGACATGAAGCGATATCATGGCCGGGCGATAAATATTCGTGCTGACGATGATCATGTACCATTTCATGGAGCTTTTCTCATTCATGAAATGCGAGTGCTTGAATTCTCGCCAATATATCGTGATCGAGCTACCTCTCTGCCCATTGTCTGGGCCGAATGGCACTCCTCCTTCTGGTTCGTAATCGCGATCGCGGCAAGGGTCGTAAAAGCGTCCGGCTTGTGTTTGCTCCATGAACAGAACAGCATAATTGGAGACCATCTGTGGTAAGAAGGTCTCGCGAAAAAGAAAGTGGAGAAGTACTCCGTCGTTGAGTATGAAATCAGGTGAATTAAATATGTTCCAGTGTTGCAATCCCTCCTATGATGTTCCAATTTGTCTTACAATAAATTAGTCAATGCCTCATATCCTTTTTATCAGCAAACTAGGGCAACGATATCCTTCCGTTTGTGCAACTGGGCCCTGGTGCCCTGAGTCCCTGACGAATTGAATCATAGCTAGTCACGTGAGTGATTTTGCGTCGTTGCCAATGGTTGACCGTTGTTCTTCATCTCAAAGTTTGTACATCAACCAAGCGAAACGCCAAAGCTTTTCTTTGATTGGAAAAGGGACTCGATGTCTCTTCAGATCAATTTGTCTGGCAGGGAGATCGCCCAAGCGTATCAAGACATCGTAAATGGGAACGGTATAGATTGGGTCATTTTTACGTACGAAGGTGGCACCAATGACTTGAAGGTTCAGTCAAAAGGAGATGGTGGGCTTGAGGAATTGGAGGAAGAATTCTCGGATGGAAGGTGATTTTGGTTTTTATCGTTGTCATTGTTTCACTTTATCTCTCTACTTTCACATAGGATGCAATATGCTTTTGCAAGAGTTATTGACATCAATGTTTGGTCCACCAGTATTCGATTCGATTTAAATGACTTATGGACATTTAGACCAAACTTCCCAAGTTTGTCCAAATTAACTGGTGTGGAGATGGCGTTCCAGAAGTAAAAAAAGGGTTGTTTCATACCCATTCAAGCGCCGTTGCTCGATTTCTTCGCGGGACGCATGTTGTGATAAATGCTAGAAACGAGGTGATCATCTTACAGACCAAAGCGTTTCTCGGTTTGCTCATCCATCTTAGAGTGATGTCTCCCCTGCTTTGATCATGAAACGAGTGGAAGCAGCATCTGGAGCCAATTATTCAGGCCACAACGAAGCAGCCCGTAAATTTGAACCTATCGCACCTGTAGGGACCAACTATACTCCAGTCGGAAAAGTAGATATAGCGGCTTTGAAGAGGGCCCCTCCTCCAGCATCTAAACCCCCTTTGTCTACTTCTTCAAGGCCTACCTTTGGTGCCCCGATTTCCTCAGCGGGGTCTTTATACGGGAGGGCTGCTGGTTCTGCTCCTGCAAATGCATGGCCGGAGGAGGAGAAATCGGGTTCTGTGTCAGCAGCACCACCGCCACCTGCTTCCACTCGTCCGCCGGCTGTGTTTTCTGGTACCCGGCCAGCATTCAGTGCTATGACAGTCAACAGACCTTCGGGGTCACCATCGCCGGCCTTTTCGTCCATTAGTCCAGCAATCTCACCAAGGCCCCCAGCTGAGCCCTCACCAGTGACAGAGTTTAAAACCCCCACAAAGCCGGCTGAGCAGGACAAGATCGAACCTAACAAGAGCGCTTGGACTCCTGTCAGTCTACCTCCACCTAAAAAATTGAAGAACCCATTCGCTGCTATGGAACAAAAAGCTTTTCAACAATCTTCCTCAAATGAAGGGTTTTCTAGCAGTACTAGTGGCTCTAAGAAACTTACTTGGTCAGAACGACAAGCCCTTGCGAAAAAGCAAGCGGAGGAGGAAGGAGCCGGAAGTCGTGCTGCTGGATATACACCCGCTACTGAACCTGCCACTAAGCCTGTATTCAAGTCAAATGCCCCTGCTTTTGGAAGGGCGACTGTCACTTCTAGCACGCCCAGAAACTTTGGAGCACTCCCTGCGGCTGCGGGAGCAGGTATCGCGGCCAGTGCTGCTACTGCTTTCTCTGTTCAGTCTGACTTTCCCCCTCCACAAAATTTGCCACCACCTCCACCTCCTCCTGCAGCGACTCGCCCTGTCATTAAGCAAGGAGTTGAACCAGAGTTTGAGCCCGAGGTCGAGCAAGAAGAGGTATGTATCGTTATTATACCTGTTTTTAAATTCCTCACAGTTCTTCATAGGCTGCCCCGCCGCCGCCGCCGCCGCCACCACCACCACCACCCCCACCCCCATCTACAACTTCCCCAATACAGAAAGTCGCGCCCGAAGTGGAGGATACTCCCCCACCACCACCACCACCACCACCACCACCTCCTCCTCCTCCTCCTCCTGTTCTGGTAAGACATTTAGTTCCTGAGGTTCATGATAATCTCCTCACCTCATTGTTTAATTTGAAGGCACCAGCACCTCCTCCACTTGTTGAACTCGAACCCGGGCCTCAGCCAGGTCCCCATATCGGAGAAGGCACAATTGCCATTGTAATATATGAATATGAGGTATTATTCTCTGAATACTCTTGCGATCTTCTTGCCCATCTACCCCCGACAGGCGACCGAGGATAACGAAATGACTTTGGTTGAAGGGGAATATATCGAGCAAATCGAAGAGATTGATGAAGGATGGTGGTCCGGCGTTGGACCTGGTGGCAAATCCGGTTTATTCCCATGTGAGGCCCAAACTCCCCAACACACGACATACCTTATGACTTTTTCTAGCCAACTATGTTGAAGTTATTCAGAGGCCCGACGTTGTTGACGAGGGTCTTGAAGAAGCAGCGTACCCTCCACCTCCACCGCCTGTGAGTAACCCGTATTTTTTAATAACCCTTAGTTGATAATCAACACAATGTAGCCTCCCCCGGTCGTACCGGTAGCTCCTCCTCGTGAGCCGTCTCCTACCCCATTCGAAGGTATAACGGCAATTGCCCTCTACGGGTACGTTTAATCATTCAACAATTTACTTGGTTTAACCACTTTGTTAGTTATGATGCTGCTGAGGATAACGAAATTACTTTCCAAGAAGAAGACAGGATTACACAAATTGAGCCTGCTTCAGAAGACTGGTGGATGGGCAAAAATATGCAAGGAGAGGTCGGGTTGTTCCCTGGTACGTCGAACTCAATCCTTATTAGTTTGTTTATAACCTTTTTTTTCTAGCCAACTATGTTGAGGTTCAAGAGTAATTTTTATTTAATTATGCCGGAGTTTTCTTCATGCGCTCAATAACAACGTAACTTTTTTCCAATATTCATTTGTTTTGTGAGCTTGCATCGGATTATGCAATCACTATTTGGCTGGTAAGTAGGAGTTCAAAACACAAGCATATATTGCGACTACTTCCTGAATTCTCAATTCATCTGCCGTTGCTGGAACACGGGTAGAATCCGAGTGGAAGGTTTCATGTTGTTTTCTGGTCTTGGTGAGAGGCGTCTTTCGTCGAGTCAATGCATCTTAGTACCTCGAAGCTTGTTTCAGCCCGTCCGTCCCAGCTGTGTTAAGAAGGTTATGGGGTGCGCATCTCGGTATTCTGAACTGCATGATTTTTTATGTTACGTCACCCAGTGAAGAACGGTGGAAGATTGACGCATACAGACTCTGATTTTTACAATACCGAATTCTTCTTCTGCTGTGGAATGAAAGATCCCTGGCTAAAACAGTAATACCCTTCTGGACACTTTCTGCTGCTTCTGACAACCATCACCAGACTCCATTCTCGGTCCTTGATCGTAAGCTATTCCTCTGCGCATATATCTGATAATTCTCATGAAATAAGGTTCGTGATTCTGCCTGGGTGGCGTTGTGTGCTTCCGAGCAATTTGTCATGCCGATTGCAGACTATACTCTGGATGGTGCGTGATCGATGATCTCTTTTCGGCGCATACATGAAGTAAATGATGATAAGACCGATTTGACGAATCCAATATCGTCATCCGCGAACCCCCTGGAGAGGTAGGTTTGCCCGAACTACTTTGACAAATGAGGCTGGCTTATTTCAGATGACGTTGTCAGGTTCAATTGACCAAATCAAAGTCGAACATGGCAGCTCGGAATCCGACGCGGCACATTGCCGATGAAGCTCTCGAAGTTACCGGGAAACGACCTTTTGATCACGAAGATATTTATCAATCGAACCGTGAACGACCGAACAAGAGGGCACGAGTTGAGCACGAAGAGTCTTCAACCGACGACTTGCGAGTAAGACCCTCGGCAGGGCGAGATGAAGAAATTATCAAGGCTGGCGAAACAACAGACGGAAAAGTCGTGATGAGCGTTGACCATTCGGTTTTAGGCAACGACTCTAAAAAGATTGGAATTTCTCTTCCAATATTAAAGCAAAAGTCCGTCTCACAACGCGTGAAGAAATTCGAAAGCATGATCCAGCCAAAGAGACCTTCTCCCCCAACCGATATCAACGTAAAGGGAGCGCCGATTTCGTAAGTGGCTGCCTTGTTGGGAAACATTACTCAGCTCACTGCGATGAAGCACACTCAACCCACATACCCTTTTCTGGAACACCTTGTTTTTCAAATCCTTTACTCGAGATCAAGGCTGTAAAAAGATGATAACGCTCAAGATTGACGACCTCATTGGTGCACCTACCGTTAAAGCTGGGATTTTCAATGTGAATCAAACTTTTCTTGGAAAAAAGTTTATCAACAAGGATTACGACAATGAGTTGTGATGACTTGACTTGAAACGTTTATACAGGAGACCTAAAAGTTTGGCTGTTCTGTTGACTTCTATTTGTGTCCATAGGTGCCATCAATGCCACTTCCGGTAAATTGATCGTTCTCGAATGTTCGACAGGCATCGGGGACCTCCGACAATGTTGGTGGGGCTAGTGGATCTGGACCCACCAAGAGTATAAATTGTCTGCAAGAATGGACCCAGCTCTTGTGAGACAACCAACAACAGACGACTCGACATGTCTACCTGGTTCTACGAACCTTTCTACGACTTTGATCGCTTCTTCGATGAACTTTCTTATCCTCTTCAATTGCAGAGAGGAACCGGCAACCAGCTTCAGCGCACTGAAAACAACGCTGTCAGGTCCTTGAAGCCCAAGTACGCCTAATCTTGTTATTTCGAGGATGATGCTGACTTCGACTTCTGCAGGATGGACCTCCATGAGGACAACGAGAAGAATCTTGTTACTGCTACTTTTGAATTCCCTGGTGTATCCAAGGATGACATTCAGATCAACCTTCACGACGGCAGGCTCACCGTTTCCTCCGAGACGAAGCAGTCGAGCGAACACGGTGAGGGTGGATATGCCGTACGTGAGAGGCGATTTGGCAAGTATTCGAGGACCTTACAGTTGCCTCAAGGTGTGAAGGTGAGTACTATTTGCAGATGTGCGGGTGTGGAGACTTTATTGACGAATTTATAGGAGGAGGAAGTCAAAGCTGAGATGGACAATGGAATCTTGACGGTTACGTTCCCCAAGTCTACTCCTGAACTTGCGCCTAAGCGCATTGCTATCTCCTAAATTCGAATGAAAGCCCGGCGTGGATCGAAAGTGTTTTATGTACAATAATTTGAATGTACTTTTAGTCTTGTCATGAGAGCCATCACGTGAAATATCCTTTACTACTGAATACGACATTCGGGTTAACCACCTCGACACAAAAAATGTCTGGTGTTGTCAATGTCTTTGTCTCGTCACCAGATACACACTCAGAGCGTCGCATTGACCCACATATCACCGTTACACAACTCAAGGGAAAATTAGAGTTGATAACGGGAATACCTGCCTCTAATCAAGCCATCTCGATACTGGCATCGGAGAATGATCCTCGATTGATTGCAGATTTGACGGATGATTCGAAATTGCTTGGGTACTATGGAATCGCAGATTGGCAGGTAGTCAAAGTAAGTAGGATGGGATTTTGAATTCAGGGCTGAAGTTATTTCAGGTTACAGATACCAATCCTTCCATGAGTTTTACAGGGCAGTTGTCTGACGTTTCTAATGTCGAAAAGTATGAAATTTCAGAAGCCGATTACGCGAAGCGACAAGGTAGGGAAGTATTGGTAATCTCGCTGTCTATTGAGTTGACAACAATTTCAGACTCTGTTCTGGCATACAAGCAACGACATAAAGTTGGCCGCTTTGCTGACAAACCCCCTGTCGAAGAAGAAGAAACCACCTCCATGGACGTAGATATCCGCGCAGGATCTCGATGTGAAGTAGAATCACTGGAGCCTGGACTGAAGAAACGGGGTACGGTTCGTTTCGTCGGCGAGACGAAATTCAGCAAGGGTATATGGGTCGGGATTGAATACGACGAACCGTTTGGGAAGAACGATGGATTGTAAGCCAATTAATTGAGACCGTAGATGCTGTGCGCTGACAAACTGCGCAGAGTGCATGGCGAACGATATTTCACATGTCGCCCGAACTATGGCGTCTTTGTAAAGGCTGAAAAGGTGACCATTGGGGATTTCCCTGTTGAGGAGCTGAATCTGGACGACGATGAGGAAATGTAATATAGCTTATAACTCGTGTAGAATGTGGTCGAAAAGATAGGAATGTGTTGTGACAGATATGACTTTGGTCGTGTTTTCCCGACCCTGCGAAGGACGCGCGTCCTTGTTCCAGTCCTATATCAAGCGCCTTTTTATCCGTGATTTCACCCATACCTTCTCATCTATACAATGGCAGACCCAAGTGGTGCACCCCCACAACCTGGTCCGGACGACACCGCAACCGCCATTCTGCGGCGAAAGAAATCGTACGTATGCATTGAGTATGTGTCTATAGTTCCTAATTAGAGCGTCGCGTTCTACAGACCCAATCGCCTTATTGTAGACGAAGCAGCTTCAGATGACAACTCTGGTGAGGATTTAATCCAGGAAATGTATTGCATGTTCATGCTGAGCGTTATTAGTTGCGACCCTCAACCCTGCCACGATGGAGATCTTGCAATTGTTCAGAGGTGACACCATCATCGTTCGGTACGTCCTCCAGGTCTTTCTAATGGTCGCGTTTGCCGACATACGAATTTCAGTGGCAAGAAGAGACGCGACACTGTCCTCATCTGCTTGAGCTCCGACGACGTCGAGGAGGGTCGCATTCAAGTGAACAAAGTCGCTCGCAACAACCTGCGAGTCAAACTCGGCGACCTCGTCACCGTCCATCAATGCCTCGACATCAAATATGGAAAACGGGTGCACATCTTGCCTTTCGATGACTCAATCGAGGGTCTTAGTGGAAATATCTTCGATGTCTATTTGAAACCCTACTTCCTTGAAGGTGAGTAATATTTTTTCTTTATCGGGTGCATGTATGCTGACTGGTTGTTCCCGCAGCATATAGACCTGTGCGGAAAGGCGACACATTCTTAGTCCGCGGTGGCATGCGGACAGTGGAGTTTAAAGTCATAGAAACGGACCCCGCAGAATTTTGTATAGTTGCACAAGACACCGTGATCCATACGGGTAAGTTTCGCAGGTATCTCTCACATTCCTTTTTGCTTACTTTTATCTCCAGAGGGTGATGCCGTGAAGCGTGAAGACGAGGAATCTAACTTGAACGATGTCGGCTATGATGATATCGGAGGCTGCAGAAAACAAATGGCTCAGATCCGTGAATTGGTGGAACTCCCCCTACGACATCCTCAACTCTTTAAATCGATCGGTATCAAGCCCCCTCGAGGTATCCTCATGTACGGCCCTCCTGGAACCGGTAAAACATTGATGGCACGGGCCGTCGCAAATGAGACGGGTGCTTTCTTTTTCCTTATTAATGGCCCCGAAATTATGTCGAAAATGGCTGGTGAAAGTGAGAGCAACCTCCGGAAAGCCTTTGAAGAGGCGGAAAAGAACTCTCCCGCTATCATCTTCATTGATGAACTTGACTCTATTGCTCCCAAACGTGAAAAGGTGAGTGATAATGGTCTGCGGATTGTACCCTTGGGAATTTAATATGATTTGTAGACTAACGGGGAGGTTGAACGCCGCGTTGTCTCCCAACTTCTTACCCTCATGGACGGTCTCAAGTCTCGTTCAAACGTTGTTGTCATGGCCGCCACGAATAGGCCTAATTCTATTGATCCTGCTTTGAGACGTTTCGGTCGTTTCGATCGCGAAGTCGATATTGGTATTCCTGACCCAACGGGACGATTGGAGATTCTCCGTATTCACACAAAGAACATGAAGCTTGGGGATGATGTTGACCTTGAACAGGTGTGTCTTGATGATAAGCAACTTTTTGACCGTTTGACTTAAAGAACGTCCTTTTCATAGATTGCTGCTGACACCCACGGTTATGTTGGGTCTGATATCGCATCCTTGTGTTCAGAAGCAGCAATGCAACAAATTAGAGAGAAGATGGACCTCATTGACCTGGATGAGGACACAATTGATGCCGAAGTTTTGGATTCGCTTGGTGTTACAATGGACAATTTCCGGTTTGCACTTGGCACGTCCAATCCTTCTGCCCTCCGCGAAACGGTCGTCGAAGTGCCAACTGTCACTTGGGACGATATTGGTGGTCTCGAAAAGGTCAAGCTGGAATTACAGGAAACAGTCCAATATCCAGTCGAACATCCAGAGAAGTTCATCAAGTACGGCATGTCGCCTTCAAAGGGTGTTCTTTTCTATGGACCTCCTGGAACAGGTAAAACGATGCTTGCCAAGGCTATTGCCAACGAGTGCAATGCCAACTTTATCTCAATCAAGGTTAGCAACTAGTGTGTTATCATATCCGGATTTGAACTAATACAATTCTAGGGACCTGAACTTCTCACTATGTGGTTTGGTGAATCTGAGGCGAACGTGCGTGACGTTTTCGATAAGGCTCGTGCCGCCGCCCCTTGCGTGATGTTCTTTGACGAGTTGGATTCCATTGCCAAAGCCCGGGGAGGGAGCGGTGCTGGCGGGGATGCCGGAGGTGCAAGCGACCGAGTCCTTAACCAGATCTTGACGGAGATGGATGGCATGAACGCAAAGAAGAATGTCTTCATTATCGGTGCCACGAATCGACCAGATCAAATCGATCCAGCTCTCCTTCGTCCTGGCCGTCTGGATCAGCTTATCTATATCCCCCTCCCCGATGATGTATCGCGTGTTTCTATTCTCAAGGCAGCTCTCAAGAAGTCACCCCTTGCTCCCGAAGTCGATCTTAATTTCTTGGGCAAGAGTACTCATGGCTTCTCTGGTGCTGATTTGACGGAAATTTGTCAACGAGCGGCTAAGCTCGCCATTCGAGAGTCGATTGAGGCTGATATACGCCGTGCACGCGAGAAGAAGGATCGCGGGGAAGAGGATATGGAAGAGGATGAAGATGAAGAGGACCCGGTACCTCAGATCACCCGGGAGCATTTCGAGGAAGCAATGAAGTATGCGCGCCGTTCTGTGTCGGACCAAGACATAAGACGTTACGAAATGTTTTCGCAGGTCAGTTCAAACTGCTCTGGCTTCTATCTCTTTGCACTGACATGTTCGTGAACAGAATCTTCAGCAGATGCGTGGGTTCGGCAACAATTTCAAGTTCCCTGAGGGAAGCGGTCCGACGTCATCGGCAGCGGCACCGCCGACTACCAATGCAGGATTTGAAGAGGAAACGGGTGATGACGATCTGTACGCATAAGGTGTCAAGCCATATGCATATTGTCACCGGTACCCTAAAGCCCTTTCGTAAATAATAGTTTAGTCCTATCCAGTTGTCATACGAAATCAAAATTTGGACTATTATTACATAACTTGGCTTATTCTCCCAGCAAGCCTCGCAAATACATTTTCTGCTTGCTCCAACTAGCTCAAGGCATATCAGATGGTACTAACCAAGTCTTAGCTTGACAGTGTCAAACTTGGAACCGATGCACCACTCGCGTTGACATTGTTTTCTGTTCAATTTCTTCATCTCCTTGGTTTCGAAATTAAAAAGGCCTGGTCCATAATACCAGCTCAGATCGGAGGGTTTAAAGTGCCAGTGAGTCTTAAATAGGTCCAAATTGCGTTCTTCAGGCAAGTTAAGCGGTCTTGATTAATCTATGGAGTCTTTACAGCACTTTTACGGTAGGCTCGTGGGTGATGATGTGGACACCCAGAAATCGTTGGCCCTGAAGGAAATTTTAGACCCGAATGCAGGGCTGTCCCATGCAATGGTGGACATTGTTCAACATGGACAATACAACGCTACTCTTCGAGATCTTCTACCCCGACGGCAGCACTCTTAATCTTCTATACTTAAATGCTTGCAGTGAAGTCATTCCATTTGACTGGCGCTGTCCCATACTCGTGGGCAAGCCAATTGCGACGTGCCTTGAATGTGATTGGATAAATTGTAGTGAACGTCTCGGTCTTACATAATTGCGCATATGTTTTGCACAAGAGATGGAACTCGAGGCCAATTGCTGAACAAGAGAATCGTCAGAGCTGAGAGTATGATGACAGTGATTACGTACCGTCTCTGGATTCAAAAATTCGATGCATTCTCAGAGGGACAAGTCGTGTCGGTGACGTAACTAATGTTAGGGCTTCCTCTTGGGACCAAGTTCCGACTCGGCCTGTGTAGATTTGATTGTCTCCGAGTCACAGCCTTAAGGAAGAACTGATACTGGTCATTTACCCAAATTTTGAAGCGGCTATCAAGACTACCACCAAGGTCGACACAAGGTCGACAATCAGCTGCACCCAACTCCATTCAGGGTCATTTCGTGAATGTTGTCCAACGGTCACAATCCAAATCCTCTTAGCATGAAACGTAACGGCAAAGCTATCAGCCGGGATAGCCACACCAAGCATCATTGACATCAACGCTATCGATATCCGAGCCGTCTTTCCGACATCATCTTTACTCCCATCAGTTTCAACTGAGGTATATAAATGCTAGGGATACTGGATTGGGACATCTTCCCTTGTATTTCTGTCACCTTAGACTCTTCATACCTCAATATGTGCTTCATGCGGGAATATCGAACCATTTCCGATAAATGCAAAGAAAAGGATGGACCAAAACACGGTCTGAACCGGCAAGAAAATGTAAGTACCATCGATGCCAGGGATCTGGCATGTATGCTAAAAACTTTTTGGTTTGCCAGGTGGACTGCCTCAGGAGTGATTGCTGCCAGAGTGTAATGCATACAAAAAGAAAACAACACAATTGCAAACTTGAGGGTTGCAAGTTGAGAAATGCTTTGTATATACTACCAAATGACATCTCTAGCATAATCCAAGAACTGACATCTTTCTAGAGAGATTCCTTGGAGCCCAGTTAGTCGAATTAAGCGCAGCAGCAGAGATTGTGAAGTTTGCACTTTGCCGATGTCGTATGGAACTTTGAAGATTACAAAAAGGTAATTTGAATGGTATATTAAATTTCTTTAAATTCTCATTCAACTTCTCTTTGAAGACGTAAAAATTAGAGTTAAAACCAAATCGGGGTACCGCGGTTGTAACAGGCATTACAGGGTGTTTAAAGATTGCGCCATAAGGCCCTCGTCCTGTTATAAAATTTTATTGTTGGCTACCTGAACCTGTAGCAAAGTAAATTAGATTTTTTTAAATTTATGCGCAGAGAGTCGATGTATGTTCCGATTATTACATTTTTCCCATTTTTTCGAATCTCTCATTGACCTGGGGTCGTTGCGTGTGTAATTGTATTGTATACTGGGTCCACGAGACATGGGTTGGCCCTTTAGTACTTGGGGTTTAATGCATAAATTAAAAAAAAAAAAAAAAAAAGGTGTTACAACCAAGGTGGCACAGGCCTGGTCTGATGGACGGGAGTAATGAGCCTAGTTATGCGCATTCAGTACCAATATACTCATCTGGATATGGACGCATACCTGTCGCAAAGAAGCGATCTCCTCAGGTTCTGCAGTCTCGAATTCCTTCTCTCTCTGCGCCTGCACATTCCATTTCTTCTCGAATTCCCTCTCTTTCTGTCTGCACATTCTGTCTCTTCAGACCCTGAATCTCTACTTGAACTTCACGGGTCTGGTCCTGGATACTAGAAGGTGTGAAGTTTGGCGATGCTGTCTCCGCAAGTTTCGAGTCCATGTCGGCAACTTTACATAAGTAACGTCAGTGATAGTTCAAGCCCGTTACAAATTACACACCTAAAGTAAAGGTCGAGCACATGCTCTGGTTGAGACATTAAGTTACAAGCCTTGCTCATAAACCTCGCCTATAATTACTCAGTGTCGCAATGAAGAAACGCACGTGGATATGATCCAACTGCTCCTGCTAGTGCTACCTGGGCCAAGGTAGGGATTCGGAAGTTGAAGTTTCATCAGAAACTTGTAAGATGCGAAAACCGGTCCATTCATATGCCAAAGTAGCCTACAGTTTGATTTTTTTTTAAACAGAGAGCACACGGGCCGCACAAACGACTTACCAGGAGGCACAATGCCTTAATACGATCCAACGAATTCCGCTTCGCGAATTATGGTAACCAGCGTCGAATTGTATTTGTTCGCTATTTCTGGGTGAAAATACCGCGATGAAACAACTGGTACAGCCACTTGTGACATCGTCCAAAAATGGAAGGTTTTCTGTGAAAAGCGTGTTTTGTAAGTCAGCAGGCAATATTTTAACCAATCGGCTTCCAGGAAAGTAAAGAAAATAGTATTTGTCACGTTAATATATACTTATTTTGTGGAGAAAGCCAAATCTGGACGACAAGAAGCAAAATGGTACTGATCATGACGTGTCCGGCTCTTCCGAAATCCTCTTATTCAATGCCAAAACAATCGCGCTTGAACGCTCAGCGTATGAAGAATCTATCTAGTACAAGAGCAGGCAGCCCACAGGCTGTGAAGCCACGAAAGCTTAATGCTGGAGTTGGAAAGGAAAACAGCAAAATGCACCCAGTACGATATCTTTTTTAACAAAGATTAGAGTCTTGCTTATATAAAATTGAAGGCTACTCCAGTACATAAAGTGCCTCTAGTCGTTGCCAGAGAGCATTATGAACGATCTCGAGAAGGCAAGCATTGTTTAATCTCGTTGTCAAGGATCTTGATGTGATGTAAATATTTGGGTATCTAGTCACCCAAATCCGATCTGATTCCTTCAAAACATTTAATTGAACTAGGAAACAATGTATTCCTCATAATTTCTTAGAGCCCGATTTGTTAAAGGCGTCCATTTATCTGGTAAAATTGGCAAATTTTGGAAAACCTTCCTAATCTGGTTTGACATGTCACGATGTGACTACGTTGTTTCATCGTGGATGACCATATTTAGATCACATGTGACAGCCAAGACTAATTTTTTGCAAGATGGATTTATCTATTTGTAACAATTGTAATAACACTTTATATATGCCGGCAGAGGCCACAGACAATTCTCTGGAATTGGTGCCTTGCAGAGCAACACTAAAATTGTCATGATTGGAGAATTACATGTCAAACAGTTTGTATCTAACAAAACCCCAAAGCCATGCGTCTCAGAGTGGCCCTTGGAGTGGCCGACCTCCGAAACTTCATCAGGGAACAACAACACTTCAAGCGGTGGCCCGAACCTCAAGTCCGCTTTGGTGGCCATACCTCATCTTCCCCTCCAATGGGAACATCTGTCCTGAGCTTCCTTCCAGGTTCCGAAACGTTTTGTAGTCTTTCTCAAAAAAGAATTCCTTTGCACCAAATGCAGGCTTCAGCTCATCGAACCAGGTGGCCTTCTCATCGTACTCGGCAAAGAACACCTCCTTCATCCAGTCAGGGTTGCGGGACTGAAGGAAGCGCAGCACAAAGACCTTGGAGGGGCCAGAGGAAGTTGGCACAGTTGTGATGCCCAGTATTTGGATTTTACCCGCACTGGGAGACATGGAGGGGCCTTGTGCTTGACGGGCTGTGCCAGAGACTGAAGAATCTGTATATCCTGTCAGTTTGCATTGCAAATGTAGTCCAAGAGCGGTCCTGACATGCAGCCTTGAAGATCTCGTAAGCCCGCGCAAGGGGTACTTCAAAATAGTGTTTGGCACCTAAGATTATAAAATTAAACACATTAGGCAGGTTGACTCCGGAGGACGTATTTGCCTGTGTCTCGCTCAATGAACATATAGTATGGTATGGCACCTAGTCGGGTTTGACGCCTCCACATCTATTCCGGACCAGTTAGAATGTATAATGACTATCGTTGTGAATGACTGACATCTGCCCACACAGCTGGATCATCGTTAATCCGTCTGATAAGTGGGGCTTGGCACCGCACATTGGCACCTGTCATTCGAATTCTCCGGATCGCCTCTTGTACCACAGGCTTTTCCAATTCGACGGGATGCGAAAAATGCGCCATTACACTTAGCTGGCGACCGCTTCGTGTCACCTTTTCGAAAAGCCGCAGCAATTCTGGAGCATCCTGATCTGTCACGTACCTATATGGCCAATACCTATTGGATGGTCATTAGCGTGAGGTCAGGACGTACGTAGAACTTACGCCAAACTCTTCGTCCCAATCCGAATGGTAGCCAAGTGGTTACAACCGGGCTCGGCAAGGATTGCGTCGAAATATCTTGCAAGCTGATGGGCGTGCATGACCATAGGGTCACCACCAGTGAACAAGACGTCGCTGATGTCGCGGTTGGCCTTGAGGTACGCGACTATTTGGGCAATATCTTTTGACTGGAACTGCTGACTCGAGCCGACGGCTGTAAACTGGGCCCTGCCGACTGGGTATAAATTTGGGAATATTTGAAAGAGAATATTGATCGAACCAGCGGAAACAGTAGGTGCAGTAACTATGGCAATATTGCCCTTCTGTGGGGAATACTAGGCAAGTCTCTCGATACTTGTGTTGTAATCCTTCCAAGGTTTTGCCATGAAGTGAAGGAACATTCTCTTGTTTCTGGTTGCCTGGGTGCGGGTTCATGTTTCGGCGTATAGACTCACTATAGATCATGATGTTAGACAGATCACACAAAGGCATTGAACATACGCAAGCTCGCGTTGGGCCACCTTGGAAGTCCCATCAGAGAGAGCAGTCTTGAGGGAATAAAGATCATCCTTGGACAGCATGTCTGGCTGAGGGAAAGTGAGCAAAAACATGGGGTCTACAGGGACGTTGGTCCAATTTATCAGATTGTCGACCACGTAATTGTTTGCACGCATTGGAAAAACGGAGGCGGCGGCGAGATATTCGCTGGAATCGATATGACGGGCGCGGCTTGAGAAGAGTTCTGAGATGCTGGAGCGAGTGAAAAGCTGAAATTTGAGGGGCTCTATGCTGAGTCTAATCGGTTCTGGAATCCATGTTGAAGAGGTAATCCGAGAGCCTGAACTGGCTTCAGTTGCAAGGCGTCTCACACCCTTTGTTAGATGGCTCAGCATGCTTGAGGTGGGAGAATCCAAGGGAAGACCTGTCTAACGGCGGCAGAAATTTGCCCTCCCATGATTGCCTTTCCCTACCGGCGTTGATTTCACTGAAGTCTTGGCCACTCCTTTTCGTATAAACGGATCCCTGCTCATGAAGCAACAAGTTGAACAGGAAAACTCTCTGTATAACGTACTACAGTATAACCTCTTACCTTGAATTACCAGTTTTATGTAAAACACTGTTATTGTTTCCGCTTCCGCACTGCCTTTCGTTCAAGCTTGTTGCCCAGCAGGGGGAGAACCAGCGAAGGAGGGTAAATAAGGCAATTAATAGATCAAGACAATTCTTTGACACGCACTGGCACGATCTGTATTTTCATAGTTTAGTCCCATTCAGTTAGACTATGGAATGTAGAGTTCTTCCCATGCGTTGTTCACGTGTGCGTATGAATAAATGCATCTTATCACCAGGTTTTCATTCTCCCCCTTGTCGTCGCGCGCCTCTTGGCTACCTTAGTCGACCTCTTTCATCACCATCTTTTGTTGCACTGCATATCTCAGCACCAATAATCTCTGGGCGTTCTTTACAGACTTGCTATGGTAGAAAATCGCACAGGAGACGGGTTGTCCCAAAAATGGCCGGGAGGTTTTTCCAGTGCCTCACGGAACCTGTCAGCGAGCAATCTAAAGGACAGGTTATCGAAGCTCGCCGCAACAACGACATTGCATGTACCCAATCCCGTTGCTGCACTCAAGTCCAATGTTTCGTGCGTTCTTTTCCAACCCGCGTTTGACATACGCTTTTGAATTGAGACTTTTGTTAATCCAGCTTCGTGCCTGCTCGCATTCCGAGGAAAAGACGGATTCAAACCTTCTCTGTGTTGGTAATTTCGTTGATGATGGTTATATGCGTGGAACTGTGGCTCCTACTATGGTATGTTTCATTTCTTGTATGTATGCCGTGTGCTCTACATACGTACTGCGAATTCATCCTTCCCTTTGCTTTCCGTCTGTCGTTCTATGCCAATTTCCCATTTTAGAATTGAGAGGATACTCATGGCTGAACTTTGCAGTTCCATTCCCCCACTCTGGCCATTTCTGGCCGTATATGTATTGTGGGTTCTCTTTGACAACGGTCCTGAGCGTGGTGCACGTCCTAGCAAATGGATGCGCTCGTGGTCTTTTTTCAAAAACTTTGCAGATTATTACCCTATTAGGTGTGTCCAGTTTGACTCCCTTTATCCTTTGTGCTCAGCGTAGAGTCTTTAAGGCTCTGCAAGGTACCTGTGGCTTTATTGCAAGTACGAAGCCGCTAATATCCTTGCACAGGAAACCGACTTGCCTCCTGATCGACCTTACGTTTTTGGGTATCATCCGCATGGTAGGTTTTTGCGTTACTTCCCAGTCATTTGACCTTTACTCGCTCCATATTAGGCATCATTGGAGTGTACGTTGGATCTCTTCATAGGAGATTTTCTTGCATGTCTCACTCATATTGAACAGAGGTGCTGTAACAACCTTCGCATCGGATGGTATGAGCGTACCCGACTTTGCCAAGGTTGCTTAATTTAATTCCTTTTTTTTAGCGACGGGCTTTTCGGAGGCCTTTCCTGGGATCCGACCACACCTGCTGACGCTGACGAATAATTTTTCAATCCCAATCTATCGTGATTGGTTCCTTTCTCTGGGAATTGCTAGTGTCAGTAAAGAGTCTTGTTCGAATATTCTGAAATCTGGACCAGGCAGCTCGATTACGATTGTGGTTGGCGGTGCATCCGAGAGCTTGAATGCTCGTCCCGGGACGGCAGATTTGACTCTGCGGAGACGGTGCGTACTCAAAAGTTCTTTTCATGATTTATGGGTCATTAAAGTAGGGATATGTAGGCTTGGATTCATCAAAGTCGCCATTCAACATGGGTATTAATCACCTCACTTGATACAATCCCTGCGCTCGGTATACTGACTTTTGTTAGTGCCTCTCTGGTACCTGTATTCTCATTTGGGGAAAATGACGTACGTACTTTCCTCCTTTGCAACTCGCTCCTGAAAGTTTGCTGATGATATTATAGATCTTCAACCAAATATCCAATGAAAAAGGAACAACAGTCCATGCATTACAGAGCAAATTCCAGTCGATCTTCGGTTTCACATTACCACTCTTTCATGGCCGAGGTTTACTCAATTGTGAGTGTTTTATGATTTTGAGTTAACACATTATTGAAACATCCCATTGCAAGATAATATTGGATTGATGCCGTACAGGCGTCCGATGACTGTAGTCAGTAAGTCTATGGTGATAATTCTTTTTTTTGAAATTGAAGGTATTCTTTTTTTTTTCCAGTTGGTCGTCCAATTCATACCGAAAAATGTAAGAAACCAAGTATCGAGGAAGTCTTGCGTCTGCAAGAACTGTACATCAACGAGCTAACACGGTAATGTGTTATTTTAGCCGAGTTGGCACCTTTTCTTATCTCTGTATGTTCATTAGAATCTGGAATACCTACAAGGACACTTTTGCGCCGAGGCGTCTTAAAGAGCTCAGTATTATTGCATGAATTTTTCGACAGCCGGCGGGCTTTAGCTTAGTGTTATGTATTACTTTTAGTACAGGGCTTGACCGTATTGTGTAGTTATTGTAGAGGAAATCTGTGTCTCTCGTCTGGGGTTTTCGAACTGGGACCGGAGCTAGTTGACCGTTAGGTATAATGTAAATATCTATTAGATGCTTCGCCTGGTAGTAAATGACGTTAACGTATACTTGGGAGCCATCTAAGCCTTCTCGTATCCAATCCTGGGACAACATGTGTGAAACGGAGTTCATGTCAATCAGAGAGTTCTTACCAATGCCAGGTCTAATTCTATCTGGTCAATGCAACTTTTCTCCGCAAAAATTCGATGATTTTGTCATCCGGGATGCACTTCTTGAGCTTTTCGTAATCATACCACACGATGGCTTCCTTCGTGTGTGCCACGAATGCCTTCTGCTCAATAGAGTATGCAGATGCGGTTACGTGAAAAGTTGAGAGGTCGCGGTCGTCCAATGGAAGTACTTTGTAACCAATAAATAGCTGACGTAGAAGGGAGTCAGATAATATGTGCAACGCAGTACAAAAGGATGAGATTTGCACGAACATTATCTGGAAAAGTGACTGGTCGACGAAAATTGATTTCGAAAGACTTGAGGATCAGGGAAACTCCTTGGCCATTCAGCATGGCTTGTGCTTTAGTTGGCCCGCCTATTTCTTGTCCAAAGGCCATCATCCATTTGATACGAGCCTAAGACGACAATTTTACAGTTAGAGGTTTTATTCAATTAGCCGATGTGTCAGGTAGAGCTTGCCGATTCAAAATATCGAACTGGAAAATAATAGTTTGGTGTCTTTGGACGAGAAACGCCTGGATGAGTGGATTTTACTTACAATATTCTGCGTTGTTTACGTGTCTGTGTTTCCAGGAACGTTTCAAAAAAAGTTTCGAAGATAATTTAATTGTCTGACATACTGGAATGGATCTTGGTCCCCCCATGCGATAGTTTGTTCCCAGAAGGACACAGGGTCAAAGCCTTTCCTTTCGAGTACGTCTTGCGCGGCTTGTCGATCATCACTTGAACTCCGAGCCTTGGGTAGCTGCGAGGTAGAGCTCTTTGGAAGAGAATCAGGTATAGGTGAATCTGGAGAATCTGGACCTTGCGTCCCTGGTGCTTGGTAGAATGGAGAGTCTGGATCACGAAAAGCGGCTTGTAAACCCTAGAAATTAGGAATAACTTGAGGGTAGAATAATTTACTGAATGGCTTTCGAACACTTATGGAAGAGTTCTTTCTTGCTATTGAAGTTCGGAATGCTGAACGAAAGCTTGCTCTTGACAGTAGTTTTGAGGAGACTTGCATTCGCAAAAATGTTGTTGAAAGTGGAAATCCGAAAGCGTCACAGTGAATCGTGGATGTTTTGCCAAGTTTGATCCTCTTAGAAGAGTTTACTTAGAAGGGCCGCAAAATTTCAAAATGTTATTGGAGAGAACCGAGCCTCGAGGAATCATCTTGGTAGATACCTTATGTTTACAATTCTGGCCTACGCCTTCACCTATTTCACTATTATAATCGCCCATCCGCGTTTTGGTCATAAAGATGCTACCGTGACTGCATGAGAGAAATTGGCCCATTCTCGATCTGAAGTTTAGCTTCCTTCGTCAATTGTTTCAGTTCAGGATCTTGCTCAATCGCAGATAAAACGTTTGCAGCTGGTGCTCCCCTTCTGTGGCTTATGTACAGCTTAATGGGATGGCATATGTTGGGGATCGCGGCAAGAGTGACGATGGAATGCGGCCAATCAATGGTCGCAACACCGGGTGCTGTAGAGATGAATTGGATATGTAGGGATAGGCGATACATATTGGTGGAGTTAGCCATTGATCCAAGAAGTGTAATGAGGGCAGGGAGAGCGGAGTGCCACGTCTCGCGTGAATCGTCTAAATCATAGCCGAAGATCAAATGTGTGTGCACCAGTAGGCATTGGAGCAGTGGAAACTCCAGGCTGCAAAGAGTGAAGGGCGTGATCGGGCTCATGGCACTGAAAACTAGCGCAGGGTGTGAATTTGATTCGACATTGGCAAGTATGAGGGCTTACAGTGGCCAAAATCCAGCTCTAAATTGACCAAGGTGCTGGAAAATCCTTGGAGGATGTCTGGAAATAAGGGAGTACCGTGATATTGCAGGTTCTGGAAGTTGAATGAAAGGGTGTGCAGTGTATTCGTCTTTGCCCAGGAAAGAAATCTCCTTGGAGAAGTCTGAGGTGTCACCTCAAGATGCTGGAGGGGGTAGGGCGAAGAGGTCGACGGGGAATCATCCTCGCTGAACTTGCCGATGAGACTCAGTTTCCTGAGATTCTTGCACTCGTCGAACGCTGAAAGTGGAAAACCCTCGATTCCAGTAATGCTGATCATTCTTATGGTTGGCAATTTCAAATGATCGGTGAAAACCGTTCGAAAACGTTTGGAAAAGTCGACCCATCGTAAGGCATTATGCCCTGAGAGCCTGGTGCTCTCAACTCTTGAAAGTTGGGATAAGATAGACGGCACTTTACGATGTATCGCCGAGCGACCGTAGATGACAATACGTAGGTTACGAACGTAACTTGCAACTCGAGGATGGTTCATCAGGTGAACATTGAAATTTTCGGGGTTGAATCGAAGAAAAACAGTTGGACCTCCTTGGCTATTTTCTGTGTTGCCTGGGATTGTAATGTTTGCGTAGAGATGGCGGTCAACAAGTTCCTCGGGGAATACGCCAGAGCATTCATCGAGAGTAATAGGGTCATCTTGGAGAAAGCCCAGGATATGGTCAATTATTTCGACCAACAATGACATGGTTGAGTTCGGAGGCTTGACTCGGAATTCTCCGGGTACTCGTGTCACCTAGCACTATAAGTGTGATGTACTAATTCGCAATCTCTTTAGCCATTATTCTCCAACGATTAATATGCTATATACCAAGTTCGGAGAATGCGTCGAATCTCCTTTCCAAAAATTGAGACCAAGCCCTTTTTGAACGGGACTGCTCCAAAAAGCGAGGCTGACTTAGACTGGACCCAGAAGAAATTCAAGGACCATATATAAAGGCGGTTTTCAATGAAACCCCTTTCTTATCGCCTTCTCTTCCTGCTTTCTTGATCCTGGTGATCTGTTATACTTGCTCTGCATCGATTATCGCGACTGGATCCACCCCTTTTCATATTCTTACAATCTCTTCCAAGACCTATTCAAACCGTTTCCATTTCCACCGCCTACAAGACATGCCATTCGAGAACGGTCGATTCGCTCTGCTCGCCGTCTTTTGTGGTCTTGCGGCTCTGTCACTCTCTCCCTCTGGTGGCGCCGGTATACGGGCAGCTGTCGTCCATCGTCAAAATAAGACGGCAGCTAATCCGGTCGCCCGCCGCGACATCGGGAAGGTGGCTGACTACGATACTGCGGGTCTGCACCACAACCACCACAACCAGGCGACGTTCTCCTTTCCTTGGACGAAGCAGTCTAATGAGGTGGTGAGTTTTTCCGCGGTTTTTTTTTTTGGTTTTGGGCGTAGCTCACATACGGACAGAGGGATTTTTCATTTATCTTCTCATTTTTTTTAATGTTTCTGTGCAGAGGCGCTCTCAGAAGGAGAGTATCATAGCGATTTCGAATCCGCACGGAGCCAAGTACGCGATCAACCATAGGAGACAGGCGTCGACACCGCAATGGATTTCGCGGAATGCCACGTCCAATGCCACCGCTTCCTCATCATCTTCCCCTGAACCCGTCCCAGGAACCGTTGCTATTGTCGTAAGTTGGCTGTCTTCATATTTTTCCGGGTGCTGATTCTTCGCAGAGCCGCAATCCTAATCCGATGAATAATCGCATCCTCGCATCCCTCTTCCTTGTCCCGCAGCCAGATGGGTCATACGTTCTTGATGCTTCAGATAGGAATGCAACGGAGATGTACCTTACTCCCGTAACCTCCTCTTCAGAAATGTCTCCTGGCGCAAGCGACACGTACCCAGTGAAGCTCGCCATGCCCGTCGAAGGTGAACCGTACTGCGCGACCTACGATCAAGCCCCGCCTAAACCAGAGGCCCTCACCGCACAACGGTGTATGACGGATGGCACTCGTACCGGGCACGCGAGTCAAATATTCATCTACAACAGCTCATCGGGAGTAATCCAGCCGACTTACGTAGACGGGCAGAGTGGTGATGGTGAAGCATCTGCTTCGTTTTCGACACCTTCGTCGACACCTTCAGCGTCGATGGGTGCAGCGAGTGTCGATGTCGTGGCGTCAAGTGATTCGGCGTCTCCTACTCCTTCCGCTAACGCAAGTTCCGCCTCGTGGGACAGGAGGGATGACAGTGGCCCGTATTCTGCTCAGAACGTTACGCTTATGTTTGTCCCCAGGAAGACGACCTCCAACGTGGCGGTGGCGGCGATACAAGAAGTTTCGACCTCGACAGTTACCAGTACGAAAACCGTCATCGTTTTCAGTTCTCCCGCACCCCTCTCGGCTTCAGCCGTCAGCGCCGCAGATGTGTCGCCATCACCAGTTGTGAACGGTTCCGGTTCGGCAGCGATGGCGGGGGTTACTGGCCTAAGCGTTGAGGTTGTTGGAAATGGACTCGGACTTCCTCAGGCTCCGCTCGCCATCCCCAGTGTCGGTATGTCGGCGTCAGGGCAACCCGCGAGAACCCCTGCTCCTTCAAACTCTCCTAGTCCATCGGTAGACGCAGCTGCTGTAGCCGCCTCTTCTCCTGCTGATTCGAGTGCGGCACCGACCTCGTCGTCTCCTTCAGCAACAGTGGTCGTCAGTGTCGCATCTCTGTCACCATCGGATAACAGTGTGAACTCCGCTCCTGCTTCCTCGAGCGCCAAACCTTTATTTGAGCGCAATGCCGCCGAGGTCACTCCCGTCAGTACCGAACCCTATTTTTGGAGATTTAAAGCCGAACGGAGGATCTGATGGGCCTGGGTCATTCGATCACTGATTGATGGAAACTTTTTCTCTCGAATTCTGGTAAATTCGAATTTTATTTAAGTAGCTACAGTAGTACTTTTCTACATATTTTATGTTATGTATGTACGGGACATAATACATGGGAATAGTATCTATGAAAAGAACACTGTTCCAATTCAATGCTGATCTGAG
>Ga0307517_10002740_pt1 | contig 28105 bp, 31 predicted proteins | sample 23_EM_MG_FD_194515 | JGI IMG/M metagenome (GOLD analysis project Ga0307517, IMG submission 194515) | Populus trichocarpa ectomycorrhiza microbial communities from riparian zone in the Pacific Northwest, United States - 23_EM | ecosystem: Host-associated > Plants > Roots > Unclassified | place... | reverse complement strand
CCCGCAGTCGTTTGTGACGCCAATTGCTCGTATATTTCTGGAGAGGTTTGATGGGAAGATCGTCCTGGATTCTATCCAGTTGAAGTCAAACCAATCGGTTTGTTGCGTTGTTTCGAACCAGAGCGCGACCTCTGCACTCTACGGACCGATCTACCAATGCTGGCACTTGCAGCTTACGGTATATATATGCCAAATCCCAGCAGATATCTGTTCCAGCTGTACATAAAGGTGCAAGTAGAGTGAGGGGCAAAACAGTGCGTCAAAGTTTACGGTTTGTAAAACAGTCTGGGCTGCCAAGTTCCAGCAGATACCTGCTCCAGGGCAGCAAGGTACAGATGTTGGATTTGAATCCCATTGGGTCCCACTCTCCACGTTCTGTACCGGGGATCGATGGTTTGTCCTTGGATTTTCTACGAGGAATTTAGTGTACGATTCGATTCCACAGAAGATGGAGGCCGCACCTCGATAAACCGTAGGGCGGCCTTACACACCTCCGTCGCGAGCTTTGACAGTGTGATTTTTTGGGGTTGTGCCCGCCAATCGAGCGTTCGTAGCTGAGGGTTCTGGAGCTCAGCTTTTCTTCGCGTTGGCACACAGCATCAGTCAACTCACTTGGTAGTCCAGGGAAGAATACCCCGGCCACTTTGCAACTAATAAGTATCAGTTGGTCACTGAGGGCGGTTGGATTTTCCCACTTCGAACCGCAGGGTGATCGTGAAACCAGATTCAGCGAGCACCTTCAGATCACGGCCGATCAACCCGGCGTAGTTTTCCCTCAAGGCCGCCGTGACTGGAATGTAGGAACCACCTTCCAGAGCAAATACCAGAAGACCCTGCTTCGAAAGTGGCGCCTATCGAAATGAATAGGGAGGGGTTAATGCATAATGAGCCAGGAAGCAATGGCACGGTATCACTCACTGTGACTGGTGCCGGTGCCAGTAGGTTGATGTTCTCAATAAGTTGTTGGTAGACGTTGTCCGAGATGTCCATTGGAGATCAGAGAGAGGAGGATAAGGAACGATCTGGCGGCCTCGGGAGGGGGACCCGCATTATGTATTACCTCGTCTACACGGTTTCCTACAAACCTTGCTTTGTGTAAGCACGTTCCCCTGTCCCCCTCCACATGAGCGGCCTGCAGCACGTTTGCTATGGGTCATGCGGGGGGGATAACTGTGGAAGCTGAAGGGTTGAGGGGACCCGCCCCGAACGACCTGGCTCATGGGGTCTCGTTTTTTTAGCTTGAATTACTAGGTCCGGTGAGCCGTTTCCGATCCGTTAAAGGCGACCTCTACCTCTGACTCAAATGGCACATGGCCCTTTGCCTTGTGACGTATCCCCATTCGTGTGAGTTGGTTCTCAGGCAAGGGCAAGTGTGAATCTGCGCCATCGGGAGGATCCTCAGGACGTTAGGCCTTTACGCTGACAACTAGTGGGATTCGCGGTTCACTGTGTAACACGGGTGCTCGGCCCTAAATCGATCAGCAGCCGTGGTTTCTCCACGACGTTTCCAGGGCACGGAGTTGTTTGCCGTTTGGCTCCCGCCGCCAAGAGTACGCTCTCCGTAAGCTATACCGCTTTTCCCGTGGCTTGCTTCGTTCAGATCTGCGTCAAGCCTGTGATTGTTGATTCCTTGCGTTTGATGCAAATATGCTTCGCGATCACCGGAATCGGAAACCAGACAACCCCGAGTCCAAGGCCGTTCATGTCGGGGTGGCCATGCCATCCCGGCGCTCTCTCTCAGCCGGATTGCATGTCTGTATGTTCCGTCTTGTAAGTAGATAACGACACTGTTTTGCGATTGTGCTCCGGAGGGTCAGCTGACGAAGAAAAATAACTGTTTCGAAACAAACGCTGGCCATTGACAGGGTTCGCATCGCACACCGCGCGGTCGTCGCACCCGGCCGGACTGTTGCGGTGTAAAACGATTGATTTCAATCGGGATGCGTTGCATGAGGCCTTCAAAGCACCGCGATTGTGCCTCGAAACTATTGTTAGAATATTAAAAACGCTGAGCCACCGGCGGCGGCGTAGCTCATATGTGTATTTGTGTACGTAGGGCTTTACATACCCTGGCTTTGGAGCACTCCTCATATCCCTGCTGGCCTTTCTCGTAAGCGGTTGGATCACGACATCGCCAATCGTGGAGGGGGGGTGGTATCAAACTGCACACGACTCGCCGGATATCGCAGGCACCGTTGCTCTGTAACATGTCGGTGACGAGAACCAAAGAACACGATCAGCTGATCCCCCTTAGTCGCGCTCCCGTTCCGGTGCACCGGATGCTTTCCCCCCCTCTGGCTATAATCACTCACGAGGCTCAATTGCATCATGCATCGTTGTGGTATGTTCTCCACCTCCCAATTATCAAGATCTCATTGCAGCAAGAACTGGAGAGACGCGGCTTACTCTAGGGACCGATCAGCATGGCAGAACCACCCTCTTCCGATTCGGATGATGGGCCCGGGGTGGTGGAGGTACTTGGTGCCGGTAAGTGGTGAGCTATTTCTCCTATTTGACCCTCTATATCTCACATTCCAACAAGATGGGTGGGGCGTTTTTCTTGGGCCCCCTCTTACGGACGCTGGGAGGTGGATTCGAGGGTGTCAACTTTCCGGCTGTTTTTTCCGCATCTAGATAACGTTATTAGGCTGGGAATGGAGGCAGATCCAGATAATTCCCCACACGCATGTCAGGAACGCACGTGGATTGTAGCTTAGTAGGTTACCTTGTACTGCTCTTTTCAAGCTTCTGTCGGTCGTCCGACCCGCCCATCATATGATTTCTGGCGGTGGTATATATATAGCCACAACCCTCTCCGTCACTCTGCGCCTTTCATCCCCTCCTTCCTCCCTTCCTAAGCGAGCCCCCCCAATCACACACACACAGAGCCACCCACGTTCCACTTCCTCTCTGACACCATGCGTCGAACCTCTTCCGCGTTTGTGCGACGGACTCACTCGTCCTCCATCTCCAGGCAGGCCCAGATGCTGCCCATTACCTCTACCACCACCACCCCACCACCACCACCCTCCCCAGAGATCAGAACCCCTTCGACACCCTCACCGGGCACCGAGAAGATCAAGGAGTGGGTGGACATCTTTGACGGACCAATGCGCCCAGCAGCGTTCGTCCCTTCTTCCCCACCCCCATCCTCCTCTCCTCCCTCCTCCGCGCCGATCAGAGACAACGATAATGGGGTTAGTTCGATCATCTTCGACGGCCCGGCTCGTCCAAGGTACATCATCCCAGGCGCATACATCCAGCCCCCAACTATCTCCGCCCAGAACCGGAACCGGAACAAGACAGGATCCTCGTCGACCACGTCGAGGAAGGACTCGGACGTCTCCGCGTTGCTCTCACGCTCATCCCTGCCCCCTCCAAGGATCTACGATGGTCCTGCTTTTGAGTGGGAACATCAAACCAAGCGTGTTTGAAATCGTTCCCGTGCTCGCACACCGTACCCTCTTCTTTCTTTCTTTCTTTTTCTTTCTCGGTTCTCTCTAGCACTCTTCTCTTTTTGTTGGTTTGGCTCAAGGTTGGGTTGGAGTTCCCGGGGGCCTGGCATTGTTCTCATGTGGTGATGCATAGTAGAACCGATGGACGCACCGAGGCTCCCATACCCCACACACAACCCAATCACACCACCTCTTTCATGCAATCTCATCTATTCATATCTAATCCCCATGTCTCACACAACATCCGACCGCCGACCCTATCATTACCTTCCCGTTTCGTATTCGTCTTGCTGTGATTCAAGAACCTGACACGCTTTCCTTTGTACAGTGACGTCTGTTATACAATTGTATCATATGTACTATCACAATTCATCTTAATCACCGTTCCCGCATACAAAAATAACCAATTACATGTCTCAAAAACCTTGTCCGTTCCACCTTCCCAACTCGATACCGACTCGGAATCCTTTCACTTCTCCAAATTCCAACCCCCCTCAGAGAGTTTCCGGAGGCATATACCATCCCCCAGTGAAACTCCCTCGCCGTTTCTCAAACTTTAATTCGAACTTGAGATCCGCCGTGAATTTTCCCTGTAAACACAAAACGAGAAGGAAAAAAAAAAAAAGGCGTCGCGCCATGTAAATGTATCAGTATCTCGTTTTTCCGTTCGATTTTGTATAAGTGGTGATTTGGAATTACCAGCCATATTTGATTCTCGCTCTCCACCCTCCGCAATCTTCGTGTACTAGTCATGATATGGGTGACGTTGGTCCTGTCGATCGGATGGGCCAACAATCTGCCGCTAGAACTCCCGCCAGGGACATGAACGAGCGTATGGAGCGTGTCGGATCGTCTCAAAGCCTGAATGAACGCCGGCTAGATAGCATGCGAGATAAGAGTAAGCCACCGGCGAGCACAATCCGAGAGGCCGAAAAAGTGCCGAGACTAAGGAAACGTGGAAGAAGGTGCAAGAACGAGTATGCCGCTTCGTCATGCAAGCCAATTCCTCAATGTGAACAACGAAAATCACATACCAGATCTGCGGCCGACGGAACTGGGATGCCAAGAATCTCCAACTGTTTGCATGCCTTGCAGATCGATTGAAGGGCTGGGGTAGGTATGCTGGCTTTGATCAACACCACACGACGCAAGGTTTCCGCGTGATGGCTGATGAAGAGTTCGTAGGACGCGAGTGGCAGCTCCGGTATTATCTGGGAGCGGCCGCAGATCGCGAGTGATTCCAGAGGTGCGTATTCGAAAGGGGTCAAGATCGAGAGGAAACTCCCCAGCGGGAAGGGTTTGGGTGTTCTGAGTAGATCGATGACGAGCTCCTTGAGGTTTGGGAGGAAGAAAAGTTCAGGGCTCTCTCGAGCACGTGTTAGGTCCTGTTAAGGTCCGATCCCATTAATTCGCCAGAAGTGGATGGTGGATAGGAACCCACCCAGATAGAAAAAGACAATGCGTTAAGCGAGGGTACGTGTGGAATGACCCCAAATACGTCGGGGAAGTCGAAACCCCTGCAATTGCTGATGTGTAGCCCTGTGAGGTTAGGGAGCTGCGCGACTGTGGCTTGAATGATGCTCTCCGTCAGTCCAGAACAACTCTGAGAGACTGTTCAGTTGGGTACCCAGTAATATCGGACAGTGCGCTCACATAGAAAGACAGGTTCTTAAGGGTTGAACCTAGCGCATTCGCAGCCCATGTCGGAAGAGCATTGATCAGCCCCCAGGAAGCAAATTCCAGTGTGATGCTCCTGAGACCACGGACTCGTAGAAGTGAGGACTGTTCTTCCTCCCTTAATATCTGTACGTTCACCCTGAGATACCCGATGGAAGCCAACGTTGGTAGGATGTCAACGAAGGTTTTGACCTCGGACGGAGTGCACACGAATGAATCCAGGCTAGTATTCGCGCGCAGCCCAAGGACGGCACGACAGCTTTGTATCTGTTCCGAGGACAATATCGGTAAAGTTATGCCTAAATGCAGGCGTTAAGTCGGGAGTACTGCGGATCGTGATCGAGAGAACATACGGATGTGACGAATGTGTCCGGCCAGGACAGGATGAAGCAGAATCGTGTCGAAAGCCGATGTACCCTGCAGAACGAAATCATCTCTCAAGGCGCTAGGATGAAGGAGTGTTCGGACCAAACTGACCCTGAGCGCGGAACTCGACAATTGGCTGAAGTGATAACCGATGGAACTATACAATATGGGTATCGCTGCGGCTAGAAATTTCCGGTTGACGAGACAGAGATGGAACAAATCATGTTGTTCCAGGTGGGCGACGATGAGATCAAGGACATCGAGGTTGAGATTGTCGGCAGAGACCATGAACTGTTGTCTGTCGTTAAGAGATAATAGTAGATGCCACGGGAGAAACGGCAATCGGGAGATGCCGAAAACCTTGTAGGTGCCAGACTGGAGGCTCTTCACCCTTTGACCGACGCCCCCCACCTGCCGCTTCTCATCGTCGTCGCCGTCGTCCGCGATGTCGCGCTCCTCTGTTTCCCTGGAGTCTCTAAGCTCGCCCTCACCAACTCCCCCGCCCCCCAAACAACGCGCTTCCCCACCTCCCCAGTCTAATCACGACCCCGCCGGCCTAGACAGCGGCTCCGAGTTATCAGAGCTGACCGAAGACGAACAGGACTCTACAGAGACAAAGTCCAAGACCAACATTCGCAAACAGCCCACCCGTAGAACGCGAAGAAGTCTCATTCCAGATCAGATGTGGGGATGGTACAAAAAGAAGTCGCTCTCTGAGGAAAAATCCAAACATTCCGAACCCCCAGACTCCTCCACCCACACAGATCACAGGAACGGGATTGACAAACAGTCAGGTACCGTCGACATCGACGACGACCCCGATGACGCCCCCGACTCCCCCCAGGGAAGTCACGATCAGCCTCAGCCACCGCCAGCCAACTCGGCCAACAAACCCTCAAACGACTCGGACTCGGACTCGGACTCGGAACCCGACCAACCAGAACAAGCTCAAGTCAAAGTCAGAAAACCCGTCACTCGTCCTGACGAGGACTTTGATTCAGGGTCTGAGACTTCCGAGGCCGCGGACGAGGACGATGGCGAGGGAGAGGGGACCGAGAGTGAAGACGAAGAAGAACCAGGCGACGGGGTCAACTTCCCTGGAGAGACAGTTACCCCCGAAGAACCTGAGACACCCAATCCTGAACAGGCGGACAACGCCAACAATATGGAGGTGGACATCGGCCCCATTACCCCAGCCGCCGTCGTGGCCGCCTCATCTATCATGGCCGGCAATACCGTTATCGAATCTCCATCCCCTCCCTCCTCGGCAACCAGCTCGCGATCACCCTCACCTGCCCCAGCCAGGGTCGAAAAGATCAAACGAGTTGGAACCCCCGGAAAGGATGCCCCCGACGCCTCCCTCCCCCCAGAAGATGCCGATGCAGCTGCAGACGAGGAAGGTGACGTTGAACTCGAAGCAGATATGCAACCCGCTCATCGCGCTGAAGCCCTTGATGTGTTGGCCACCATCGAGCTCAAGTTTGCTCTGCTACGGGAGAAACTGTATGTGGAGAAGATGGAAGCCCTCTCTTGGGAGGAGGCTCTTGTTTCTAACGGTACGTGCCCTTAACCCGTTGTATGCGCTCGCTTTCCTACGCATGATTCTAATTATCGCTCCACCACAGGTATCCACCCCGAACTTATCCATCTCGACGAGGAACTGTCAAAGAGGAGAAAGAAACGTCTCGAATTAGCCTCTCGACGCCGTACATACGAGGTGAACGACGCTATGAAGCGGAAACGCGCCGCCGAGAACGCGGTGTGGAGTTGGTGGAAGGTACTGTCCCGTTCAAACGCCAGGCTTTGCCATTGACGCGTCCCGTAGTACGAGCGCGACGAACTCCAAGTTGAGATGCTTTCGGAAACAAACAGAAAGCGGAGACGATTGGAACGAGAGCGCAGAGCTCTGGAACGACCACAGCCCAGTACGTCATTCACGCTGTATGCTCTTCTTTCCGTGATCTAAGCCGGAATTTCACTCCAGTCCGGCGTATTCCCCACCTCCCACCCGAACTACCCCCACCGGTCACACTACGAGACCTTACACGAAACATGGCCTACGCATATGCACCTGGACATATGCTGGGTATGACCGGCGCCTATCCATCACTTACCATGTTATCCGGCATCGATGTCGAAGGTGACCTCGAGTTCTTGAACCAAAATCGCAGAGGATGGGATATGCACCGTGGACCTAGTAACCTTCAGATGTTACACCATCACCCTTTCGAATCGTACGGACCGGTGATGGATAATGTTCCCGGTTACGGAATTCTACCTCCTGGTCAACAGCCGTCGACGTCATCGGCCGTTCCGAACTATCCGGCTCCGCCTCATCCCTACAATCAACCTCCACCACACCAACATCCTATCCCTGGCCACAGCGGACGTGACAGGGAGAGGGAACGCGACCGGGAGCGCGATAGAGAACGGGAGAGGGAAAGGGAACGTGACAGGCAATTTGCTGCGGACCCTACATTACCTCACCCAAGCAACTTTGCTCCTCCGAAATCGATATCTCCCGTCCATGTCAATGCCAATGGGGTGTTGAAAGCGACGAACGGATGGATGACGGGACCGGGAATCATCCCTGCCGATGAACGAATCACAACTGGTAAAGAATCTCGACGCGAGCGGGAGAGGGAAGAGGCGAGGGCGAACCGTGAGGAGCGTGAGAGGGAACGTGAGCGCGAACAAAGAGAGAGGGAGGGTATGGACCGCGAGAGGAACCACCAACTCCATCTTATGCAACAACAACAACGACAACAACAACCTGGTGGATCCGTACCCCCACAACAACACCATCCGCACCACCACCACCACCACGTCGTTCATCACCATCACCCAATGCCGCCACCCCTACCACCCTCGTATAATCACAATCATCCGGGGTATCCCAGCCACGGGAACCTGAGTCCGAGGCGAGTGGCGAGAGACTTGGAGCACGGCCGACCGAGGTCAAACCCACCACTATCCACGGAGGTTATCGACCTCAGCTCCTCTTCCGGGTCAAATAAGCGCTCTATGGTTAACGTCTCGCCTGTACCTCCCTCCGGTCGTGACCAACGAGAAAGGGAGAGAGAGCGTGAACAACGCGAAAGGGAACGCGAGCGAGAGATTCACGAACAGAACTCTCGTATGCCACCGATGGGCCACACGCGGCCTTCTTCCAGGAACGCGCCGAGTATCGGACCTGGGATCGCTGAGCACCCCCGGTTACCACCACTATCCAGCGCTAACGTTGACCGAGACCGTGAGAGAGACAGAGATAGAGACAGAGAACGCGAAAGGGATAGGGAAAGGATGATGACACCGTTCGTGATACCCCCGTCTCAAGCCACCCAAGCTCACTTCTCGACAACTCCGGACGTAGTACCGAAGGCCGTGAGGGAGGCGAGGGATGTCAGGGAGCGGAGAGAACCTGGGCCTGGGTTACCAGCTCCGGAAGAGTTAATGATCTGAGAAGGATTTCCGTGTCCTTCTTCCTTGACTCTCACTCGTCTTTCTTTTCCTCCCTTTCGCTTTCTTCTGAAAATTTCTGACACTATTAGCATTTATCACCCTGGTCTGGATCCTTGGCTTGGTTCCTTGCTGTTTTGCAGGTTCTCTTCACTTTATATCCATTTATCCCCCTTTTTTATCCCTACGCGTGAATGGTTCCATCCCATCCCGGTTCCAATCCACCTCTCCTCCACCATCCACTGTCCACTGTCGACCCCGCATCTACCCCGCATCCCCAACGTACATAGTTTGTGTTTCCCGATCCTTCCAGCTTGCTTCCAAGTTAACAACCCCATAGGTCCGCGTCCCCGCTCTCATATCTCATCTGTTCCTCCCCCCGCGTAGTATGATACGATATCTCCCTTCTTTTTTTTTTCTGGGTTCCTGCCTCTACTACCCTCCCTTTTCTTCCCTTATAGTTATAATATGTAATCGGAAGGAAACGTATAGTTGACATCGCTCGCCCATCCCGGTATATAAACTGTTCAATTAGAAAGCTGTCAACCCAAACAAAGTTTCGGACACCCAAGGTCCCCAGAGGCACCGGTACTTCCTGAAGTCGGCCCATCGAGTGCCTTCTCGCTACTCATATCACTCGATGCTGGTCGTCCGATACACCAGGTCCAAGGGGTCCAGAGCGTTGCCACTGGTCGGATGAAGGTGACCCTCGGTGGGCACCCGCCTTGGCGGTGTGGACTGAACTTGTGAAATCCCGTGAGACTGGATATATATCCGCCCCGTTAGTAGAGGTTTACTCTTCAATATCGCGCAGAGCGTAGCCCAATGAAATCGAAAATTCAAGCATAGAGATCATGCCAAAACTAGCACCCGACTCTGGGGTTGCGGTGCTTCCCGTGTCCCGGTGATTTGGAAGGTTTTTCAATCGAGCGAAACGGCCGTTCTGAGCGTCGTGATTCCGGGTGCCACGGTTTGGAGACATCACTCCCCGATCCGACGCAACGGACGGGGTCCCGACAATTCCCTTATATAAGTCCGTGGAATATTCGTCTTGCGGACTGTCGCTAGCTATCTCACTCGCCAGACCAATGTCCTCTCCAAACCTGGTTGTTTTCTATGGTTCCAAGGTCCTCCTTCCCGACCACGATGAGCCCATTGAGGCTTCCATCGTCGTCAGCGCTGATGATGGAACGATCCTCTCCGTTATCGAGGGTCCCTTGAGCGGAATTGCCGATGACGCCGAAGTCATCGACGCTGGAGATAACATCATCCTACCCGGACTCGTAGAGTAAGAGCCCTGGTATTTCCCCCCTTCGTCGAAGGCTGAACGACTTTCTTTCCTCTCCCAAGTGCACACGTACACTTGAACGAGCCAGGTCGAACAGACTGGGAAGGTTTCTGGACAGGTACTAGAGCTGCTCTATCTGGGGGTGTGACAACCGTCGTGGATATGCCGCTCAACTCGATCCCCCCAACGACGACCGTGGAGAACCTCACGATCAAACGCGATGCCGCCCGAGGCCAGTGTTGGACGGACGTCGGCTTCTGGGGTGGGGTCATCCCCGGTAACCAGGTAAACTCGATATCCAAGAGCATAACAGTTTGCCTGAAAATCGCTCAATGACCTGAAGAACCACCTTGCGCCCCTTGTCGAAGCAGGCGTTCGAGGATTCAAGTGCTTTATGATCGAAAGCGGAGTGGAGGTCTCGCAATTTGTACCCTCTGTCACCCTTCGGAGTGCTGACGCAGAATGTAGGAATTCCCATGCGTGACAGAAAAAGACCTCCACAAATCCATGGCAGCCCTCAAAGACCAATCTTCAACCGTCCTGGCCTTCCACGCTGAACTCGATACCCCGGATGGTCCTCTACCCGATGTCTCCTCCCACGACCAAACCCACTACTCCACCTTCCTCACTTCCCGTCCCCAACACCTCGAAGTAAACGCCATCTCCCTCATAACCCAACTCCAAACCCACTTCCCTTCCTTACGCTGCCACATCGTCCACCTCTCCGCCGCTTCCGCTCTCCCAATCATCCGGAAAGCCAAAGCCGAGGGGGCAAAGTTGACCGTGGAGACTTGTTTTCACTACCTGTGTTTATCATCCGACGAGATCCCGGACGGGAAACCAGAGTTCAAGTGTTGTCCTCCCATCAGGGACGATGTGAATCGTGAATTACTCTGGGAAGCTTTGAAAGACGGGACCATAGACTTCGTCGTGTCCGACCATAGCCCGTGCGTGGCAGACCTAAAGAAGCTAGACGAAGGGGATATCATGTCCGCCTGGGGTGGAATCAGCACTCTGGGTTTGGGCCTTAGCCTCTTATGGACCGAAAGCCAGAAGAACCAGAAAGGAGTCGGTTTGGGCCAGATTATCCAATGGACGAGCACGGCCACCGCCAAACACGCTGGCTTGGACGCAACGAAAGGCGCGATAAAGGTTGGCGCAGATGCAGACATCCTGTTTTGGGACCCCAAAACCGAGTTCCAGGTAAGGGTCCCAAACCCCTGCCTACTTCTCTTGTCGCGCTTGCTTACGCGGACGCCTTTGCTTCCGCGAAATTTCAGGTGACAAGAGATTCGCTCCAGTTCAAGAACAAGTTGTCCCCCTACCAAGGCTTCGCGCTCAAAGGACAAATACAACAAGTCTATCTTCGGGGGAAACTCGCCTACAACAAGGACAAAGGTTTCAGCGGGCTCAGCCCATTGGGGAAGCTGTTGTAGGTCTAGTCCTAGGTACAAGACGTTCATAGCTTCATACCTTCTACGTGCGGAAGCACGTGTACCAGATATTCAACATCGTACCGAGTGTCCGGTAAGGGGTGGGCATAGCCGTCGAAGGGTGAACGTGAACCGAGATGATCTTCCACTTTCAGAGGGCTTAAGTGGTCAAAGTGTTCAAGGTAACTCTAATTACATCGATTACTTCTCCAGGCGGGAAAAAATTGCAGAATAAAACAAGATGGTATGCAGAGAGACAGTGTCCATGAGGGGGGGGGGGAGTGTGGGACAGGGAGGTGAGTAATAGTGAGTGTCAAAGGAGGTATTGTAAGGAGAGGGGGAGGGACGTTCAAAAAGGAATCGAGAGAGCCAACAGCATGAGCACAAAATGAGTGATAACGAAAATCTGTCCAGGGGATGTGATGAACATAAATGCAAAGTCTTTTAGGCCTCGTCTAGGCGTGACTGAGCAACACCCTGTCGATGGCCGCGTTGATCATAGCCTTCCGAGAGTTGAGGTCCATATTGTACCTCTCCTCGAGGCGCCTCCTGATCTCACGCTTGGTAATCGTGTTTAGATCTGCGTCACGAAGGAGTTCCTGAACAACACGTTCAAGCTCTGCATCCGACGGTCCGTCCCAAATATCCATATCTTCGGGTGTCCTCGTCCCGGGAAGGTCCATACCGAGATAGTTCGAAGCGCGAGTTTGCTGCTGGGGATAGTGACTGTTATACTGGCTGTTGCCCGTCATGTTGTACCCCATCTCGTTCCCTGGGGTATTGCGACCGGAATGAGGTCCCGAGTGATAACCAGGAGGCTGATACATCATGCTGCCCAACTGGGAAGGAGCGGGAGAGTAGGTCCTCGGCATGGCTGGCTCATAGTACGTTTCTTGGCCGTAGATGGACGCCGTGCGGGATTCAGCGTAACCGTCGTTGTGAAGCTTAGGTGGAGCCCAAGACCCAATGCTGTGGTTCGATTCCTTGTCCCAAAGTTCGTTTTCCTGTATACTTGGGTAAGCAGCTGTGAAACGAGAGTGTCGCTACGTCCAACTCACATAATCGTTCCAAGACTTCAAGGGGATCGAGCGAGGATCGAATTTACCCTCATCCTGTCGCCAATTGCCGCATTAGTAAGCCGAATTGGAGGAGGCGAGGTGTGCGAAACTTACGTGGACGATCATCCTCTTTCCAGATTCACCTAACACGAGACGAGTAGCGCCCCATGAGAAATCGTCCATCTTCCAGAATGAATACAACGGCAAAAGGAATGAGAAAGCGGGGATGGCGAGGATATAGAACACCATCCATCCGATCATATCCCATTTGCGACGGAGCACGAACACCAAGGCTTGCAAGCCATACACCGCTGCGATAAGAACGAGAGAAATGGTGGGAACGCTCTTGTGCTCTCCAACAACGAGATAGATCAGGTACACAATCTGTAGTGACGTCAGTAGGGTGAAAAACATAAGCCTTCAGGAGACGTACGTAGCCGACAGTGATGGGCTGGATGATTGTCGAGACCAAATCGATCATGACCACGAACCGCATAGAGAAACAGCAGAAACCGCAAAGTTGGTCCAGGAACGCCAATTCCCCCAGGTTGTGCACTGTCGAATTGATCCAACGGCGACGCTGGGACAACAACACTTTCCAGTCGTCCGGAGCGACGGTGTATGCGTGAGCGTCCCGGACGAACTGTGTCTTGTGGGTGGGGAAATGTTTCAGAAGCAAGGTCGTCAAGTAACGATCCTCTCCCAAATGCAACAAGTTCTTCATGTGGAGTGTATCGACCCGGTTTTCCGAGTAGTCGTGAAGAAGTTGGTTGGAGATGAAAAGGGGTTTATGGGTATCGGGAGTGCGCAGACGGTAGAGGGTGAAACAACCGGGAAGACAGGTAACCGATCCGAAAAGACTTTCGAAAGCCTTGGCCATGTGATGTGAGATGAAGTACTCGTAGACCTGCATCATGGTGATCAGAGATTGTTTTGCGTTAGCCAACGATGTTTCTCCGCAGACGCCGATCAGTTTCTTGTCGTGGACCATTCTACAGTCGCCTCATCAGGTACTGATCATGGACCCCAACATTTGAAAATACATACCCAGAAATTAGTCGATTGAGAGAGAGAGGGTCAACCATTGTATCGGCATCAACCATGAACAGGTACTCGTAGAACGTCGGGTTTACACCAATGACGTTCTTGATCTGGTGGTAAATCTCGAGCTCCAGCGGATTCATCGCCGTGTTGAAGTGGACCTAGACCTAAAATTAGCCACAAAAGGGGTGGATCGAGCCCATGGTATCACTGACTTTGTTCAGGAAATGCATGAGCATCATCTGGGAATCACGTTTACCACGATTTCCAGGACGAGCTTTCTCTGACGGCTTGCCGCACTTGGCGACGACGATGTAAGGCACGACGTGTCCGTTGACCTCGTAGAGACCCGAGTAAACTTTGGCCATGTTGTGCTGCTTGGCTCCTTCTCCCAAAGAAATAAAGCTGAGCGGTTCGGGGTCTCTGTTGGAAGCGTGACCGAGGATATCGAGTACGATTCTCGGCGTCGGGCGATCGTTTCCTGAACCAACGATCATGCCGTCACAAATGATGAACAACAATTTTCGCTTGTCGTCATATTTGAGGTTTGACAATGAATCAATCGTCTTCCTCAGCCCATTTTCTCCTTCCGTATAACAAGGCACCTGGCAAATGACGAACTTATCGTGGTCCTCGGGCGCGCGTGGGGATCCGAAGTTGATCGAGGCCAAAAACTTGAATCCGATGACGCTGACCATCATGATCGAGAGTGCCAATAAGATGTATGTCGCGAACTGACACTGGGCCGAATTACGGTTGTCGACTTTTCCGATGGTGTACAAGTTCCTCAAGCAGACCTTTTGTCTCGCGAGGATGTCTGAATCGATGTTGAGGTTGTCGAGGAGTTTCGTCACATCCCTTCCAGAGTGGTACGTAAAGATGTCAATAACGGCCTGGTGCATGAAATTGGTGGGAACTAGCGGAGGGGCCTGGTCTCCCGGAGCCGCCCGACCGGGGGGAGTCTTCACGTAGCTCGTGACTTCGTAGAGGAGGCCGTTGTAAATACCGACCAGGCGCCCAGAGGAGGCCATGTTCCTGATCTCCTTCGGTGCGTATCCGACGAATCCCTTGCGGTTGTTCCATCGCATGACAGTCATCACCTGCCAGTACCAGTCCGGTCGCGAGTCGGCGCTGGAGTAACGGAAGTCGTGATATTGAATGTTCGGGTCGGTCCTGTTCTTGGTGTCCAGTGTGACGTAGGGGCTAACATTTCCATCGATGCCATTGCACAGAGCGCTGACCTGTAGGGAAGGGGGTTGGGATCGATGCATTTCGGCCATCACTCTCATCAACTCACCTGCACTGGAAAGATGTCATCCGCAAAAGTGCCTCCGTACTTCATGATCGCATCCACTGACACAACATCGACCTTCCTCTTGTGCGTTTGGGCTACCTGGGTCAAGTCGAACACCTCTCCTCGAATGGCTGTGAAGACGTTGTTCGGATCCGTCTTCTCCGAGTGAGTGGCCAGTTCGCCTGTGCTGAAAACGTGCTGAGTGGGGCAAATCAAATTACCCAGTACGGCGATAACGAAGACCGCGCAAGCGCAGATGAACCAAATGATAATGTTGAGCGCCAACTTCTCCCTCCACGCCTGTTGGACGTCGATTCTCTTCATCCGTCCAAACCACCTCAGGAAGGGAGTCGGACACCAGAAGGTGAGCATCCAACACAACGCAACCCATCTCCTACGAGCAGAAGACTCCTTTAACACTTCTGCCGTCTCGCCCTCCTGGATCTCGCCTGGAAGGGCGTCCTTCTCCAAAAGGACCTTGTTATCCGTGTTATGGAACATATTCCTCGAGGGGGCATAGGATTCGGATCCAAGGTGGGACAAGCTGTCTTCACGGTTGCTCGTCAACGCACTACGAGCGTCGTAATCATCATCCCTGAAGGATTTGCGTTCGTCGAAATCCTCGTAGTCGCCGCGGAAAGGAGCAGCGTGGGCCACAAGAGGAAGCTGTTGGTTCGATTCGAAGAAGTCCTGTCGGTATGGGTCCGCAGAACCTGGCTCGATCTCCAGGCCAGGCGTCTGGTAAGGGGCATATGGGTCTGGGCCACGTGGGATGAGGCCGGCCTCTGTCTCGGCATCTCGCATCCTGTTCCTCTTCTGCTCCTCGACGTCGTGGGCACGGAGCTGGTCCTCGAGTTTCTGGAAAGCCTGATGCGAAAGGAACGCCTGCAGGAGATGTCAGAGACCACCGCCACTGAACAGAGTGTAATAAGAGACAAACCTTGTACTGTCCCAAAACAACGTCATTATCACTTAATCCCATAACGGTCCTGGTCTGTTCAACTCTCTCTTGGTTTGAACCCTCGGAGATACCGAGAGCAGCCAACGGCTCCCGGTATCGGTCGACAAATTCCCGATGGGTCAAGCCGACAGGAAACGCGTATGTACACGCCTTCGTGATCTCTGATAAACCAACACTCCTGATCTGCCCCCTGACTGAACGCCCCTCCAGTTGGTTGGGAAGTTGGGAATCGTTGGGGTTTATGCAGAAGACATACCATGGCTGAGTTTCTTCCAGAGTCTCGAACAGGGTGTCGAGAGCGGATCTGAACTCGCCAGCGATGCAGGGAATACCACCAGCCGGGGGGGGTACGTTGGCGTCCTCGTCCTCACGTTCCTTCTCGTCGATATCGCCAAGAGTGGGAGTACGCTTGACTGTGTTCTTTCTGCGGGTGGAGGGGGCTCGCATGGGTTTCACGGGCTGTTGGGCGGCAACAATGGTATCTTCATCTTGGGGATGGGCCTGAACAGCAATGGCCTTGGCAGAGAAAAGACCTTTGATGAAGGGGTTAATCGAACCGGAATTCTCCCCACCGGAGGAGTCGGGGTTCCCTCTCAGTAGAGAGACAAAGTCCGGGCTGAGGGCATCGACGTTTCTCTCGGTGAAACCTTCGGATGAGTAGGTGACAGGCCCGCCATAGTGGTTGATGGTGAATGTCGGGAATCCGGATCGATCGGGATTCCCAAGCTTGAAGGCCGAGTGGCTGTTCCATCGCTTGGCGAAGGCCTCGACCATGGTGTGGTCGGTCTTCTTGGGGGCCCTACGTGCCTGGTCGTCCATGATGTGAATCATGCCGCCAGGTCGATGTTGGAGAAGTCGAAGGCACTCGGAGTTGTCAAAGTACGGAACGCGGGGAATGTGATGGGAAATCCCTTCAGCCATGTACTCCGGAGCGCGGTGCTCGAACAGGCTTTTCTGGATGAAATTCTGGAGTCGTTCATTGGCGAAGTTGACACAGAATTGGTCGAGGGAGTTGGCACGGCTGGTCATGTTCTGTGGTCCAGGAAGATCGAATAAACCAATGAAAGTGACGAAATCGTCACGACATAGTCGTTGGTTAATATGCTCGTTCAACCAAGCGAAGAGCAACGAATAAAGGGTTTTGGCCAAATCGTCTCGGTTGTCGGTGGCGCCATCAGGGTCGAGGAAGACTGTACATAACTCCTTCTTTAGGAGCTTGGTCTTGTACGAGAGCGCGATTTCCAACGCTGGTGCGGTTACTCCCAAGAATTCGGCGACGATGGCGAGGATATCAGTGTTTCGCACGACTGCAGCATCCTCGTTTCGGTGACGATCGATCGTGAACTCGAGATTTCCAAGGTGAAGGATAGCCGCAATGAGTTGGCAAGTTTGAGCAACGTGACGTTTGGAGAAGCCAGCATTTTTCAACGCGTGCTTGAGGTGTTCGAATCGAAGGCCATCATCGTCTCTTCCGTTTTGTCGGGGATTCCCTGACCGCTGACCGAGGTAACGATAGGTGGCCTTGTCCGTCAAGTGAAGGTGTTGGCGCTCTTCGGCAGAGGCACCGGCGACGAGGTAGTAAAAAATGTGGAAGTTCCTCTCCCCGGACGGGGGTGTCGAAACCCTATTTCGCTCCAAGTAGTAGTCCAAGGTCTTTACTCCGCATAAGCGACCACGTTCAGTAAACTGAAGTTCGGTGTATTTGCCGAAACGTGAGGCATTTGAGTTGAAGAGGGTACGAGCGTTGCCGAAACTCTCGAGCACGAACTCTGCAGCGGGGATCTGGGTGACCAACTTTGAGCCCTTCTTGCCCGGATTACTGACGCTGAGCTCGAGTAAAGTCTTGATCGCCAGTCGCCTGTTCTCGGACTTGCCGCTACCGGACTCCCCACTGGAACCCGGAGATGAGCCAAGATCGGTTTGCCAAAAAAAAACAAGAAAACGGACCTCAGAAGAACACATTGGTCCTGGGCGGTACGCCGCATGTGGTAGTAGGCATTGTTGGCAAGTTGGAAGATGTGGGGAGGGAGAGGAGTCTTTTGCTCGGAGGTGTTGCGATACTCTGCGGCATATTTGAAGAGAACGGAATCCGCATTGCTGGGAACGTATTTGTGGGGGTTCACGGCGACGAGGGCGGAAGAGTTCATTGCGGTGTAGACGTTGTCAGTGAGAAAACGCTCCCTGAGGCAGGAGACTATGGTGTCGTCCGAGACGTCCGGAAGGGTGGTGAGGTCTGTGACATTCTCGAGCTGCTGGTGGTAGGCGGACGACCGCCTGTTCGTCGTCATCGTAGAGACTGTCGCCTGCTTGCCGGCTCGCAGCTGAGCAGACGAGGGTCTTGGTGGTGGTACGTGGGAGAGGGGTGAACGGGGAGATGACCAGAGTCTGGACTGGCTCGTTGCGAAAGGTGAATGGGACGGGAACCCAAACCACGTGGTCCGTCGGTCAGAAATTATTCACATTTTTCCGCTCTTTGTGTCCACCACCGCTATTTCGCCCATGTACTGTATGCTAGAGACATCCCCAGCTCTCTTTGAGCGTACCGAAGTTCAACGAACCTTCCGGCAGCCTCCTCGATGGCTTTGTGCCGGAGCGACATAGCTGACGGAGGCATCTCCTGCCGTCTTGCCGGTGTAACGATATATGATGCCGTTGGTGATGGGACAATGGAAAGCTGTCCCTTCCTGTCCACATCTCCTATCTCCTGAGTGCCCTGTCATAGATTGACCACCAATGACGTGTGACGTGGGACGATAATTCCTGCAAACACCCATTGAATGTGATTGTCGGTCATGTCAAAAGAAACAATACCTGAGGTGAATCAAAGGTGACCTTGTTCTCACCCTATTCACGAAGAACTGACACCCATATTCCCCTCCCGTTGACAGTTCAGCGGAGGTGCCATTCATCCACAAGAAACGAAGGCTCACCGCGTTTGAGCTCGGCAGCACAGGCGGCCTTCTTGGCCACTTCTGACGCCAGTTCTTCGCGTGATCAACGAACCTCCTCCTGTAAATGGGTGACGGGGACAGCCCGCCTCTTGACATCGTCTCCTGTCCCATCTGCTCGTACTTCGCCTGCAGGACCTTGTATAAAGACTCCGCCTTAGCAAACCCTGTCTTTGACTTCTCGGCGACAACCTCGTACTTCGCCGTGACTATTCTGACCACCTCCTTCGTCTGAGTTGCGATGACCATCTTCTCTTAATCCGACCGGTTTCGGTTTTCGCGTCCTTGGCCTCCCGCTGGAGTTCTTGAGAACGCACGAACTCCTTCCTGTACTGTTCCTCCCAGGGTCCGACCTCGTTTTCTGTTACCGCATATTCTTATCCGCGAGTTTGTCCTCCAACTCCTTCTTTCCGGCTCCCAGCCCGCAGGTCGTTGTTGGGAAGGCCCGTCCTCAGAAGCGGGATGCGCCTCAAGTGCAGCCCTTTCTTGTTCCCATTCCGTCCGCGCGAGGTTGCGTTCCCTCACCTTGTGGTCGAGAGTGTCCCGGATTTCGTTGATTCCACCCCGAAGTTGCTTTACTCTGACCTCCATAAAACCGGCCACTAGCTTCATCGGTGGGTTGTGGCGATCATTATCTGGCCGGCGCTGACTTACTTCCAAAACCACAGATGCGAAGGGTAATTGTAGAAGTGAATAAATTCTGGTCTCGCACTCGATAGCGCTTTCTCACACCATCTTCAATAGTTGGACACTTCGGTTCAGCAACGTCCAGTTTAGCAGCTGTGCATCCGGACGACAAGTCGCCACACATTGAACTGCTGGAAGATCTGGCCCTTGGCTCGCACCTGCGCTCCACGTTCTCGGTAAAGTTCAACAGTCCACCTACCTCAGATGTCGGAACAATGCTCCACATGGCCCCCGAAGTTATGAGGAACGCTTCAAAGCTGGTGTGTACTGCCTTGACATCGTTTTCTCCGAATGAACCACCCCCTCAACACCGGGGTGGAACGTACCAATGTCCTTGAAAACCTAAGGAATTCTGGAACGTTCTTCCCGGACCACTGGGATCCGCTGAGAACGCATCAACAGGAAAGTAAGTTGTCTAACCTGGGGTTTGATGTTGAGTCTAAATTAACTTCCATCGTTATCACTTCCCTTCTGTAGTGTGATCTCGTCCAGCGGCTAACCGCCTTGGATTGAGATGGTCCGTCATCACCTCCGTTACTTCAAGACGACAGCTTCAAGATGTCACTCGATATGATTGGTGGGAATACCGTGCTTCCATCTAGCCGGAATATCTGACTTGGGGCGACAGGGTTCGTCGCACCACGAAGTGGTGCTCAGTACGCTGTTCAGTTGGGCCGTCAGAACTTTCCAATCCTACAGTGGCATGGACTCACCCGAGGTGGCCCAAGAGAAGCTCACCGTAATTTTCCAGTTGCATGGAGCCATGAACGCGGAGCCACCCAGCACACGGCCCCGCAGAAAACCCGGAAGGCATTCTTCTATTGGACAAGCGTGGATGGGTTATGTCTCTCGCCAGCGACGGCTTGATCCCTTCGCAAGAGAAGCCAAAGGGAGGAATTACGATCCTATTAAGGGGCTCCAGTTCTTCAGTGCGTACCGGCCCAGGTAAGTTTCCCCATATCGGACCACCCGGATTACTCAGCAGTTACACAACCTTGCGGGACACCCAAACTCGCGAAAGGTAAACCGCTCTCTGTTTTGGTGTTGCCCTACATAACCGACGAGGACCAAATGAACTAGATGGCGCTTTTCGACATTATCGCACCCGACATCGAACATGGGGTGGTGGTTGCCATGGCGGAGGCCATCGCTGTGGTCGAATCGTGTTTCCGCACTTTCCCGAAGATGAGGGAAGCTCACGAAATACAAATTTCCCACTCCAAGAATCGGCGTTACCTTCTGTTTCCGGCATGTGATTACATTGGCTAATTCGTCCGGTTGCGAAGGTCGTTCTGGGGTACATTAACCACAGCGGGGGTCATTCCGGTAGACCGTTTTCCAGAGAATTGGCCTCGATTGTTGTTTACCTTTTGATAGCATTGAGGCTCGGCACTCCGGCATGATGCACCATATACGGAATTGATGGTATGCGGCATCGCCCGGTTGGTACATTGACCTCAGCAGGTCCGCAACCTTATTTTCGAATGGCATGATGGTGGGGATGGGCTACGACCAGGGGACCTGGCCCGGTATCCATGCGTCATGACGGGATGCCCAATGCCATCAAAAGGTAAACAACAAATTGGAAAACGGTCTACCCCCGCTGCAAGTACTGCATTCTTTCGCGATCGGGGCACTGACGGAGCCAAAGCTATCTGCTCCACAACATAGAACGACGCCGCTGAAGATGGGTATTCCCAAGAACGCGGCGGACAATCGCCAAGAAGGCCGAGAAGGCCCACGGGGGCGCGCCAGGAAGATCCGCCCGTTTGTAGATGAGGTCGCACGGATGCTCGATAGGCTGGCCCCTATTTGGGGTACCCGCGATACAACCGACAGTTTTCCATCCATTGGCTCTCGTTTTCAACAGCCGTGTCATTGATGACGTTTGCTTTGGAATTGTGCGACCCGGAAAACGTGCTGACGTCCTGGTACGTGAGCGTTGATGATCGGAGATAAGTTCAGCTTAATGGAAGAACGATGATACGATAGGCTTCTCAACGGACCCCACACTCTGGATATTGCGGTTTACACCACTACGTGAACACCGAGATTGCCCCACAGGCCAATTATCCAACAACAGTGATTGCACCACTCGATCCTGGGCATTTCAACGATCGATCGAGGGTCGCTGACTCGTTGTGGAAGAATGGAATCAGTGCGGACGTGATGCATAAATCCGGTCTGATCGGATGGCTCTACGTGACGATGAGGTGCGCTATTCATACCTGACGCTTTCGTATGTCGGCCCCAATGTGTTGAGCTTCGCGCAGGTTTATGACCTACCCTCGACCTCGGACAACAAGCCAACACCAAACCAAAGAGTGAACTTAACGAGACTGGACATGGAGGTGAGTCAGGCGCTAGATTTTGACCCTCATCATATTTGTTTACCTTTTTCAGTGGCTCGCCATGCGCTTGTTCCACAGTTCCAAGAATTGTCGAACAGCAGGCTGGCGAAACGTTTAGGCTGTTGGTTGCCTATCCGTGTAGATCGAGCGAACGGCACAGTCTGGCTTACCGCCGCTAGCCGTTGATACGCCTGCACCAGCATTTGGGCTATGGCCAAAAACGCGGCCTGGACAAGTGGAGGTGACCATGAAGCCCAGAAGGCTGTTTTGTCCGACAACGAACAGGATGCGCGTGTCAGATTAAGGATGGTATAGTAAAGAGCGAAAGGAAGGCTGTAAGTTTATATTTTTGTTCGCTGGATCTTTGGTAGGATATGGCGAATGCAAGACTGTGCAAGACCAAGGTGCTATATCACAAGTTACCACCAAGGCGGTAACTCGTTAACCTCCAGATCGCATGCGAATTCCGGGTCGGGGATGACGCCCGGGGCGACGTCGTTCGGTGGTCGGCTAGGAAGAATTATTTGACATTCAACCCCTGTCTGCTAACGAGGGAAGCGCTGACTGCGGTCTGCGGTCGGCAGGAACTCTGCTTGTGCAGCATTTTTGTGTTCGCGTATCGGTCACATCTCTCTACGGTAATTGACGGACAGATCACCTTCCGGTATTCAGCGCAGTTAAGATGTGTTTCCCGCTGCTGAATTTTCGTGCCCATCGAAATGATCTTGCAGCTCTCGGCTCGCATCAAACGCATGCACCGGCCGACGCATCCCTTCGAAAAATTCCATAACGATATAGTGGTCGGTTGCCATACACAACTGCACGTTTCAGGGATTGACCCCGGGCTTCTGAAATTCAATCTATGACGCACCACACTTGTTCCAAACCGTCCTTCAACGTGGCCATTTTTCCCAAAACGGTCAGAAAGGTATTCAACACGCCGAGAATAGTTTCTCCGAGCCCAAAATATCTCCCTCATCTCTGCTCAGGCTGACGGTGGAGAGGATCCAAATGCTTCGATCGAGCAACAGGCTGACGGCAAGCAAGTGCCAAGGGATAATGAACTCCAAATAATGCGGATATGGTGTGATCTTCGTTGAACCGGGAAGCTTCAATCAGGGGGTGGAGAAACCTCACAAGCAAAGTAACGGCCGTCTTATTGATAGTGTTAAAGATTACCCACCACATCTAGCATGTGGTCCCCCCAGCTAAACACCTTTCGGGTGGTGTATAAAAGCCTTCTCTCGTTTGGCAGCGTTATCACCCTACGAATACCCCCAACCGTGCTGATGTCTGAGACCCCAACACTCTGTGAACCCTCTATCAACGAACGCGACGTTGTGGCCCCAGCGTTCGTGCGATGCCCCGATACCCGTGGCCCGGGTTTCCCCGAGACACCAACCCCGGCTAACGAACCCGTTGAGGTGAAGCCAGTTTCGTGGGATGGCCCTCACGACAAAAGAAATCCACAAAACTGGTCAGCGTCGAGGAAATGGTTGGTACTGTCTGTTAATGGAATCGTTACAGTTAATGTGTACGTGCAACAGGTCATGTTCTCCGCGGTTACAAGCTGACAACTGATGATCAGAACGTATGCCTCTGCGGCTCCAGTGATTGACACGCAGAGGATCGCACGCCACTTCCACAAACCTGCGGCCGTTGGGTACTTGATCACATCCATGTTTATTTTCGGTTACGTCTTCGGCCCAATCGTTTGGGGATCTGGTATGTTTCCCCCCTCCCGTCACCCGAGTCCGTGAAGATCTCACGGTTTGCCGTAGCATCCGAACTGTTTGGGCGACGAGCAGTCCTTGTTGTGGCTATCTCCGTATATCTGCTCACTTTCATCGGCCAGGCGTTAGCTCATAATATGGAGACCCTTCTCGTAATGCGCTTCCTTGGAGGGGTCTTCGGTTCCGCCCCCTTGGCGACGGGTGGCGGCCTTCTCGTGGATATGTGGAACGCTTCCGGTCGGACCGTCCCATTTGCGACCTCCATGACTTGCGTCATCATCGGCCCATGCATTGCGACGATAGTCGGCGGATTGTGAGCTCCCGCAACCAGATTAAGAGGCACCTGGCACTCACCTCGTTGTCAACAGTATGACACAAAACGGCCTAAGCTGGAGGTGGCCGCTTTGGGTCGCGATGATCTGCTCGGGGGTCTCCTTGTTGTTGCTTTACTTTATCGTTCCGGAAACGTACGAGCCGGTCTTGCTCAAATGGAAGGCAAAGGAGCTCCGGAAAGCCGATCCCGTGAGGAACAATAATGTGTATGCGGAACACGAGCGAGGAGACTGGTCGTTAAAGGGGGCGGTCCGCCGTACGGTGATACGACCAGTCGAGATGGTGCTGAAGGAAAGGATATTAGTCTTGGTGACGATCTATACTGCCTTCGTGTATGGTATCTTCTACTCTCGTGGGTGTCCCCAGATCCCCTCCACCCCTCGGTTGAGCTGAATCCCTTTTCGTAGTATTTGAGGCTCTACCGATCGTTTTTATTGAAAAACGAAACTTTTCTGTCGGGCGTTTTGGATTTATCTACACCGGTATGTTTCGTGGTTACGCGGGATGCTCAGACTGACGCCCGTCCAAAGCTGTCTCTGTGGGGATTCTACTGGGGGGTGTAATTTACATTTGGCTCTCAAGGAACAGGAGCGAACTCGCTGAGAAATGGGAGGGTTTCCCACCTCCAGAGAACCAACTGACCGGTGCTATCATCGCGGCTCCGCTCCTGGTGATAGGTTGCTTCTGGCTCGGTTGGACCGGAGAGTACAGTCACATCCCTTGGTATGTTCCGATGCTCTCGGTCGTTCCGATTGGTTGTGCGGTCAACTTGATTTGCACTTCACTCCTGGCAAGTTACCCACTCTCGTTCGTGGAACCGGTTCTCATTCCATTCTCCAGAGCTACCTGACGGACACATATCAGTGAATATTTTTTTCCCCCCGAGGGACTCAGTCACTGGAACCTAACGTTCTCTTCAAGAATGTATACGGCGTCCGCTTTTGCCGTTAACACGGTGTTCCGTTGTGCCTTTGGCGCTGCATTCCCTCTATTTACAACTGCGATGTTTGAAGCGGTCCGTCCAAACATCTCCCCCCTCTGAATGGCTACTCATTGGTATCCGCAGATGGGCGTCAATTGGGCGTGCACATTGTTGGGTCTGGTTTCTCTCATCCTTTGCCCTATCCCGATCGTGTTCTCCAAATTCGGAGCGCAGATACGTCGTGATAGTCACTTCGCCCCCGGCTCAGTGAGCGATTTTCCATGTCTGTGGGGGGGGGACTTCCCGAACATGACATTCTTTTTCAGGATCTTAAATTGGCTGCAAGGCTGAAAGAGAAGGAAACGGGGATTACTTCTGATGCGTGACTGGTTTCACGCCTTGGACACATTAGCGTAGAATATTGTACAGTTCATCCATAATACCTCTGTAAGCAACCGCGCGACCGACACAAGGTCTTACATGTACTTTCTCGGCCGTGTTCCTGTTTCCCGTGACGTGACGCGATGAATATTAGGAGATCCGCGTTGGTACGAGAACCAACGAATCCAAACAGGATGAACCCTCCACTCGACACCAGTCACCCGCTCCGTTCCACCCCGGATGTCCGTGAATACATTAATGACCCACTCGGCCAAGCCGGTGGTTTGGGTATCGAACCCCTAATATCACACCACCCTGAAAAGACGAATTACGTGGTAAGGATCTGGTCCTTCATCGGAGCGTTCGGGAAAACGTTCCCGGCTTGACGTCGGTCTCACAGAAATGGACATTGGAAATGGGGGACGGCCTGAACGGTGCGTGTCAAATATGCCATGTTCTTGCAGTGAAAGTGGCACTCACCGCATGTGGAAGTCCATAAATCTCGTCACCATCGGCGGACCGGTGACTCATATTGAAGTGGGGCCGACCAGGGCTAAAGGAGACAAACAGTAAAACGAAGAGTTCCATCGCAACCCCGATCTTGATAACCCGTTTGAGCTGGCCCGCAGATCCTTCTGGGAGAGATTCCGCATCCCTGCCCCCCGGGGCTGTGCCTGTTGCGAGATAAAGATCATATCAATGGAAAATTGAACGGGGGTAGTGCTGCTCTTCCAAGATTACGATCTTTTAACATCTAAAGTTACGAACTCTGTGATCCGATCAGACGGCTCCGAGTGGGCTGCCGTACAGACCCCTCAAACAACGGTTCCGATCCTGGTAGACTTATATCCACATTTATCAGGAACGCAGCACGAGTCAATCAGGAACGCGCACGAGAATCAGGAACCGGTTGAATCAGCCAGGTTCAGCGAAACAAATTAGATGGACTCGAGGATTTCATTGGAAGTGATTATGTTAGGAACCAGTAAGGAACGACAGAACGAATAGCTAAAACGCTTCAAAATCCCGCATTCCCCATTAAATAAACCCAAGTGCAACCACATCACGGAAAGAACCGGACTGAGCGGTTTACAACAAGCAGACCTTGAGGATCAGTTTCAAGCTAAGGAGCTTCAAGACGGCGACGATCTTGATCACCCTGTTGAATAAAAGCGTCAGAGACGAATGGTCATAAAGCTCAGAAGGAAGAGATCCTACAAAGTGGAGACCAGGACCAAGATTCCAGGCACACAGATGCCGAGTTGGGACAACAACAACTGGATGCACACATCGATCTTGGCGAAAATGGAAAGGTCTCCGCATTTGCCATCGCAAGACGACTTGAACAAGTCCAACTTGGCAACAATTTTCTACAAAGCGAGTTGTAAGCTGATCACATCAAATTGGGACGGCGACCCGAGGGACTTACAGCGATGATACCAAAGATCTTTTCTGCGAGTTTCAAGCTGACGACGCCCTTGAGATTAACACAAGCAGCGGTTGCGACATTGACGGCAGCAACGATCTCGAGGGTGACACCCTCAGCACACTTGGAGTCCTTGCAGCTATCTTTGGGCAAGGTTGAGCATCCCAGAAACTCGGTCGCTCAAAGGAAAGGGGGACCAACCGAACTTGGGGAGAATGGAGTCGCATTTCCCATCCAAATCGCCGAGAACGTTATCGATCTCGTTGTTGGAGCGGCTGATGAGAGCGTCGGGGGCGACGGCGGCGGCCAAAGCCATGGCACCACAGGCGAGGACAGAAAAGATAGTGGAGAAACGCATTCTGAAAGAGTGATTGAGGGTTGGGGGGGTTTTAAAAAAGAGTGGTGGGGTTGCTGAGAGCTGCGAGAGGAAGGCCGAACAGGAGAACTGAGGCTGAGGGTTTCAAAGCAGAAACCAGGTCAGACTTTTATATGTTTTTCACTCCGCCGAAAGGACGTAAGAGGGAGGTTCTAGTCGCAGCGTGGCCTGTGGCACATTGCCTGTGAGATGCCAAAGTGCCAATCGACGGAGACCGAGACGGAGACAGAGGGTCTGACCAATCAGCTGATTGTCTCCGAAATTACACCCGACCGCCGCGAATCGGGCGCCCAATAAACCGGAGGGGCGACGTCGGGCGCGAGGAGGAAGTTGAACGGACAGCAAAGCGGGGAACATGTCGTCGATTCTGAAGCGGCGTGGCCTCTATACCCGACGCCGCACTAGTCCCAGCAAAACTGTGGTCGCTGAAAGCCCTTGGATGATAGTTTATCTGATCAAAACAGGCCCTTGCGTTTCACACGGTCTTTGCTCCTGGGAGGGGTAGTTACCAAAAAAGGGACGAACGTGGGAGAAGAGGATGATCTGCGGTGGGGCGCGGAGAAAAACGTCGGAAATGATCGAATGCAGACAAAGGGTTCCCGCCAAAGTCAGACATTCCGGCGACGATAACTACGACAACGCGACGCGCCCACGTTCATGGCAACAAAGAAAGAAGTGGAACCACATCGCTGTCGAGCGACAGCGTGGGTAGAAGATTTCGAATAAGGAAGCCAACGGTTGGATTAAAAATCCACCCCAGAACCAAGCCAACCGCCCTCCTATCGAGCAAGCGAGAGGGGGGGGGGACTGGTCTGCTCTGATTGGCATGCAAGATTTCCTGTGGAATGAACGGGAGATGGAATCCTTCGATCGTAGAACTCTGATGCGCCGCGATGCAAAGCTAGAAGGGGTCACC
>Ga0307517_10002739_pt1 | contig 28121 bp, 21 predicted proteins | sample 23_EM_MG_FD_194515 | JGI IMG/M metagenome (GOLD analysis project Ga0307517, IMG submission 194515) | Populus trichocarpa ectomycorrhiza microbial communities from riparian zone in the Pacific Northwest, United States - 23_EM | ecosystem: Host-associated > Plants > Roots > Unclassified | place... | reverse complement strand
GTAGATATCCGGATCCGAGAGAGTCGATTGAGTTTCCCGGTAACTCGTCTGGAAAATCAGATGCATTAGTCGACCTCGGTTGCATCTGTGCTTTGCGACATCACGACAAGAGTTAACGCAAAGGCCCGGAGAAGTATGTGAGAGAGAAATAAGACTCGTAGCAGAATGATTTGTTCAGTCTTATCTTAACACTCACAGCACTTGGTAATCTATTTAATCTTTTTCTTGTAGGAATATTGTTTACCGTGTCGGTTGCAAGGCATCACCATATATCACTCATAGTTGGCCTGCTGCCTGCTGCCTGTCATCCCCGGCCGTCCTCAGGCACCCCCCGCCGCTCTCAGGCACCCCCCGCCGTCCTTAGGCATCCCCGGCCGTCCTCAAGCATCCCCGGCCGTCATCTGTGGCCCCCCACATTATTTATCCTCATGTGCCCGGCCGTCATTCCTAATACCTGCCGTTTGTATCCCCCCCCCGCAGTCCTTGCCCACACCCTACGGTCTTTTGATACCCCCTATAGTCCCCCGCAAAACCCCGGCCGTCCTTCCATCTCCCCTAGCGTCCCCCTTAGCAACCGCTATCACGTGTGTCCCACCACACCAAGAAAGGCCTAGCTTGTAGGGCCCGGCGGTCCCAGCCTAGCCCGGCCGTCCCCTGCGTAACTTGACCTACACAGGACCACTGTTAGCGGTCCCGTCCCGTCCCGTCTTCTTGGCATTATCCCCGCCGTCCCTGTGGGGCCCCCGGACGGTTCGGAACACTGACACTGCGGATGTCTCACATTTTCACGAACACTTTTGCCTAGGGACCGTATATATGATACAATATCACCGGCTTTTCCAAGTTGCTTATGGATCAGCAGGCAACCATCATGCACTTACATAATTTTCTACTCTATATCAAATTGCTTGACACTATCAAATCACCTATTTATGGGCATACAGATGACGGTTCTATGTGGGTGTTCAACAGAAACTTGGTCATACGAGAACAATCTTTTCTTACAATGCTAGACCCTAGTGCAGCAAGAATTGTTGAGAATGGTGCAGCTCACCATACTCACGATACTTCCTTTATTCAGATAGCTTTAACGAGCGGCATTGAATATGCAGTGAGGATTCAGGCATATGGCTTCGGCTTTGAAAGTTTGGTTTGTACGTTCGGGAAAGCATCACAAATGCCGAGATGGATGATGGTTTTGGGATCGTGCAGCCCTCAGGAGAAAAGCTGGGAGAAAAGCAGAAGCACTGTAAGGCCAGCTTGAATGGGCTACAAGCCCAGCGATAGCACAGTTTGTTTTCCGTTGAGTTAGTCAGAAGCGCTCACCGGGGAAGGTGAGACTCACATAGAGTAGTGTGGTACTTTATAGATGGAGATGATGTGTTTGGGATTGATATATACTCCCGTAATCGCCCTTAGTTAGTCAGTTAGGGAGCATCGAGCATGTAGGTGTCGTTGAGCGAGTTCCCCCTGCGCTCCTGAGTGCGATCGTTTGGGCGTGGGTTCCTGGGTGTTTTTTGTTTTGTTTCGCAGTGTATTGTTTTGCCATCCAAATCCAAAAACAATTCATCTTTAATTGGCCATGACCTGCCTTTTGTGGTTGTATTGTCCCAAACTCTAGGTTAGAGCATTTTGCAAGCTGGGGCTCATTGCTTGCGATGAAGGAAAACATTGTATCATACCCCGGACTTTTAAAATGTTTTACTTTTCAACTTTTATTTTTTGGTTTTGGTTTTTAGTAGGAAGTAGTGTGTGGTTTTTGGCTAATGCGAAATAACTTTCGTGTTTTTGTTGCAATGTTTTTTGTTTTGTTGGTTCGGTGGCGATTTGGTCGTTATAGGCCTCCGTAAATCTCTCCTTCATGCGTAATCCCCTTCTGCCTGCGTACCTCCGTACTCTGAACAAAGGGGGGGCGTAACCAGAAACTATCCCATCTATCCTTCCATTTATCCTTTCGTCTAGAACAAATGAAACAACTAAAACTACTATCCCGTCTTATCCCTCAGCTATCCGCCTTTCTAGCCACTAACAACTATCCGCTTCCATCAACTCCAACAGAATGTGCTGGGCTTCGTGTTCTTGAGGCCATCATCCACCGGAGATCTGAGTACTACGAAGCCAAAAAATCTCCACAAAAGATTATATAACAGCTTGATTTTTTTCCTTACTTTGATAGACAAGCAAATCGGCCGATCTTGCGCTGGTGTTGCCCCTATTTCTCGAGTGATGTATTGTGAACCCTTTGCTTCTCTTGCACCGCTCTCCTTATTTAAAGTCGGGTGACAAAAAGCTCGAGCCCACACCCATTTCACACCAAAACCAAGTACTCTTTACCAAACCATTTGATCACCCCCAATGAATCTAGTGGTTCCGCTTTAGACCAAATTAAACTGGGGAACAAGTAGAGAGTATTTCCTAGACTATTTCCTGTGTAGAAGGTTTATAGAATTGAGAAACTTCTTGCCTGGGCAGTGTCATGTTATGAGTTTCCGAAGGTGTGTAGGAGGTGGGCCGTTGTTGGAGTTTGGGGTTGTCGTAGGGGGCAGCTCCAACATCCAAGCCAGATTCCCGGGTGTTCGAGTTCTTATAAGATTCGACTAAGTACGCGAGCAAATCAGAAGTTTACTCCTCCTAATTGAATGAAATTTGTAAAATTGGACTGGGCTTGCAGGCGGAGGAAATTCTGAGGTTCTACCCAACTTTTGGCCTGAATGCAGCAGGGTAAGGCAATTACCAGAACCGCCGTAGATTGCATGTTTGTGGAACCGTTAGACCAGTCTAGAACTGATATTTTATTGGTCAGCCCTACAAAAGTCGGGGATTATATCATGGTACTCGAGTACGGCGCAAGGGTGTTGATCCGGTTTTCTTCAAACTTAGTGGTGGGCCGCAGGTACCGGTAGTTTGTCTGGAAACACAAACCTTCTACCGTATTGCTCAACCATAGACTAGAGAGAATTTTTTCTTTGCTAGTGTATTAGATTGAAACGAAGGCCAGGCACCTCATCCAGAAATTATATCTTTCCAAAGCCAGCGAAGGCGGGAGAAAATACTGGTAGAGGCCCTTGCCTGGGCCATGTTGCTCCGATGCACCAGAACGCGAAAACCGTAAACCCTGTAGGGTGCTATTGAGGTATGATACAAGTATCAGCAAATGATGGCCACCAGCTACAGTAGTTCCACCACCCAAATTTCAAATCTAGACGGTTAGGTAAACGGGCCTTTGGAGTTTCATGGGCTGGGTTGCAGCCTTACCTCCCCTGTGCATTCTATACAAGGAGTACTCGCTCGCCTTTGTCAAGAATGCCTCCGCTAGCTGATAGTCTATTTTGCTGGAGCCCTCGCCAAATATTCGGCTCCAGGAGGTCTTCCCGGCAAAGACGGGTCCGTACTCGAGTACTATACAGTACGATACTGGCCAAAAATCCCGAGGATGACGGCGGGACTACAGGAAATGACAGAGCAACCGGCACATGAGGATATTAAAATCTCGATAAGCTATCCCATCCCCCGTAGGCATCTGACGTTGGTGTAACTTCAAGTTGTGCGCCACATCGGCCATGGAACAATCGCCTCAGGCGATGGAGAGGTGTTGATGGCCCGTGGCTTGAAATGATTGGATGGTGTACCCCCTTATGAGATCCTGCAGCCTTACTCCCCGACATGTTTTCCCAATCTCTGAACACTGTCCACAACCTTGATACCCCAAGCCATTGCCTTTACGTTCCCTCAAATCTGCCACTTTTTGGGCTGTATGGATAAATCGATTACTAGGCCATTCAACGCGAGCATCTTCAACAATGTCAACAGCTTCAACACAACCATAAATGATGACAAGGCTCAGGTCCTACACTGGTTGTCATCACTCGAGCCTCAAAAAAGACATCAACATTTAAGGGAGAGCCGACTCGAGGGTGTGGGAGAATGGATTTTCCGAACGAGCGAGTTTCAGGGATGGAACGCGGGAGAAGATGGATCGGCTCATTCTGTGCTATTTTGTCATGGTGATCCGGGGGTGGGGAAGACTCATCTTAGGTAACACAAGATATCGCGGGGAAGATCCCAGATTGCTAACCACCTCCCATTTTAGCTCTCTGATAATCGACGACTTTTATGCTCGTGGGCAGGATATAAAAGTCGCTGGGCTATATTGTGACTACCTCGATAGGAAGGAACAGACTGCATCGAACATGCTAGGGGCAATGCTCAAGCAGTTGGTGGGGAGAGGAAACATCCCGGAGGACATCCGGAAAGCTTTTGAAGACGCGAAGGATCATTTCGGTGGGGTTCGGCCACAGGTTCCACAAGTAGTCAATATGCTGAAGGCGGCGATCGGGCAACGACAACGGGTGGTTATATGTATTGATGGGTTGGATGAATCTCTCCCAGTCCATCGCGCCGGTCTTCTTAAGTCGCTGCGAGCTATCGCCCAGGAGATGCCAAACGTCCGGTTATTCCTAACAGGAAGGCCTTTCATCAGCGGTGAGGTTGAGAAGCACTTCCCCGATGTGCATAGCATTTCCGTTAGTCCAACAAAGGAAGACACAAATGCATTTTTAAGGATCAAGTTAGGCGAGGATCCAGAACCCGAAGCCATGGACGAGAATCTCAGAGCCGATATAATGGAAATCATTCCGAAAACAATATCCGAGATGTATATCTTGATCCCTAGTGTTCCCATGCAGTTAAAGTCACGCTGCTTACGAACCATTATGCACAGATTTCTTCTCGTCTCGCTCAGCATCGAGTCAATTCTCGCTGAGCCAACAATTCATCGAAGGAAGGAAAGGCTTAAGCAGATGTCAAAAGGGCAGGGTGTCGGGGACGTATACGGTGCCACTTTAGAAAGGATCAAGGGGCAGGAGGAGGCCAGATCACGACTAGGAATGGAGGCCATCATGTGGATAGCATTTTCAGAGCGGCCGTTGAAACCAGGCGAATTGGGTCAAGCCTTAACGTCATTTATGGTGAAACGGCTCTTAACCCAGATCCGGCTCAGCGTGAATGGCGCAATGAGCGCCACATTAACAGGGGGTACCAACCCCTCTCCCGACCCAAAGCAACCCGAATTAAAGTATTATTTACATCCCCACAACTGATAGTAATACCCTTTTGATAATAGAAGCTGAACTAATTCCACAATTGACTCAATGAAAAAGATTGACCAACAATTATTGTCGCTTCTGGACCAGAATAACATCGTGAACCAACCCCCCCCCATCGTCACTATCTGTATCCCCACCAACCTCCAGTCCCTCCATTTCCTCCCAAAGGTCCTCAGCTTCATCGGTTGTGGTTGTCGGAGCAGTAACCGGGCCGGCAGTCTCCTCATTTTGCCCTGATAGGGCAATCACCCCAGGTGTAGTTGTAGGGGCAGAAGGGATTTTGGGTGATCGCGCATGGTGGTTGGCTATGCGGGTAGGCTTAGCCGCATCTACTCTCTCACGGTCAGCACGTAACCTTAGTACCGTCTCCGATGTGACAATAGTAGCTTCGGTAAGTTTGTGTCGGTCGGATGTGTTTTTTTTTTTTCTTTTCCCATTAGCTGCCGGTACTGTGGGTGGGCTTCTTCTTCAACAACCTTGTCGGCGATGGTCTGTTGAAAGCCTTGTGAAAGGTCTGACAATAGTCCTTTCAGCTTTAGAGAGGTTGGGGTATTCCGAGTCACTAGGGAAGCTGCGGTTCTTGTGATTCTACTAACAGCTCTCGGTGTTTTAGGAATTTTGGGAGCCGCTTCACCAGCCACACATTTGCCTTGTGTAACTGGCTTCTCCGTTCCTTTTACCATTCCTATAGCCCGGCGAGGATTTAGAGGCATTATTCCAACAGCCTCCCATGCGCTTACAATATTCTCTGGTGTAAAGGCTAGTCTACGAGCAGGCATCAGGATCCTATTAGATGGAAGAGTAGAGGTAAGAAAAAGAAAAAAAACAATGCGGGAGAGCAAATACGAACGGTAAAAATTCGCCTTTGTTCATTCCTGCATGGCCGTTCCTGATGAAACCATCAAGCCCATTGCTGCAATGGCGCTGGAGAGGGCCAAACAAGCCAACATCCAGTGGTTGGAGTAGGTGCGTGGAGGGTGCCGGGAGGCAGAGCGGGAGGATTTTTGCCTGTAGGCAAAAATCAAAAAAGTTCCCAATTAAAATGGGAGGTATGCCCGTCAAGAATGCGAAGGCGATACTCATCGCCGGCCCTTTATAGTTTAAAGCTAATTAGTTATTGAGTAACTAGTGTTCAGAATTTGGGGTATTACCTTTCCTGAGTTTCCGGATCAAAGACCTCCTGCAGCCACCTTAATCCCAAGGCCTCATTACTCCAGCCCTTCCCGGAGACCCCAAAGGTTGCTACATCTTTTATTTTCAGCTTCGCGTACCAGCCCATGTAGGGCGCTTTTCCCTTATTGATAATCATGGGCTGGAGTACGCGACCATCCCGCGAGATGGTTTCGATTACCGTAACCCATTCCCGAGATCCATCTTGGGTTAATTTTGGTGACCGGCGATCCTTCTTGCAAATAACCTTGCAGCGCAAGGCTACCCCCATCATAAATCCTTTCTCATCCATGTTGTACATGTTTGAGTAAGATATATTATAAAATTTAATTAGGTTCTGAAGCTATTTTTGCAATTAGTTTACCACGTAATAAAATAGTATGTGATATGGCCATACCTTTTTAAAATAATCCTTCAGTACCACCGGATCACTTGCCAAAGCTCTTTGGCGATCAATTCGAGTTCCTAGCTTCGTAGCTAAACCTGGGTGGCGCTGGAGAAATCTTTTTATCCATTGTTTTCCTAGAGTTCGGTCCTTTAACCGGCGAGCAACAATGGCCTGCGCCATATCCTTGACGATACTTAGGCGCGCCGGATGACCCCACTCATCCAGCCGCTCACACCACTCTACAATCGACTTTTCCTCATATTCTGACAGTACCTGCAGCCGGACATGCCCTCCTGCCCGTGATTGCCTGCCTGTAAGCCTACCTCGCAGGGTGGAGTAGGCGATACCAACGGTTTCTGTAACGGGGTCTTGGCACTGGACGTTAGTCCAAGGCACACAACGACAGGAAGGTCCCAAACGATAACACTCGTTTAGCGTGAGGATTTGGAGATGACAATCTCAGGTCAAGGCTGATTGCGTAACGGCAGATCAGGGTCAGGGTTCGTGGGTTCTTGGCGTGGGTCTTGGATATCAGAATAGAAGGCGTTATATTCTGAGATATAGGAGTCGTGAAAGAAATACCAGGTAGCGTAAAGAATCAAGGAAATAGGGGGCTTTTTATTTTTTTATTTTTTTATTTTTATTTTTAATCATGTATTCGTTGTTAAGGTACAAGAAACCGCGTGGAGCGCTAGCTATGGCGTGAACAAAACCGTAATCCCAACAACCGCCCGCTTCACCCCCTCATGGGAAAAATCCAACCCCTCGAACCCAGAGCACACCCTCCCCCCAAGTAGCACCTAAGACGAAAGCAAGACGGAGCAATACCTTCCTCCAGACACGTAAGGAAAGACATGAATAGGAGCGAAACCAAGGAAAGACGCAAACCCTTCGGTGGGCCCACCAAAACAAAAGAAAAGAATCTTACGGCACCAAGTGCCGACGGAGAGGAGAGATGAGACTACTATTGCCGGATGCCTGAACAATAACCCCTAGCCAACTCGGCTGCGGGGAAGGCGTTCGACACGGGCAGGCTGCCCGTTATATCGGCGACGCTTCGGACTTTAGCATGGGCCAAGGAGGTAGTGCTATACCATGACCCAGCGTAACCTACACGCGAGGTGTGCGACCGTAGAGTAAATCGCGGGAGCGGAAGGAGGGCGAGGGGAGCCACCCAGCGAGGAGAGCCACTCAGCAGTGGAGGTGCCAGCTATCGTGAGGGGCAGTAGGGTGCCAGCCGACGAGGCAGATAAGGTGCCAGCTAAGGAAGGACGTAGCAGTACGATGCAAGCGGATCTAACGCGTGGGAAGCGGGAGTGGGAAGGCTCGCCAACGACCGAGAAGTACGAACGCGGAGGACCGAAACAGGGTCACGATTTTTCGAACGCCGACCGTACCGACCGAGCAACTCAGGAGAGAGTGCAATACCAGAGAGCAGGGCCACCAGGGCAACTACTTCACCGATAGCCCAAGGAAATAGGGGGCGGAGCCCCCATATATAGAAAGAAATCCAAGCACAGCCTTTGCCGCCCGACTCATACACCAGTATGAGTCGCATATCCACGTAACCAAGGAAACAATACAATTTGTCGTAAACCTTACAAAGGAAATCCCGCATAGCAACCGTGTAACAAAAGAAAGAACACCAAAGTTATCCCAACACGTATCTCATCAGGGAACCGTGAGAGCAGGGCCCTGCCCAGGGCCGAAGTCCCCTGAGGCCTATTCCGGATCCTCCGGTAATGGTCCAGGCTTGAGTGGGTACCGTTCATGGAACTCGTCAACTGTTCTTAGTTTGTTGATCGATTCAGCTGGCTCCCATGTCGTTTCATCGTAGCCTTCCCATTTCACCAGATATCGTAATCTGTTCCTGACGAATTTGGAATCCAAAACCGCCTGAACTTGCCACTCCTCTTCTCCTTCAACTTCCACTGGTGGAGGTGGTGGGATTATCTGTCCTTCGAGTGGATCGTTGGCTGCCAGGTCCAACAGTGACACATGGAGAACGTTATGTATCTTCATGGTATTCGGCAATTCCAGACGGTAAGCATGTGTTCTGACCCTGGCTTTGACTTGGTAGGGTCCATCACGTTTGTTGTCCAACTTCCGTGAAGGTCGTCGTGTCCTAATGTTTTTGGCGTTCAGCCACACTTTATCACCAATTTGGAAGGAGGGAGCTGGGATTCTATGTCGGTCAGCGTTTTCCTGTTGCCTTGCTTGAGCATAACTCATTTCAGTTCTAAGATGTGCATGAAGTTCTGTCATAGTGACAACGAAAGACCGTGCCTCTTGGTCGTCGGTTGGGAGGGTTTGTTTATCGTGAAAGTCCATACGTGGATCATAGCCGTAGTTGGCAAAGAAGGGGGAGATGCCGGTGGTCTCAGATGCATGAGTGTTTCCCATAAACTCCGCCATTGGTAACCATTGACACCAGTCATCCTGTTGGTAGTTCACATATGACCGTAGGTACTGTTCCATGATACCGTTAACCCGTTCTGTTTGACCGTCAGTTTCAGGATGGAATGCAGTAGATAGACGTCGGTCAATCTTTTGTCTGCGACAGACGGTTCCCCAGAACGCAGCAGCAAACTGGGGTGCTCGATCGGATATAATCGTCAGCGGTAGCCCATGGTGTTTCCAGATGTTATCCAGGAATAGGTCGCGCAGAGAGGGTGCACCAATAGTGGGACGGCAAGGGACAAGATGACGCATCTTGGTTAGCCGGTCTGCCACTACCCAAATTGCATCATTACAGTTACTCTAAGGCAGGCCGGTTGCAAAGTCCATTGATATATCTTGCCATGGTCGATATGGAATAGAGAGGGGTCGAAGGATACCAAACGGAGCGTGACGAGCCGTTCGACTCCGTTGACAGATATGACAATTGGCCACATATCGTGCGATCTCTTTCCGCATACTCGGCCAATGGTATCGTTGGGTGATTAGTTCATGTGTTTTGGATCTGCCGGGGTGACCAGCAGCAGGGGCATCATGATTCTCCCGGATGATAGCAAATTTCAAAGGTTCGTGAGCGGGAACATAAAGACGGTCTCGATATCGTAGTCGATTACCATCCTTGGTACATTCGGCTAGGGATATCAAGCGGCTATGTCGTACCCCTTGTTCCGGCATCGTGAGTATCTGGTTTGGAAGGGGGTCAGCTTGATAGGCTTCCGTCCACAGTTCATTCAAAGGGGACGCTCCAAAGTCAAGCGGGATATCCGCCAACAAACCCAGAGACTGGGACTTGAGAACCACTTGTGTCCTATGCGTTTCGTCCTCTAATACCTCTTCTTCGGTTTGTCCCGCCATCCTTGTCAATGCATCCGCCTTCCCATGTGCTTTACCAGGTACAAATTCAATCGTATAGTTGAATTGTGACAAGAATTCCGACCATTGGGCTTGTCGTTGATTGAGTAACCTTTTCGTGGTAAAGTATCGCAGGTTTTGGTGATCCGATCGTACGGTAACAGGTCGTCCAACTAGATAAGCCCTCCACTCTTGGAAAGCCCGTACCACGGCCATCAACTCTTTGTCGTAAATGTCGTAGTTGCATTCGGCTGGTGTGTGCATCTTTGAGAAGAAGGCGATGGGATGCAAAAGCCTATCAGATCCAGGTTGGGATAGTATACCGGCAGAGGCGATATCGGAAGCATCGGTTTCCACTACTATCTCCTTATCAAAGTCGCAGTGGATCAGGATGGGGGCCGTTGTAAAGGCTTCCTTCAATCTTTCGAATGCGGCTTGACAAAGATCCGACCATACAAATAGTGTACCCTTTTTGGTTAACTGGGTTAGTGGCCTCGCCAGATGAGAGTAGTCTTGGATAAAGCGCCTGTAGAAGTTTCCAAATCCGAAGAAGGACCGGACATCGCGTAATTTCTTATGGATGGGCCACTCAATGATTGTGGTGATCTTCGCGGGATCCATTCGTAGGCCTTCCGTCGTGATGATGAAGCCAAGATACTCAACATTGTTGGTGTGGAATTCGCATTTCTGAGGTTTTACCTGGAGTCCAGCTTTCGTTAAAGCTTCCAGGATTTGTTTGACGTGTTCCATATGTGGTTCCTCGTGCTCAGAGTATATCAAGATATCGTCGAGGTATGCTGTACAAAACCTGTCCAGAAATGGGCGTAGAGCGTCATTGATGTATGCTTGAAAGGTAGCGGGGGCATTGGTAAGCCCAAAGGGCATGACGAGGGATTCAAAAAGCCCGTATTGTGTACGAAAAGCTGTTTTCTACTCTTCACCTGCTCTCATGCGGATTAAGTTGTAAGCTCCGCGAATATCGAGCTTAGTGAATATCTTTGCTCGTGAAAGTTGCATAAAGGTTTCTTTGACCAAGCGTAAAGCGTAACGGTTTTTGATCGTTCCCTCGTTAAGTCCCCTATAGTCAACACATAAGCGTAAAGAACCTTCCTTTTTCTTAACAAACAGAATCGGAGAAGCAGCAGGGGAGGATGATTTGCGGATGAATTTCTTATCCAGATTTTCGTCTAGCCATTCGTATAAGGCTGATAACTCAGGGGGGCTAAGACCGTATATCGGTCCGAAAGGAGGGACAAATCCCCGGCGCAGTGGTATTTCATGATCAAACTTTCCGTGAGGTGGTAGTTGATCTTCTGTTTTCTCAAGGAATAATGGAAGGAATTCGTGGTATTGTTTGGGAAGTATCTGAAGTACTTCGTTCTTGTCAAGGACCTTATGTCCGAGAGCACATTGTGCAGCATAAGCCCGTAGGAAATGTGGTAACTCTTCCTCAATTCCGTAGGCCATAGTAACGTCGTTAACGCAGTTCTTCAAACAATATTCAGATTCAAAAGTAAGGGAGTTAGAAGCAAAGTCAATCTTGACATTGTGGTGTTTTAACCAGGGTATACCGAGTGTTAAATGGTATCCCCCAAGCGTGGTAACAAAGGCAAGAATCATTTCATGGTGGTTGTTAATCGACAACCCGATCTTTGTGATGTGAGTAATTGCTCCAGAACTCACAAGCCGTCCGTCGATGACCCTCAAAGGTCGTGGTTCCTTAAGTTCAAACAAAGGAAAGTTATGGCGCTCGGCGAAAGCCTTGTCGATGAATGCGTATCCAGTTGCTCCCGAGTCTATTAGGGCATGGGATCTAATCTCGTTATGGTTGTCAACAATCGTACATGCCATTACCAGATGATTAGCTTCAGCCCCATTCTCCATGTCGTCAAGAGATAAACCGGATAAAGAAAGTAACAAAGAAGGCGATTCTTCTCCCATGACAGTGCCTTGGACTATACATGGGACAATTAGTTTTCCGAGTGTTCGGACTCGGGACGTGAATCTTCAGGAACCACGGGCGGAGCTGCACGAATGGCAGCAGCATTGGCTCTGAGGTGACTTTGTCTGTTTGGACATTGTCGAGCCATGTGGTTTGCTCCCCCGCAGTAGAAGCATTGGCCGCGTCGCATGCGATCTTCATGTTGCGCTTGTGACAGACGGCGTCGTCCAGCCGAAAGGTCCATGGGGCCCGCTTGAGTACCTGTAGCGGTGGTAGTAGTCGTTGGAGGGGTAGCAGGTTTTGGTGTCGTGGTCGTGGTCGTGGTCGGTGATCTCCATGTAGATGATGACCCCTTACGTTCCGCAGCACGGGCACGGATCTGGTTATCCACACGCTTGAGCAATATGATATATTGGTCGAGTCCGTCAGGCGTGTCCAGGGTTACTAGCGCGTCCTTGAGTTCGGCGCTGAATCCTTCATACAATGAAGTTCGCTTAGGAGCATCGTTCCAAGATACCTCGGCAGCATATTGTTGGAAATCCCCTAAGTAGTCAGAGAACTTATGGTTCTTTTGACGTAGGTTTTGTAGATTCCGTTCGGCGGTACGGACCCTATCAGAGTCACCGAAGGCATTCTCGAGGAGGGTGATCAGGGCTTTCACACTAGCTCTATTAATGTTTCCTTCATCAATAAGTGGAAGGATTTGTTGGTAAGCTTTCCCTTTCAGAAACCCAACAGCATATGCCAACCGGTGTTGGACATCCACAAATTTGTGGGCGTCTACGAGGAACTTGGTACGTAGTTGTGCAATGAACGGGCGAAGGTGGTCTTGGGATCCATTGAACCCTTGTGGCTTGGGGATTGATTCTCGCTTAGGGGGTCGTTCACCTGCTGGCGGAGCAGGTCCCCCTGGGTTTGCAAGTGCAGCAGTCGCAGTTGCCAGGGCAGTGTTCGTGTTGGTCAGGGCGGTGTTAAGGGTAACTATGGTGGCTCTGTCGCGCTCTAGGTCAGTCTCGATGGCTCTGTACCTTGCCTCCAGTCCTTGCCCCTCTGTAAGTAAAGCATCGCGTTCTTCGGTAAGTGCATCTCGTTCTTCAGCCAGCGCTTCCCTTTTGTTGGTTAGATTTTGAACGCGTTGTTGTAGCTGTTGGAAGCGAGGGTTTTGTTCGAGTGGTGCAGGGGTGCCTTGTTGGGAAATGGAAGGGAGTGCAGGGAGTCCGTTGAGTGATGTAGGAAGATCGCGCGCCGTGCGGAGTTGTTGTCTGATGCGATCTTCAGGTAGTTGATCAAACTCATCATTGGTAACCGCCGACAATTCGGTAAAGGCAGTTAATGCAGCGGTCGGAAGTTCAACACGTCGAGACATGGTGTTGAGTGGGTTGGATCCTCGTTAGACGCTACCTTGTGTAACGGGGTCTTGGCACTGGACGTTAGTCCAAGGCACACAACGACAGGAAGGTCCTAAACGATAACACTCGTTTAGCGTGAGGATTCGGAGATGACAATCTCAGGTCAAGGCTGATTGCATAACGGCAGATCAGGGTCAGGGTTCGTGGGTTCTTGGCGTGGGTCTTGGATATCAGAATAGAAGACGTTATATTCTAAGATACAGGAGTCGTGAAAGAAATACCAGGTAGCGTAAAGAATCAAGGAAATAGGAGACGGAGCCCCCTTATATAGAAACAAATCCAAGCACAGCCTTTGCCGCCCGACTCATACCCCAGTATGAGTCGCATATCCGCGTAACCAAGGAACCAATACAATTTGTCGTAAACCTTACAAAGGAAATCCCTCAGAGCAACCGTGTAACAAAAGAAAGAACACCAAACTTATCCCAACACGTATCTCATCAGGGAACCGTGAGAGTTTCTGCCGAAGTTCGGATAGATCGTTTCTTGCTGTGTTTGTAGTGCTGAATAGCGTCTAGAATCCTCTTTTCCACCTCTTCTTTCTTCTCTTTCTTGATCTGAGGCATGATGTAAAGTCTGGGGTTATTTGGTTCACTCAAGCGATCTCAACAATAGTTTTCATTTAGAGCGGGGTAGTGTAGCAACGCACTCTTGGCGCCAAGCCGGTTCACGGTCCCGAGCCGCTTCTGCATAAATGACGTTAGGGGTTGAAGTGGGGTCGGATGATCTAAACAAAGACAACACACCCAACATACGGACCATATTGCGGTGCGGACTAGGACTGGTCACGGTCGATTCATCGTCGTCAACTGTCCGGCTTGTGCATTTCACCCTACAAGAACACATCCTAGCCAATCCCATTATTTTCCCGAGTCCCCATTCGGTAATTGTGGAGGCTTGCTTAACTTACCTCAACTTTGCGTACATCATGGGACTTTCGCCTACTCTTTCTTCACCCCCTCTAGCTGCCCCCTTTCTTCAATATGCTTCCTGCTACTGGGGAGCACATGCCCGAAAAGGAATTAGTGAAAAGGCAATACTACTTGCACTAAAGCTACTCGATAGATTCGATCGGCACATATCTTGCAAGCTCCTCCTATTGAAAGAGGCTTCATGGAAGCCCCCCTTCGATATTGAGGGTAGCCCAATTGGATTTACCGGGCTGCATGGTGGAGCATTTCTCGGAGTTTTGGAGCCCATGGTATATTTATTTAATTTCAAGAAGTGGGATCTCAACGCGACTGACTTGCATGGTTGCACGGGGTTGACATGGGCTGCGAGGAAAGGACATGATGGTGATGTGAAGGTCTTGCTGGAACAAGTAGGACTCCACCCCGATATAGCAGATAACAGGGGCCAAACACCATTGTCATGGGCCTCCGAGCATCGGCACTGTGAAATTGTCAAGATGCTATTGGAGCAGAACAATGTCAACCCTGATACAGCCGATCACCGGGGCCTGACGCCGTTATCATATGCCGCCGAAGTTGGGCAGAAAGAGATTGTGGAGGTGCTGTTGCAGAGGAGCGATGTCAATCCCAACACTAGCGATAAGGATGGCTATACACCGTTATCATGGGCTATCTTTGGGGAGCAAGAGGAAATTGTGGAGATCCTATTGCAGCGAAACGATGTCAACCCCGAAGTCCCGAACTCTGTGCACAGCAATCCACAAATGCAGAGGTAGCCAGGTATCCGCCCGGGTTACAGGGTTTCCGCTGGTCTCTCTTGCCTATCATATCCTATCATACTTGTGCCCTCTAATGGGTTAGTAGGGCATGGGAGTGTTGGATTGCCTATAGGGCATGCGGTTAATCTATTGCGCGGGTATGCCTGAAGGCGGATATATCATACTGCCAGGATAGATGCGGTTATAAGGCATGTGGCTTTGTAGTTTACGGCAGTTGGGCACTCCGCGGTTGGTTTTTGTTCTCACATCCTATGCGGCTATGCCTCTAGGCATAACGTATTGGTTTTATGGCTTTGTTGATGCCCTCTGACATAGGGTATTAGGTACCGGGTATCTAGTTTCATTGCCTCTTGCAAACCCTTCGTCACTAGACCTACGGCATTTGGCACACTGGCGGGGCATAGCCATTAGGGGCCATGGAGAGTTACGGAGCATCAGGAGGGTTCTAGGTTGCTTGAGTTCGTTAGGGATCAGGTTTCGTTAGCTGCGTGTTTTTCTTCAGGATTTGTTGAGTCTCGGGAGTGTTCTGTTGTTGTTGTTAGCTAGACGGAGAGATATATCTCCTGGTGTTCCTCCATCCTTCACCGCTCCACTTGGAGCCTATTGCGATTGCTTTTTTGTTCTTTTCTTCTTTTACGCCTTCCTTAGGCTCCATCGGGGGGTATGATACCATGGGTGTGAGCAAGCAAAACTAATAGCAATTCGCAATGTATGGAAACCAGTGTTGGAATTCTTTGATGGTTCTCGGCATTCTCGTCATATCGCATACCGCATATCGTGTTCCGCAATCGTTTCATGTTTGAAGGAGAACTTCGGAACAGCGCTTTCGATCGATCCCGGGGGGGAGGAAATACCGCAGAGCGTTGAAAGTCTTTGATGCGGTTCGACATGTTCAGACTACCCCATGCACGCACATCCTACCTCCCTACCGCCTAGACAAACCCGAGGATATGTGCTTGGGATCCATGCAGTGCGGAAAGCAACACGGCACGAAGGAGTCGAATGCGCGGAGGCTATAAACCGTCGGAGTTCTTTGTGATTTTTTTCTTTCGTTTGTTAGCATGTGAGTTTGCGTGAGTGAGAAGGGGGCATAGGTGGAAAGGCAGGGACTCGAATTGCGATCGCTAGAAGGCTGGGAGGATGATTTGTGGCTTATATATAATCCTGTCTTTAATGTTAGTTAGTTAGTCAAGCGTCGTAAGCCGTGAGCGAGAGCGAGCAGTTGAATGAGAAGAAGTTGCTCTCTAAGCTGTGCGTTGGCGATCTGTCTTTCGGTGTCGCTTTAAGCTTGGCGTTCCGTTTCATAGCCGCCGTTTCATGGTCCGCCGTCCGCTGCTCAGCCGTCGAAGTTCAACAATCCCGTTACCGTGGTGCCGGAGGGGTAGTACCGTATTGGGTCTAAGTACGATAGCTGGAGGGGGGGTCAGTGTGGCCAGCGGGGATGTTTGTGGAGTGAAATATGACGGGAGGAGATCAGGGGTCCTTGAAGCTCAGGGCTCCCCGTTACGCCACTCCCACGGTCCACAAAGGTTTTAGTGCCCCAGGATTTGTAAGCCCCGAGCGGGGACGAATCTAGAATGATATCTAAGTTGAAATAATTCTGATAGAGGTAATAGGGTAATCGGCGAGTGGGGGTTTGGCCGGCTGTGTGGAGCAACCCAAGCGAGCGCAGGGGGTTTGTATTAAGCAGTGAAGGAGTTCATTATTTCTTCCACTGGGCATGTCGAAAAGAAAGTCGGAAGGGAGGATTAAAAGAAAGGAAGATCAAGCCGTGGAAAGGACAGGAAGGAAGGAAAACCAATAAAAGAAAAAATTTCTAGGCTTTCGTGTTCCTCTTTTCTCTTTTGATGGATTTTCTTACCATTTCTCACACCACATAGGGCTATTTCCAACAATACCGGTAAGGGTTTTGGGGTGGTCCGGGCTCCAGTGAGAGCGTTTGGCTATCAGAGGTCGCTGGATGGCTCTTGGATTATTTGAGTACCGGTGTGGCGTCATGTATTATTAATAGCATCGTTGGGCAGTCACAGCAGTCACAGTGGGGGGTTTCCCTATTCGTGATTTGCCTATTTTGTATATAGCTTGGCATGCAGAGATTTCTGCATATAAGCCACCTTTCTCTCCACTCAGTTAGATAGAGCGCGGCACCATCGAGGCAACCACCTAATAGCAAGCATCTCCCATCTATTGTAATCTGGTCCAGCACTTCATCGTTTCCTCTACCCCTGTTCATCCAATTAAGCAAGGTATCACCAACGAGACTCACCATAGATTTATTATCCAGTTTAGTCGAAGGTCACAGTTACGTTCACACAGGTAGATACGGCTCAGTCAAACACACCATCCAGCTAAGGGAAGGCTATCGAACGCTCCCACACCGGTATTCGTCACTTGCCCTATCTAGGGCCAAGGATCAGGTTTTGTTCTATTTGTCTTAACGGTTTTATCCTCCGGATTTGAGTATGATTTCTAACCTCAGCTTCAAACTCACCCGACGGCTATCGGATATGGGAGAAAGTTGAACCTGCTCTAAAAAAGTTTCCACCATTCCTTCTTTTATCTCTTCTCCTTCAATTCCTACTTTCAAGTCTCATCCTGCGGACGATGTCGCGATATTCTGACAACGGTCAAAGATAGTTGCCTGTCTCGCCGGATTGAGGTCATATTGGTTTTTTTGAGGTGACGGATTCATTTTGAACACCGGCATTCCCGGCTTGGTTCCTTTGCGAAGTCCAAGCTTAGAATCCGCTGCGCTTCGGGTCCTTGATATCACGATACACCGGGGGTTTGGGTATGGGGCCAAAAGATCCCGACCCGGGGTTATATGATATCTTCATTTTCCATTACTTCGATAGACAAGCAAATCAGATGATCTTACCCTGGTGTTTCCCTGATTTCTCGAGTGTTGTATTGTGAACACTTCGCCTAGCTTGTATAATATTATGATACCACTTTCCTTACTTAAAGTCATGTGACAAAAAACTCGAGCCCCCCCATTTCACACCAAAACCAAGCACTCTTTATCAACACATTTAATCACCCCGAATGAATCTAGTGGTTCTACTTTAGACGAAATCAAACTGTGGAGTATCATAGGTCAATAATAATTTCTTTTTCAGTAGAAGGTTTATAGAATTGGGAACCCGGAGGTACGGTAACTGACTGCAAAGGAGGTTCTCATGTATCTTCCTTATGGCATTCTCATAAAAAGTCTCAAGTCACCCTCCAATCTTACCACACCGTTAGACAAAAAATCATGAGTTATTAATTTGCAGGCGTGATATCTCCATTATAGAAGGAAATAGTTGTTCTCATTGTTCTTGAAACTTTTTGAAATTTCTTGCCTAACCAGTGGCAAACCATGAGTTTCTGAAAGTGAGTTGGAGGTGAACCTTTGTTTGGCGTTGAGACTATCGTGGAAGACGCAGCTCCAACATCGAAGCGAGATTCTCCGGCGTTCGGGCTCTTAGGAGATTCGGCTAAGTACGCAGGCAAATAAGACATTTACTCCAATTGAATGGCATTTGTAAAATTGGACTGCTCTTGCGGGCGGCAGAAATTCTGAGGCTCAACCCAACTTTTGGCCTGAATGCAACAGTGTAAGACGGTTACGAGAATCGCCATGCTTGAGTAGATTGCATGTTTGTGGAACCGCCGGACTACTCCAGAACTGGAATTTTATCGGTCGGCAATACAATGGTCGCGGATTATATCATCGTGCAGTACTCAAGCAGGGGCGTTGATCTCTGCTTTCTTCCAACGTAGTGGTGGGCCGTAGCTACCGGTAGTTTGTCTCGAAACACAAACCTTCTATTGCTCAACCGTAGCCTGACAAGAATTTTTTCTTGGCTAGTGTATTATATTCAACCAAAGGCCAGGCACCTCATTCATCAATTATATCTTTTCAAGGCCAGTGAAGGCGGGAGGAAATACTTGTGGAGACCCCCGAGAGGGTCATGTTCCTTCGATGTACCAGAAGGAGAAAACTGTAAGCACTGTCATGTGCCATTGAGGTACGAGTACATTACCATGACATCATCCCCGGCCCTTACCCTCGATTACTCGCTCATGGTTGCAAAGAATACCTCCTCCAGCCGGTATTTTGCTCTAACTTTAGTTCTCACCGAAATCCAGGTCCCAGAGGTATTCTTGGCAAGGACGGGTGAGTACTCGAGTACTGCCGGACCATTAGATAGCTCTCTGTCAACTTTCCTTATTTCCTTGGATTGCGTAGATTGTTACGCAGTGGAGCAAGTGAGAAGTCTGGGTGGGCGGGCTTTTGTTATTTAATTAGTGTGGAAATCTCCTTACCGGAGCGGAGGTCAAGCTGTTGATTTTTCTTCGGTTAATGAGAACCGTGCTATTATCATCATCCTTCATCAGTTTCCAAGGGTTCATAACTTCGGCTTGTCATAACCATCAGTGTTCGGCTTTCACTTCAAATTATTAGTTTCAGTGTCTTTTGCCCTTCACATGCTGGTTGTCTGCAGCGGAAGCCTCCTAGCCTAGATTGCTAATACCTGCAAAACAAGACCTGACGGGGAAGACTCGCGACAGTACAGTGCTAGCCAAAAAGCTCGATGATGAGCGATAGCACCACAGGAAATTACAGAGCAAACCGGTACATGAGGATGCTAAAATGTCGGTAAGCTATCCCATCCCTTGTAGACATCTTGCCCTGATGTAACTTCGAATTGTGGGCTTTTCAGGCTTGTGCAGCATTGCTGCGCCCTGGAACAATCGCCCCATGTTGCATGCCTACAAGTCAAGTGAGGGTAAACAAAACTATTTAGTTCGGAAGTGTAGTGGGTGTACTTGAGGTTTTTAGATCCATTGAATGTCTATGATTAAAGGCTCGCGTACGTGTTTGGTGGGTGGTGGAATCGGGAATACCATTAGACCATTTAGCTAGAAGATGGTGGGGATTTTCCGAGGAAATTCGAAAGAGGCTCAGGGAGAAATGTGAATAGTCTGTGGCACGAAATGATTGGATGAAATGCTGGCTTGTGGCATCTTGCAGCCTTACTCCGCAACATTTTTTCCTGATCTCCGGGAACTGTCCACAACCTCGATATAATACCCCAAGCCATCGCCTTTCCGTTCCCCTCAAATCTACCGGTGTTTGGGCAGTATGGATAGATTGATTACTAGGTCATTCAACTCCAACAGCTTCAACAATGTCAACAACTTCAACACAACGATAAACGATGACAAGGCTCAGGTCCTACACTGGTTGTCATCACTCGAGCCTCAAAAAAGACATCAACATTTAAGGGAGAGCCGACTCGAGGGTGTGGGGGAATGGATTTTCGGAACGAGCGAGTTTCAGGGATGGAACGCGGGAGAAGATGAATCGGCTCATTCTGTGCTATTTTGTCATGGTGATCCGGGGGTGGGGAAGACTCATCTTAGGTAACACAAGATATCGCAGCGGAGATCCCAGATCGCTAACCACTTGGGATTCTAGCTCTCTTGTAATCGATCACTTTTATGGAAGTGGGCAGGATATAACGGTAGCTGGGCTGTATTGTGACTACCTCGATAGGAATGAACAGACTACATCGAACATGCTAGGAGCCATGCTCAAGCAGTTGGTGGGGAGGGGAAACATCCCGGAGGACATCCGAAAAACATTTGAAGACGCGAAGGATCATTTTGGCGGGGTACGGCCACAAGTCCCACAACTTGTCAATATGCTGAAGACGGCGATCGGGCAACGACAACGGGTGGTTATATGTATTGATGGGTTGGATGAATCTCTCCCAGCCCATCGCGCCGGTCTTCTTAAGTCGCTGCGAGCTATCGCCCAGGAGATGCCAAATGTCCGGTTATTCCTAACAGGAAGGCCTTTCATCAGCGGTGAGGTTGAGAAGCACTTCCCCGGTGTGCATAGCATCTCCGTTAGTCCAACAAAGGAAGACACAGAGGCATTTTTAAAGATCAAGTTAGGCGAGGATCCAGAACCCGAAGCCATGGACGAGAATCTCAGAGCCGATATAATGGAAATCATTCCGAAAACAATATCCGAGATGTATATCTAGATCCCTAGTATTCCCATGCAGTTAAAGTCACGCTGCTTACGAACGATTATGCACAGATTTCTTCTTGTCTCGCTCAGCATCGAGTCAATTCTCGCTGAACCGACAATTCATCGAAGGAAGGAAAGGCTTAAGCAGATGTCAAAAGGGCAGGGTGTCGGGGACGTATACGGTGCCACTTTGGAAAGGATCAAGGGGCAGGAGAAGGCCAGATCACGATTAGGAATGGAGGCCATCATGTGGATAGCATATTCAGAGCGGCCGTTGAAACCAGACGAATTATGTCAAGCCTTAGGGGTTGAAGTGGGGTCGGATGATCTAAACAAAGACAACACACCCAACATACGGACCATAATAAGGTGTGGACTAGGACTGGTCACGCTCGATTCATCATCGTCAACTGTCCGGCTTGTGCATTTCACTCTACAGGAACACATCCTAGCCAATCCCATGCTTTTCAAGGGTCCCCATTCGGTAATTGTGGAGGCTTGCCTAACTTACCTCAACTTTGCATACATCATGGGACTTTCGCCTACTCTTTCTTCACCCCCTCTAGCTGCCCCCTTTCTTCAATATGCTTCATGCTACTGGGGAGCACATGCCCGAAAAGGAATTAGTGAAAAGGCAATACCACTTGCACTGAAGCTACTCGATAGATTCGATCGGCACATATCTTGCAAGCTCCTCCTATTGAAAGAGTTTCCATTGGAGCCCCCCTTCGATAATGAGGGTAGCCCAATTGGATTTACCGGGCTCCATGGTGGAGCCTTGCTCGGAGTTTTGGAACCGATGGTATCTTTATTTAATTTCAAGAAGTGGGATCTCAACGCGACTGACTTGCATGGTTGCACGGCGTTGACATGGGCTGCGAGGAAAGGACATGATGGCGATGTGAAGGTCTTGCTGGAACAAGTAGGACTCCACCCCGACATAGCAGATAACTGGGGCAAAACACCATTGTCATGGGCTTCAGGGAGTGGGCACTGTGAAATTGTCAAGATGCTATTGGAGCAGAACAATGTCAACCCCGATAGAGCAGCTCGCGGGGGCCGGGCGCCCTTATCATATGCCGCCGAAGCTGGGAAGAAAGAGGTTGTTGAGGTCCTGTTGCAGAGGAGCGATGTCAATCCCAACACTGTCGATAAGGATGGCTATACACCGTTATCATGGGCCATCATCGGGGAGCAAGAGGAAATTGTGGAGATGCTATTGCAGCGAAACGATGTCAACCCCGAAGTCCCGGACAAGAATGGCCGAACACTACTTTCCTGGGCTGCCGAAGGAGGGCATCAGGCGATTGCAGAGATGCTACTGGAGAAGAGCAATGTTAATCCCGACACCCCAGATAAGAGTGGCCGAACACCACTTTCATGGGCTGCCCAGAACTGGGAGGTTGAAATTGTGAGGATTCTATTGGAGAGGAACGATGTCAATCCTGACACTCGAGATGAGAGGGGGCGAACACCATTTTCATGGGCTGCAGGGGGCTGGACTGAGGCCTTCTATGACGATCCTGACGTGGAAGGCGAGAGTGACACGGGGGGATATATATGGGACACCAGGAATCGCTGTGGAAGAACAATGGAGATTCTATTAGAGCAGAACGATGTCAATCCCGACATAGCAGATCAGAATGGCCGCACACCGTTATCATGGGCTGCCAGTCACGGGAACGCAAAAGTTGTGAAGATGCTATTGGAGCGGAACGATGTCAACCCAGACACGCCAGATAGGAGGAGCCGAACCCCAATTTTGTGGGCCGTCATATATGGTCATGAGGAAGTTGTGGAGATTTTATTGGAGCGGAACGGGATCAATCCCGACGTAGCGGATGAGAGTGGCCGTACGCCATTATCACGGGCTGCCACTGGTGAGCAGGAGGGAATTGTCGAGATGCTGTTGGGGCGGGGCGATGTCAATCCTGACAGAGCGGATCACTGCGGCCGAACACCATTATCATTTGCTGCCGAGTATGGGTTTATAGAAGCTGTGGGGATTTTATTGAAGAGAAATGATGTAAATCCTGGCAAGGCAGATGAGAGCGGGCGGACACCCCTTTCATGGGCCTCCGACGCAGGGCACAAGGAAATTGTGGACATTATATTGGCGCGGAATAGCATCAATCCCGCCACAGAGGGTGGTTCAGGCCAAGCACCATCACCAGAGGCCTCCGGGAGTGGGTATGACGGGGTTGCGGAGATGCCACTGCAGTGGAGAGATGTCAATCCCGGCCCGGCAAATGAGACTTGCCGCGCACTATCGGAGTGGAGCGATGCCAACCGCGACACCGCAGATGAGATTGGTGGAATTGCATTTCCATGGCCTCCCGGAGGTATGCTTGAGGCAATTCCGGAGGCACTATTCGAGCAGAGCAACGTCAACTCCAACCCAGCAGACCCGTTTAGCCAAATACCACCTCCATTGGCTACAGAGAATGAGTATGCTAGAGTAGCACAGCCCGTAGAAGGCCCGTACGACCCCTTCGCCCAATTACCATTCGAGGGGGGGTTCTCCGAACCATTCATATCTGAGCCGTCCGAGATACCCGAACCGCCCCTCAAAAGGCTCCGGAGGCTTTGATCTCGCCTCTGCCACTTTCCCACCTTCACTAACACATCCGGCCCGATCTCTACCGTTCCATGGGTGGTCCCCCACCTTGCTCATCTGAACCTATCTTGTTCAACTACCAACTCATCCCTCCACCTCGGCCACCGCTCGCCTGCGAACGAATTAGTAATTGTTGTCTAAAATTCAACCGTTTGAGCGTGGGCAAGCTGTTTGTAGCACTGCCATTCTGGGGGAATAGGCACCAGAACGGACGCGTGATCTGCTTTCTAATCATTTCCAAGTCATGTTCTGTAATACTTTATTTTCTGCTCACACCTTGTTGTTTCTCTCTTATGCACTTCTGCTCTAATATACTGTACTTATCATTTGTGCCTACGGTGGAAGCATTATTTTTCTTTCCTTTTTTTTCATTTTCACAAGGACCCCAGCCCTTCGACGTGTTTATCACCAATACCACAATAATACCACCATATTCTAATCCCCACTATCCCCAATTTATCAGCTTGTTACACAAAACGAGGAAGGGATCAAAGCAGAGAACCGCTGAGGTTGGGAGATGGTTCTTGCGTATCAATCGCGATGGCGGACGTTTCTTATTCCCCATGAGCGTGGTGGGTTACCTGATCTGTTCCGAGGTTATGGTGATTTGGGAGGTGGTTTCTCCAGATATGTTTCCTTTTGTCACCATAGAAGTGCGCAAGGGAACGGAGGTAGAAAATTTATATGTTGCTATCTACCGAGGGATAGATATTTCATTGTATTGTATTTATGCTTCCGCCCCCCGCCGGCACCCTAGTACACAATGGGCCGACAGAAGCCTATAACGATACCTCCCCCACCCAATGCCCAAGTCCTCAGTGAATCGGCAACTCTACAGATGTGCCATTTATGCAATATGCCAATAAGCGCGGGCTGCCGAGAAATCCCCTTCATGTCCTGAATATTCGTTGGAAAAACCGGAAGTCTGCGGTCCCTAAGCCTCCCCTCCTAGCAAATATATCCTCTAGCGGACACCTACTCAGGGCGCACTACGAAGTTGCGAGATGAAAGTGTACCGCCTCATATCACAAGTCACCTACCTGACAAGGGAATTGTATCATCCGGCACGGACAAAGAGGCATGAAGAAATATTAACAGTGAGCACCGGGAACGGGGTATCAAACTATACAACAGGGAGTGACTCTTCCGCGTAACAATTGCCAACCCCCTCTCCGACACCATGCCTTCGGGGGCTATGTTTAATCCCGCATTCCTAGTTCACTGTTCGCTTGTATGATAGTTTTATCTGAGAGACGTAATTCTTTAAGGATATGGGTGCCGGGAGTGTGGTCAAGCATTGACACAGTGAATAAGGCCAGTCGGTGATAGACTAATCGCCAATCGAAACAGACTTGATGGTTTAAACAGCAACCTAATCCAGCAAACCAGCAAGAGCAGCGTTCCAAACAGTACCCATCCCAGATCCTGTCCCCTTTTTTCCGAACTCTGTGCACAGCAATCCACAAATGCAGAGGTAGCCAGGTATCCGCCCGGGTTACAGGGTTTCCCCTAGTCTCTCTTGCCTATACTATCATACTAGTGCCCTCTAATGGGTTAGTAGCGCATGGGAGTGTTGGATTGCCTATAGGGCATGCGGTCAATCTATTGCGCGGGTATGCCTGAAGGCGGATATATCATACTACCTGGATAGATGCGGCTATAAGGCATGTTGCTTTGTAGTTTACGGCAGTTGGGCACTCCGCGGTTGGTTTTTGTTCTCACATCCTATGCCGCTAGGCATAGCGTTTCGGTTTTATGGCTTTGTTGATGCCTCCTGACATAGGGTATTAGGTACCGGGTATCTTGTTTCATTGTTTCTTGCAAACCCTTCGTCACTAGACCTACGGCAGTTGGCGCACTGGCGGGCATAGCCATTAGGACCATGGAGAATTACGGAGCATCAGGATGGTTCTACATTGCTTGAGTTCGTTAGGGATCAGGTTTCGTTAGCTGCGTGTTTTTCTTCAGGATTTGTTGAGTTTCGGGAGTGTTCTGTTGTTGTTAGCTAGACGGAGAGATATATCTCCTGGTGTGTCGTTAGCTAGAGGGAGAGCAGCCATCTAGTCTACCGTTCCTCCATCCTTCACCGCTCCACTTGGAGCTTATTGTAATTGCATTTTTGTTCTTTTCTTCTTTTACGCTTTCCTTAGGCTCCATCAGGGGGCACCATGGGTGTGAACAAGCAAAATTAATAGCGATCCGCAATGTATGGAAACCAGTGTTGGAATTCTTTGCCGGTTCTCGGCATTCTCGCCATATCGCATACCGCATATCGTGTTCCGCAATCGTTTCATGTTTGAAGGAGAACTTCGGAACAGCGCTTTCGATCGATCCCGGGGGGGAGGAAATACCGCAGAGCGTTGAAAGTCATTGATGCGGTTCGACATGTTCAGACTACCCCATGCGCGCACATCCTACCTCTTTACCGCCTAGACAAAGCCGAGGATATGTGCTTGGGATCCATGCAGTGCCGAAAGCAGCACGGCATGAAAGAGTCGAATGCGCGGAGGCTACAAACCGTCGGAGTTCTTTGTGATTTTTTTCTTTCGTTTGTTAGCATGGGAGTTTGCGTGAGTGAGAAGGGGACATAGGTGGAAAGGCAGGGGCTCGAATTGCGATCGCTAGAAGGCTGGGAGGATGATTTGTGGCTTATATATAATCCTGTCTTTACCGATGGTTAGCTCATCTTTCTCGTCCGCTCCACCTCCAGAGATTGAAATCTCAACACCATGGGAAATCATCGTGAGAGTGTCCTCCGCCTCTGATCTCCCCCGCCCGTGGCAACTGCTCGGGGGGTTATCACGCCTTCATCCCTTTACTATCTCTGGGGCCTCTGGCCTCCCCTCACGGGGGTTTTGGATTCCTTTCTGGTTCCGTTCTGTCTTGGTTGAGCACGCTCGCGTTGACGTTCCTACCCTTTACCCCGCACTTCGCGACGCGTCTCGCTTAGCGATTTACACAGTCGGCAACCCTCCTTCCGTCGGCAACCCTCCTTCCGTCGGCAACCCTCCTTCCGTCGGCAACCCTCCTTCCGTCGGCAACCCTCCTTCCGTCGGCAACCCTCCTTCCGTCGGCAACCCTCCTTCCGTCGTCAACACACGGTCGCTAGTTTCGGACTATCGGTGAAGTAGTTGCCCTGGTGGCCCTGCTCTCTGGTATTGCACTCTCTCCTGAGTTGCAGGATCGGTATGGTCGGCATTCGAAAAACTGTGACCCCATCACCGTCCTCCGTGTTCGTACTTCTCGGTTGTTTGGCGAGCCTTCCTCCTCCCGCTTCCCACGGGTTAGATCCGCTGGCACCGTACTGCTGCGTCCTTCTTTAGCTGGCACCTTATCTGCCGCCCTGGCTGGCACCCTACTGCCCCTTCCGATAGCTGGCACCTCCACTGCTGAGTGGCTCTCCTCGCCGGGTGACTCCCCTCGTCCTCCTCCCGCCCCTGCGATTTACTCTACGGTCGCGAACCTTGCATTAGGTTACGCTGTGTCATGGTATAGCACTACCTCCTTGGCCAATGCTAAAGTCCGAAGCGTCGCCGATTACTGGGGACAGTCCATCCCCGACCTGCCTGCCCGTGTAGCCCTTTGGGTTTGGGGTTCAGTGCATTTCCGCTAAGGCGTCCGGCAACAGTAGTTTTATCTTTCCTCTCCGTCGGCACTTGGTGCCGTGAGAATCTTTTCTTTTGTTTTGGGGGGCTCGCCGAAGGGTTTGTGTCTTTCCTTGGTTTCTTTTCTATATTTGTCTTTCCTTACGTGTCGGGAGGAAGGTATTGCTCTGTCTTGCTTTTATCTTAGGTGCTATTAGGGGTGAGGTTAGGCTCTGGATTAGAGGGGTTGGATTTTTACCATGAGGGGGTGAAGCGGGTCGTTGGATTGCTTATCGGTTTTGTTTCGGTCATAGCTAGGGCTCCATATCGTTTCTTGTACCTTAATCAATGAATACATGATTATAAAAAAAGAAAAAAAAAAAATTTACCGATGGTTAGCTAGTCAAGCGTCATGAGCCGTGAGCGTGTGCGAGCTGTTGAATTAGAGGAATTGTAAAATCCTGTGAGTTTATTTCGTATTTAACTACAGGAAAACTCCGGCATGCACCCTAAGGTATGGCCTAGAAAAACCATTAATATAACAAAAGAAACTCCATCACTGTCTTCTCTGACAAATAAAAATGTAAAACCAAAGTCTTACGCAATAACCATAACAAAAATCATAGTCATCAAGTGGTGATTTCCTCATCTTCTCCTTCTGGGTTCTCATCCTGAGCAACCTTGGGGTGGGAGGGGCATTGGGCTGTGTGGGCGTCGTGTGGGCCTTGGCAGTTCACACACCTAAGTACGGTATTGTAACGGGGTCTTGGCACTGGACGTTAGTCCAAGGCACACAACGACAGGAAGGTCCTAAACGATAACACTCGTTTAGCGTGAGGGTTCGGAGATGACAATCTCAGGTCAAGGCTGATCGTGTAA
>Ga0307517_10002738_pt1 | contig 28140 bp, 32 predicted proteins | sample 23_EM_MG_FD_194515 | JGI IMG/M metagenome (GOLD analysis project Ga0307517, IMG submission 194515) | Populus trichocarpa ectomycorrhiza microbial communities from riparian zone in the Pacific Northwest, United States - 23_EM | ecosystem: Host-associated > Plants > Roots > Unclassified | place... | reverse complement strand
AGGGCCAATAAAACAGACGAAACCAGCGTAGCGGAGGCTTGTGTCCCTTTAAAGTCATCAGTGAACGGTCCAGCCCCGTGTAGCACTTGCCAAGTGTTTGAGGTCTCTGGTACCGTCGGATCCTCTATCGATCTTTGGGAGAAGCGATCTTGCGATATGTGCTGACATATGTCGCGGCTATGTATGTAGGATCGGGGGCAATTGAACGCTGATTTCTCTGGGAAGGGGGAGTGAAGGTGACGATCGATGAGTTTGTGGAGAAAGCTTCGTTAAAATCTGCAGGCTACTCCAGGCTACTACACAAGCGAAAGAAATCCTCCGCATTGAAGTAGTTGTTGAGAATGAAATCCCAGGTATTCTCCACGCTCGTCTCGGCATTCAAGTGGGCCGAACTTTGGGATGAGGCTTACAGGTATGTGAGACGGCGAGGGGGGTAAGACAAATAGTCGCTGTGGTGGACGACACCGTCGCGATTAAAATTTTGAACCTGAACTCCAAACTCTCTGACTTGTCCACACTCAACATCGGGAACACGACAGTAGTCAAACGGAGCACGATCCACATCAAGCATGTCGCAGGGTGTTCTGAGATTTCTTCTGGCCAGCGCCAGGCCGACCGTATGAACCTGATAATGAGGAATCCGACGCTCCAGACGCTTCGATGAGCGGACCAAACCTGTTCATTGGGGTCAGTTAGAGGCCACGAGGTGTGGGGATGTTGGAACACAAAACCATACTCTGTAAAGCCGCGATGACGAAAACCGTGCGCACCAAAATTTTCATACTCCCTCGAAATTTACCGGAGCAATACAACTCAAGCAGCGGTCCAGAAGACGTGACCAAAACCCCTCCAGAAATAACAAGGAAATGCGATGTAAAACATTGAAGGACGCTTTGAATCGCGAACAAGGTCCAAGAGGTGCCAAGTACGACCGAAGCCACGCCCGAGATCGCTGCACTGGAAGGTGACGGGTGGCCAGGGAATAGGATCGTGGTGGGGCCACAAACAGCCCATCCTGAGCATGTGATGACGACCACAGCTCGGAGAAGCGTGTGATCGTGCCTAGAATCCAGCCTGTTCAATGCCCCGACGGTAAAATTCGTTCAAAGCCCAAGGAGGGAGTGCTCATCATGTGAGGACGGGTTGGAGTCGGGGGAGGGGGTGGGCCTCCGATGCATTTACCCCAGGCAATAAGGGGAGTTCGAGTGTCCCTAAGGAACTGGAAACCGTTCGAGTAGATGTACGCGTATAGGTGTGCATGTTCTTGGCTTTGAACATACCTCCATCACCGTGGTTCCTGATCTTGGACATCCCATGATCAACCGTAAGGGCGAGAACTGTTTCACCATCCCCATAGAACTACGAAACAAGACGTTCCGTCCGTTTCACGATGGGATCTACGACTTTGACGCTCTCCGTGTATTTGTGAGCCCCGAGAATCGAGTAGGGTGTAGCAGGGGGGAGAGGGAGGTTCTCACCCGTGAATGCGGTCGGTGTGAGTGGCTAGTAACATCCAAACCTAGAAGTTACGGTCTTTTCTCGGCGCAGTCGTAGGTCTAATGAAGGATCCGAGGTTGCGTTCCGGAGAAGGGACTCAAAGTGTTCCAAGGCCCAGGCATCCAGCGGTCGACGCTTCCGCAAAGCAACCGAATTCGAGAACATTATTAGCAAAGGCTTCTCGAGCGCTCGGGCGTTCTTGGTTGAAGTCTGAGTCAAAGTCCACCGGATTCTTTTTCCATCCCTTGAAGCGATTGTCGGTTCGACACTTGAGCAACGATCTAGGAAGGAACCACCTTGGTGATAGCAGACACATCCCTGTACATTCCACCTGATGCGTGATATAATATAGTATGGTGGGTGGTTAAGCCGAGCCCGACCGTAGGCGAATATCGGGAGAACGCACCAATAGGCGCAACGTGTCCGGGTCTACTCTCCGTGGGTATGTGAGACCCCACACGCTCCTCGCTCTCGAGCGATAGACCCTAAATACGGCGCAATCGGTTCCGTAGAGTTATGATACGCAGGGAAGGTAACATACGACAACACAGAGTCCGCATATGCATTTCGATCAGCCCTCTCATCGACCGGCCTAGGCTGGAACCCAACCTCAAGTCCAGAGGGGGGCAGCTCAGACCGGCCCAAAAAAGGGGGTTGTCTAGAGTCTTGTACCACGATCAAGACAAGCCTCTTGGCTAAATAAAATCCAGCATTCCACGGTTGTATTCCATGGGCGACAGGACTTTGAAAGTAACAGTCGAAGACGGTTCCGATGTACATGAGGTGGAAGAGCAGATGACGAGGAGTCGCGTTATTGATTTGGTTGTAGCCTCCATCGCATCGCCGGGGCAGGATTTCGTGTGATTTGCTGGCGAGGAGGCTGCGCGAGTGTCTGCGACTAGAGATGATTGTGTTCGGAAGAAACGAGGTCGTGCGGAATGATGGGCGATCATCCCGAGATTTGTGGTCGCCAAGACGGAGATCAGGCGGAGGAGCACTGGGGAACAATGAATGGTATTTGATGCAAGCACGTGGTTGCTCTATTGGTACATACAATGGGCAAGTGAGTGGTATCGCTAGTAGTCCAAAAAGTTAACCTATAATCTAACATGAGGGTGCACAACAATGCAAAGCATGGGAAGCGTATGGTGAGAGGATACAACGGTCATCCCGGGGACGACATGGCAACAGACGCGACACTCGAATTCGGAAAACGACGCGAGGACAGCGAAGAACGAAAGCGATGGATCGACGGAAAGCGAGGGACAATGAAAAAGTGGTAAATTGATTTGTGTGCTTAGACCTTGTTGGTGCGTCTGGACCTTCGATTCTCGGCGTAGCACAACCCGGCTACAAAGACGAAACACACGATAGGCCATGGTTGTAGACCCTGTAAACCCGTGGATTGGGCGAATTGAGTCCACTGGTAGCGCATCTCGACGACCTCTGGAAGGCCGAAGAGGCAGTGGGTGTTGTCGACCTCACGCTTCGCGAACGCGGGCTCGGGGGTGGATGAAGAGACTTCACGAGCGTGGGTGTAGGCGGTAGCGTTATGGAAGATAGCGAGCTGTTGCTCGGGAATTGGTTGGTTGCAGACCTCGGCGTAGGCTGGGGAGATCAAAGTCAATTTCCTGCGTCAAACGCGACGAGATACATACAAACGCACCTCGTAGTCTAGACGGGATCAAAGAGAGGACCTCAGGGAGACGATCCCGAGGGACCTGGTCAACCGAACATTGGATGCACGATTGAAGGGTATCGGGAAGGACTGCTGAACATGTACACGACGCATCGCGTTTACAGTGCTTTTGAGCATCAACAACTGCCTGACAAACTGTTTGGCACTGGAAACGTTGCGGTTGGAACGATGACTAGATGGATAGAGTATTCTGGGTGTGCCTACCTGCTGCGATAGCAAAGTGTTAGAAGATTCCGGAGTCATTCCGCAAGCTGACAGCTCGACGATGGCCTTGGACGTCGGCATGGCATGGGCGGGCCTAAGCGAGGCCCAGGTAAGGATGAGGGGGAGAATCAGCGAGTTGATATGCATTCTGAGGGCTGGAGAGAGAGAGGGAGGCGGGTGGACTACAGCCTTGGCCCATCCGCCCTGTATAAATCCAGCGGGGGCAACAAAAAGCTCATTGATCGAGATGGGACACAACAATAAGAAAGGTCGCTGTTACGTAATCAGCACTGGCAGCTCTTTTGTCTTTCCGACGGCCAACGCTTCTCGCTGCCAACCTTCTCTTTTTGTTCTCGTCCAGGCACCCGTCTTCGGTACCGGCTGACCGACAAATCTCGGACTCCGCCATCGAGGATGAATCTTGTTCACGAGTTGCGAGCGTGCTCGTTCGTAGCAAAGTTGTTCCCGGGACTGAAAGGACTGGGTCTTGTAGTTTTTTCATTTGCCTCCGTCCTGCAAAAAACGAGAAAAAGCGGGCAGTCATGTGATACGCTCCCAGGATCACATGCATGCTGTCCGGAGTGTGCCGGTTGGAGGCTCAGGCATCCATCCGGCAAACACGGACGCGACCAGCCGACGTTCGTCTGGCTCTACAGGCTTATCCCGGGAAGCGTAAGCTCTAAAATTAATGATGTAGTTTGTAATGCGTGCATATAACCCTACTATACAAAAAAATGGACCTCGGTGGTACATTGGCCAAGTTAACAGCTCTTGAATGCGAGACATTTGAACAAGAGGTGTTCGAAGGCCAGCCAACCACGTGATTTTTGTGCGATTATGACGACCCTCCCCCGCTGAAAGGCGGATCGGATTTCTAATCATCTCACGACACTGTTCCCGTCTCCCACCTCAGATAGTGCCATGATACTCCCTGGTTTCATTGGCTCCTCGCCGGTCTCAGTCTCAGTCGAACCGACTGCTTCTCAGACTGATCCACTGACCACGCAAACGCTTCCGTGACCTCGCGCACTAGTCTCGAAACCGAACCTGCATGGCATGGCTCTACTGTTTGTCCTTCTTCAGCAGAGCCTCTGCGCTATCTACTACTTGTCTTGTATTTTTTTACGACGTCATAGCCACGCCAATGTAACATGTATTTAAGTCCTTATCCTCGTTTTTCGAAGTGCTCTTGATTGAAAAGGGATGGCTGTGGTGTTCAAGTCCCGGGTTCTGCCGCTCGTCGGCCCTATTGCCTTGTACTCTTCAACAGTCATGGGATGACAGTATTCCACCTGCAAACACTGAGCTTCTGAGCCGCGTCCGTTCACTCCGTCACCTCGCACGGAGTTCCCAGCGTTTCCCTTGGATTGCTCCGCTCCCTGATGTCCTCACCGACTATTTTCCCTCTTTTTACTAGCTTCGAAGCCTCACCCTATGGGGTGCGCGTGTGTGGTTGTACGTGCTACCGCATTCCCATCCCCTACGAGGAACGAGCAACCCCCCGACTGACCTCGATGGATAAATCGGATACACTCACCGAAGCGTCTGGAGTGTCGGATTCCTTATTATCAGGTTCATATGGTCGGCCTGGCACTGGCCAGAAGAAATCTCAGAACACCACGTGACATGTTTGATGTGGACCGTGCTTCGTTTGACTACTGTCGTGTTCCAGATGCCGAGTGTGGACAAGTCGGAGAGTTTGGGGCGTGCGATTTGGGATTGACGGCCAACGGTTGTTACTTGCAGGTGATCGGTAACGTTGGGCACCAGAATGTTGGGAGGATGCTGGGAACCGGGAGGGGGAGTGTCGACCGCCCGTTTGTTGTACAGGTAAGGTCGTTGAGATCATCCGTAGGTTCTGTTGTTTGTCTTTACGCTGCTCGTCACCGCGAGTTCCGCGTGCAATTTACGGTCGAAGGGAGAGTTGCCCCTCGTGAACCAAGCCCTCGGATGGGTCGCACTCGGCGATGTTCCTGCTTCCCCCTTTTCGTCACCATCAATAGTCGTTGACCACACATTCACCTCCGTGTTGCGAAACCTTTTCGCCTCTGCCTTCGGCAGTGACCGCCTCAATGTTCCCGTTTGCATACCCGGTCGAACATCGATCGGTTTCTTCTGTATGGTCTGCGGGAATTTGTGCCATGTGGGAGAGTTTTATGGCTGGAACGTCGGTGGAGTACCGTGTACCTCGAGCGATGGTTTGGAAGGAGGGTTGAACGACTCGGAGGTGGCTCCAGGGGGTCTCAAAGGGCCGTGCACCGTCTAGACAGCCCTGAATCAAACGTCCCCGTGGCCGTAGAAACACCTCAAGATCGCTTGATTCTGGGAGAGCATTCGTTATGCATTCGCGAAGATAGCCAGGTGGGCTGACACATTTACAACGCATGTGTGCGTAGGGTGCTTGCAGCGGTTCTGGAGGACCTTGCCCCTCTCCCAGTTTTTTTTCCCTCGTGGTTGATCGGCGTGTAGCGACGTCTTGGTAGCAGAACAAACCGCGCCCAAACTCAATCTTAAAGCCAAAATATCAACGCGGATATGAGGGAGAGAGCCTCTGCCTCGAGTCGAGCAAAGTCAGGGGAGGGGGGAGGCGCATAAACTAGGGATCGATATTGGGTATCGGGGTCGTTCAAACGGTAACGAAAACAAGTTTGGCGGGACAAAATAACGAGCGTGGGGACAGGGCGAAGGAGGCGGATGAACGTGGTGCTGCCTCACCTGAAGCCAAGCGTTCGCTTACGCTGACGCGCTGATCGATCGTAAGGAAGAAGAAAAAACAGGAGGGCCAGAATTTTTCGGAACTGCTGTAACAACACGAACGAGTACTCCTGTGGGAGTGAGCACCTCCAAGTCGCTACTGCAAGTCGTTGAGTAAGATCACGAGCATGAAGGGGACATAACTCACAGCGAGTTAGGTGGTCCGGCACTTGAACCCTACAGATGTATTGAGACCGATGCCACCAAGGAAAGCATTTCCAGGGTGCCTAAGTTTGTGCACCCCCCCTTCACATTTTTCACTCTCGCTATAGCGCAACCGCAATGAGTATAAAAACCTCCGCGAAGCAGCGGGGAAGCGAGAAGAGAAAGTTTGACTCACTTGAAGAGGGCACAGGTCACACCAGGGGGGGGTCCGAAAGAGTTGACCATTCCCTTGTATTCATCAAAGAAGTAGTAGCACGTATTCAACATGAGGTCATCAACATTGCTGCAAGGCTCCCCCCATTCTTCCCCTTTGCATATACGAACTTGGTTGTTGTTTCGTTTCTCGGGGGATCCATTGACACCGACTGCCGCGACGGCGAGGAGTGCTGCGAAGAGGTTTTTAGAGAATAACATCGCTGTCGTCGGAGAGCGAAGGGTGGAATGGTAGAAGAGCAGGGAATGTGTGGGACTGCTGAGGGATTCCTCGTACCAATCCTTGAGCCTTTTGTATTTGTGCGATCTGTCCATTCAAATCGACGGCTGTCATCTAGGGGCGAAAAATTCCCAATGGTCGCCCTCTACCGCGCCGAACCACAAACAACGACACAGGGGCCCGCCTGAACCTAACTCCGCGTGGTCCATCGCGAGAACAGAAGACACGATGTGACCGGTGACCACCGCTGATGCTGTGGGGAAAAACCTAGGAAGCAACACCGATCCGACCTCTAGGAAATCACGATCCCAACAAGGCGCTTGAGACTTCGGTTACCTGCCTCGTCACAACCGCACCACCTTGAGGAAAGCTGTACCTGCCAACCCGCTTGAACCTCCCGAGCGGAAGAGCAATCCGCCGCAGACAAAGTTGGGTGCGCATGAAGCAGGAGCCGTCCAGATTCCTGTTCCCATACATACAAGTCCCAGTCACAAAGCCGGGACACACCCACATAGCGTACCAGACAAATACTCAGCCAGTTCCATTGAGAAACATCCCACACAAGATATCAGCTCGATTAATCGAAGAGAAGCGCAAGCAATAACACGGACGTTGGGCAGAGCACACAGGAGGGGTCCACAGATGTATCAGAGGTGGAGTTTTGGAATCCCACATCGAGTCACCGTTACCGCCCCGAACAGTGAAATTGGCTGGCACGTGCGGTGATCAACGAGAATGAAGTATTTCGGTGATTGGGGCGGGGAGGATTTTTCCGGTCGTTAGCGCCGAGCGAAGAATGCCGAACGGTCGTTCGAGTTCATAGGGATTGTGTATGAAATATTTTTTGGTTGGATAACGTGCGTGGTCGGGGTGTCCGCCCAAGCGTCGACAAGTGGTTGTCGTCCATGTGCTTGATTGTCGGCGTTGCCCGTGGATCCCATATAGGAATGGATAAAATTCGACGCTGGTCCAGGCAAAGCGTTCATTACAAACCAATGGACCAATTGATTCATGTGGCCCAACCCTGCAGGACCGCGGGAGCACGGCGGATGGAACAACCGAGTCAATACACGACCGCAGCGACTAAATGATCAGCCTACAATGAGATCGTCGTGTCCGGCTTGAGTAGGGAACCCGCCCCGAAGAGTTCTGGATGAAAGTAGTCTCTATTCGGCCCCTGGGTAAACAGGGTCGGTTGGATCCAATAGAGCCGGCTGTAGCAGGCAGGAGGCGGTTGGCGGGCGGATTGAGTGCTGCACCTGGAACGGGTGGAACCTGGGCAAGTTGCTACAATCGATCCAGGATCAAGACTGGCTTGGGATTGGGACCAACGGAGAGTGCAACCAGCAGGTGAAGTGACGTCTATTCGGGATCGTCCACTGCGGAACTTAACGAAAGGGATGATATCTTCCAGAGCTCGCCTCTTGAGTTGCGATTCTACTCTGCTCCGCATGCAGGTATCCTGCCCTGCATAGCTGGTTCAAATGTCCGCCGGCGGGCACTGTTGGTTGTGTGAGGAAGATGCGAGATGCATTGAAGACCAGGTTAGAGTGGAACTTTACGAATTCCCCACACATTCAAGCCAACCCGCATTTTTATGAACTCTTTTACACAGGCCCACCACGTACCATACATGTTTTGAACACGTATGTTATGAGGAGGTGGACTGAGGATTCAACCGGCGAACCTCGGCCAATGGAACGCTACATTGTGTACATTGAGGGCGATCGTCACCCTTCAAGCTTGTTGCGGGCGCTCAATACCTTCAGAGGGAGTCTTTCGGAGATTGTCCGTTGGATGGCGCAACTGTCCCCGCGAACCGGCTGCAGTAACTCTCTACCCATACGCGCAAACGATTCTAGGGTGAACCTGCAACCTAGACAAGCCCGAGTACCGCTTCCCGCGCTCGCTTGGAGCCGACGTACCTCTGACCAACCCACCACCCCATAGTATCCCAACATCCCAACGAGATGTTCACCAAGATGTTTTCCGATTTCCTCACCTCCCAACTGGAACACGTCTTCTACTGAGTCAACAAGCACAACAGACCTGTCGCAGACGCACGATACTCAACTGTGTCGTTCCGCGGGGCGAAAAACTTTTTTCGTGGCCATGGGGATACGTGCAATGTTTGTGCATTTGTTCTCCTGGACTGGGAGTACAAGAACCTCGTCAGTTGGCGAAGTTTCAGAGACTGCCTAGGACACTGATTACGGCGCCCTCATTGGCTGCACATGTTAGGCATGTGCCTCAGGATCTTGTGGTCTCTCAATTTCTTGCTTAGGCTCATTTCAAGATCGTTCTCCGCGCATATGTCCCCCTCAAATGCTCCGGATATAACGAAACTCCAACCACTCCTACCCAACCTTGACACCCTCGAGGTGCTTAACAGGGATTACGGGGAGCCAGGCATCGAGCGTTCTTTCAAACCCGTGGAGCTACCACGGATCCGCACGTTAGTCGTAGACGCACACACTCACTACCTAGTGAAGTGTTGCGTTCGCGTGAGGGTCATACTCTACCGAGGGTTTGATGTCAACTATCTGAGGTCTATCTCTCTCACGGCGGGACACCCTGGTTGCGTCTTCCTACACCTGGAATTATACGAGGTGTGGGTGTTTTCCATCATTCTCGCTGATGTGCGATTCGAGTCGATGGGTAGACTTGGTTCGGCCTTGTCCCAATCTCAAGGAACTGGGGATCGTCCAGGTCAGTGGATCATTGGTGTCGGGCAACATCATTCGCACATGTTCAAAACTGACACAGCCTTGCAGCTTCCAACTTCCAGATTGCATAACCGCCGCTCGGGGTTTCAGGAAACTCCGCCTCCCTGAGGTTGTCCCTTCCCGCGCGAGTTTGATTTCTATTCCTAAGACCCACGAGCTGTTTGGGAATCGCGAACGGAGCACGTCATGGCTGTCCTAGGAAATATACATGGACACACCAAGGTGCCCAAGGTGGTCTCCATAGGTGATTTCCCCAGGTGGGGTGATATCCGCGACGTTGGGATTCATGTCCGTGACACGTGCACCAAAACGAACGGATCGTAGCTCCAAGGGGTCCCGGTCAGATGCAGGCGCAGTATATGATCTGTAGTGAGCAGATGTATCATTGGAATTGATGTTTGTTGTAAAAGTGCTTCCACTCCCTTTGTCAGGTTGCATCAGAGTGAACAGGTCGTGCATCACCCGGTCCGCGGTGGAGAAGGCAGGGTGGGTTACGGTCCTTTCGTCGGGGTTCACGCGTTCATGGTCCATAGGACTCCATGACAACCCCCAGTCATCTCAGAACCCTGAATGGCGCGACGAGCAACCCATCTAGAAACCTTTCCAGGTCGAACGATCTGGCGAGTTCATGGGGTTCGAGTCGCGCGATCGAAACGGGCGTACACTGCGCTGTAGAACCGTTCGCGGCGCCTTTGCAGTCAGTTACTACTTCTGGGCCCAGACGTACAGAAAACGGATTCGGATTTTAACAATAGCTGAAGCGCTGAATGACGAGTGAACAAATCCGTGATAGTCCCGAAAGCAATGTAAAGTGAGAGCGAAAGTAGTAGATTAGGCGCGACAGTTAAATACAACGAAACCCTGGGTGGGGAGGAAAAGGGGGTGAAGTTCATGATCAATTGGTGATTTGCCAAGTCCAGAGTTGTTCGTCCCACCTTCGACGAGAGTCAGTCCTAATCAGACCAAACAACCACCGGAGCAACCACCGGACCCGAATCGGCAACACCGTTAATATTGTCGCCGCCAATCCCTGGTGTGGGAACAGGCCGGGTGTTAGTAACCGGACCACCTGCAGTAGCGCTAATGATGGAATTGGTGGTGCCCCCGGTTGGAGCACCGGAATCCGCGGGCTGAGGGGCTCCCAGGGGGGTGGTGGAGGAGCTGGTGGGGGTGGGGGGCAACCCGCTGTTAACCGCTGGTCCGGTTCCGTTACTTGGACTTGGACTGGGGCTGTCGTTCTTGGAAGCGAGGGTACCGCCGACAGCACCTCCAATAATCGCTCCAATGACAATGATGGCACCCATCAGCATGAATATCCTCCATTTGTTCTGACGATACCATGGAACGGAGCACGACGAGGAGAAACTCTCCTTAGTGGGGAGTGCTCCGGCCTCAAGAGTATGTCCGTCGACGGTGGCCGGAGGTTTCGCGTTCATCGGCGCGTCGCTGTTATCGCTCGCCAACAGGTTGACATTGTATCCTTCCTAGAGTCAGACCGCCCAGCAGGGGGACATACATTAGGGTTGGCTCGAATCAGGGCTAGGGGAGAGAAAGGACGAACCTGCCTTTCGGCTTTTGTTGCTTTCGGTGCGCTATCGAGAAGCCGTTCATCGTAATCGCCACCTGGCGGATAGGAGGACATGGTTTGGAGGCGACGGCTGGGTCGGATGGATGAGAGGGAGGATTGGGAAACGGAATGGTCACAGACGAGTCGAAACAATCCTTGCACAGGCCGTCTAACTGTACCGAAAGCCGCGCACAGCGTTTCCTTTTAAAGTAACAGGTTCCTGTTTTGGGTCGTGATGCACTCGGCAACTGCCGGTGGCATTAATGCGATGGATCATCGGCAGACTACGGAGACTGCTGATTGTTGGCGGCAAGAGGAGGCAGAGTGCCCCAGCTTTTGCCCACGGCGGTCGAGTGAACAGCGTAGACTCTGTGTGTTCGCACTGCGACGCTCGTGAGTGAAAACTGTGGCTCTGGAGGTATCTGCTGCAACCTGGCTGAAGCATTCCGTTCGCGAGAAACCTCCCACGTGACGCTCATAGACCTCATCGCGTCACTTTCTCGACCAAAATTCAAATGATGATTTGAAGACCTTGGAATGCTGCAATTCCGGTTCTCTCACCGACCTCTCCAGCTCTTTTCCTCTTCCTCACCCCTCACCCTCCAATACACTCGACGCATCCGAACAACCACAACTCCCAAACGTCTCCGCGACAGAATAAACTCACCCGGCATCGGCACCTCCCAATTCATCCTCAGACGCAAAGACACTGCGCGTCGCGTCAAAATCAACCGTTTCCTCCTCAACATCGATAAATATCTCGGGAAGGGTGAATGGAGGAACGCTTGGGAATACCTCTATCGGAGGATGGAATTGCCAGCTATGGCTGACAGCAAAACCAGGTTCGAAGCGTATGAGCACGCCGTCACTTTGTTTTCGAGCTACGAGAGGTTTGGGGAGGCGAAGGAGATTCAGGGGACTATGATCGACGAGGGGTTTATCCCTTCACTTTCTCTTCGGACCAGGATGGCTTCTATTGCCGTTCTGACGAAAGGAGCGGAGGAGGTGGTGCTCTTGGAGCTGTTGCAGGCCCCTTTGGCCGACTCTAAATTCACGGAACTCGCTCTTTATCAACTCATACGCTTCCTCGGAGACACCATAGGCTTCTCTCCTTCCAGCATCGATGATATCGTTCAAACCTGGGTGAAACACCATGGCCAGATCTTCAAGAAGTCCCTCTCCTACCTAATCCAGATCCACGTTAAGCGCGGGCAGCTGGAGAACGCCAGAGCGTGGCTTCAGCGTAGCATCGACCAGGGCACTACCCTCGACGCCGCCCCGTTCACGGACTTGATGACCGGCTTCGTACACCGCAAACACACCGACGAACTCACCGCTACGATCGCGAGCATGCAGAAGGCAGGCGTCGCTCCCGATCTCGCAGTTTTCAACACTATCATCTTCGGACACATCAAACGACTCCACTTCAAGGACGCAATCGCAGCGTATAACCTCCTTTTCAGTTCCCGAGGCAAGGAGTTGACACCGGATAAGTACACGTTCACGAACATGTTCACCATGTATCTCAAAGGACTCAAACCCCGGTTCCGAGTCCATTCGATAACCAAAGCTCGACTCCCTCCCCCTCGGAAACTCTACAACAACCTCATCGAATGTCACCTCATCCAAACCGGCGGGCGGCTCTCTCTCCAATCGGAAACTCTCACCACGAGCGTCCTTAACCTTGCGTTGAGGCTTTTCATGCGGACACGGGATTACGAAGCCGCATATAACCTCTTGCGAACCTTCGATATTTGTCAAGTTCCCGCGGACTCCACCACCGTCAGCACCATCCTTCGACCTTTGCTCGCAAAAATTTGGAGGGAGAGACGGAAGGCAGCAAAGAACGATACGTGGCTTCGTACGCTTCTCGGATCTGTGTGGTACGAGAACATCGAAGCGAACGGGACCTTGTTCTCACTCAGAGGGACCGAAATCATCGAGAGGCTATGGGTCATCGGTTCCGTCGGGCCCCGCGTCGACTTCCAACCACAATACTCTAGCCTAAACTGGCGCGCAAGCGCGGACGGTCGAAGGGTCGTAACGGGAGAAACCGACAAATTGTCGCAAGGAGACCTCCGGGTCCTGGGGAACATCGTCAGGAGGCTGTTCTACGCTGGGGCGCACGAGATGGATTTGGATCCTTCGATACCGACGACGTTGGTTTGGTGGGGGAAGGTGACCACGGCCAGGAGGGCTATGGTGCCTGATATGGTGGCAATGAAAAGGTATTTCGCGTCTGGGAAGGCTGGGAAGAAGAAAAAGAAACTTGCGAAGGATGAGGGTGATAAGAGGAGTCGGTATGATTTGAGGTACCTTGGTGGTGGATGACACGTGTTAGTGTGTGACCACTGAACCCCGTAAGGATCACCTGCTCCCCTCTCCATCTGCGGATTGCTCACGAGAGTGCCTGGTAGACCTCCTAACCCTCGCACCCCGTGCAACACTGGTCAACGGGGCGCAGGTTTTTATCTCCTCGATCGCAGTGACACCCCACATGCCGGGCGCTGATCTCGTATCAAAAGTCGGGCGTGCGTCGCCTCGCTCAACTTCAAGCTTCACCGCTCGCTCCGTTTCGCTCACACGGTCACACGCACAGCACACAGAGCACGGTATATTTAATCTACACACGCAGAAAATGAAGTCATGCCACCCACCCTGAGTATATCTAAAGAAATGCTCGCCGAAAGTACATTGTGATGTGCCTTCTGGATCTGATCAAGCGCAAGATACTCAAGTGTAGGGAGGTCCGAGAGCTGTCAAAAAAGGCGCGAAGGAAGTGTGAGGTGAATTGTGATAAGCCAAAGGAGAAAGGGAGACGGACCCTTGCGGAACACCCCTAACGTGAACTCTACGACCAGCAAAAGGACACCACCTCCGGGTGCAAGCCGGAGGACCTTGGGAACGAAGCCCTTGTAAAGGGCGGCGGGTCCCTCTTCTCTCATGATCGTAACCAACCTAGAATATCTCGGTTCATCAACAACTGGGGAAAAGAAAGAGTCTCATATACCGGCGAAATCGAAATTTACGCAGGGTATGACCAGTTATACTTGGGAGCGACTCCGGGAACTCTTGTCGCGCCTTGGATTCGCGACTTGACGACGTCGAAGCTACAACCAACGAAAAATGAGGGTCGAACCACAGGTCGGTGAATAGATCTCACGGGGTATTCAGGACTGTACCGATGAAGCCTCCAACTGTACCGGACAGCAGGTTGTTTCGCATTTCGGTAGCTTTATCCTATACGTCTCGTAGCATGAGCCACAACGTAGATGGACCGAACCGCCGAAACAAACCATTGGCTTGGGTAACAAGGCCTTGACTTGGAAAATCGCTCCAAAGTAACCCCCATTCCACCAAAGGTGCCTCCAGAAAGTGGATTCCATCCCTGCGTAAAGACCGAGAACGCCCTCTTTTCTGATGATCGTCTTCAAGACGTCCATCGGTCCAGCGAACGTGCTCGATTTGTCCTGGAGCCTAAAACAAAAACAAAAAACGATGTGAGAACGAGCGATTTTGCGGGTTCAGTCGGTCGACGTCAACGCACTTGATCTTGACGAGTTCAAAGGGAACGACGACGAAGGACTCGGTGGCTCTGAAAAATGATAGAAAGTTCAGAGAGACATGCGGACCTTTGTCCACGGTATGTAGCTCTTACCCCGCTGCACAACCAGTCATGATGGAGAGCTGCTGGTTCATCCTCTTTTCCCCCGAGAGCTCAAGGAAGGTCTTGCCCCAGAAGTCGTTCGCAGCGCTAGAACGAGATCAATTCCAGAACGGCAGCCGCAAATGAAGCCTGGCGCATACAATTTGGTCGCACGCTTGGGGGCTTCAAGCAAGAGAGGAGGGACAAGACCTAGGTGTCATTCCAACACGTAAGTTGCTCAGATCCCGACCATGGGAAGGTAAGCGCGCAAAGCCCAGACCTCGGTAAAGCCGTCCAAACCTGAGAAACCAACATGAGACACGAGAAACAGCTAAGGGTGTAAACCTGTGCGCACCCTTCTTGAGCGACGATTGTCCTGAAGCTTCCGACAAGCTGCACGCGACAGGGTCAGCTTAATCTCTCCACTCGGAAACGGGGGGTGTGGCGATGAGGCGATTTACTCCTTGGGACTTGCCGGTATCTAGCTGCATACGGGTCTTGACGACATCTACAAAGAGACGAGTTATTATGTGTGAGTTGGGTCTGGGATAGGGAGTTTGGGGGGTGAAACGTACCGAGTGGGTAGAAGGTCAGGATTTCCGACACCCCTGGTTATCGGCCGGGGAACCATGAGCTTGCGAAAAAGGATCTTCCGGGAAACGGCTGTTTGAGACGTACCGGCAATAGCACCCGCAACAAAGTTGTAGACGAATGGCAAAGCTGAGCATATATAACACGCGACCCGTGAGCCAAACGAGGACGCAGGGTCACGAAGAGGCAAGAAACGGACGTTTTCTCTGATCAGTGGCCATGGTTAGTAGCGAGAAAGAGCGAGAGGAAAGAGCAAGAAGGTTAAAAAGACCGTCAGCCGAGCGGAAGGTGCGGGGAAGAGTTGATCAGAGAAAAATTGAATGACTGGATCCGGAGCAGTTCCTCGGTCTCGGACTCTGTCGCTGGTGGTGTCCTCTCGAATAACCACCCTTGGCAAATGCTCAGATGGTCTACATCCCCTCCTGGCAAGAATTTCAGGATGCTGCAGAAAATCTCTACGAGAAATCTCCAAATTCCGTCAGTTTGCAATCCTCTCTCTCTTCCGACCTCGCTCTCTGTTGCTGATTACAACCGACGCAGACTCGGTACTGTGTAAAATGGAAGTCATCCGAGGCAAAGCTGGTCTTGAAAATCACCGATAACACGACAGTCAGTCCTTTCCTCACGCGCACTCTCTCGCTCATCCGAGAGGACAACAACGACCTAACACGCACCTTCGGGTCTTATGGTATCCAGTGCCTCAAGTTCAAGACTTACTCCTCCGTCTATCTCAACCGATTCGAAGCTCTAAACCTCACTCTCATGAGGAAGATGCAAAATCGCAAACGCCCTGATCCCTCGAAGTCCTCGATTCCCGCCACGGGCGACGCGGGGGCATCCACCAAGGTTGAAAGAGAGTCCCTCCCAACCCAACCAGCTCAAGGCGGAGGCGTGAAGAAAAAGAAAGGCAAGAAGAAGAAATAGATTCTCTCCCCGCGGTATCTGATGGGTTACATTGTGTTGCAAAAAGCTGTAATTATACTCGGCACGTTCGATCCATTCTGGGCACCAACACTAATCTTCCCGGATATACGCTCATGAACCGCCCTATTGGATGTTATTCAACTGGGATCTTAACTTAGGAAGGAATGAGAAAACGGCTCAACGGAGGAAAGACTCTTCGAGACGTTTGGCTCCACTCTCCTCAACGAACTGACGAACAAGCATCGTAATAACCCCATCCTCTCGATCTCCGGTAACCTCGACTTGAACTCTTGATACAGCGTGTCCCGATGTCTGAGAAACGAACCGCTCTCGGGCGACCCTTTGCATTCCACTAAAATCTCCACTCGGTCCAAGGATCGAAATTGGGCATTCTGTGGGTCCGCAACGAGCTCATCGACGAACACCCACGGTACCGCGTCAAGTTGAGAGATCTCCTTTGTGGACACTTCAAACACCAGCCTGCGGATCGGGGAGCATAATCTCCTTAACACTCCTGGTATCCAAGCGAGGCTGAAGTGTTCCGAATAATGTTCGACATCGACGTCCAGTCCAAGGTTGTCCAGCACGAGGGTGTTTAGTGATGAAAATTTCCGGACGAATTCAGATATCCCTGTCCAATCATCAGAAAGTCCTGCGAGAATTATCAGAAATTTCACATACTGATATCGAAAGCGGACGGCCGTCGATTCCTCTCGTACTCTACCCCAGGATGACAGTTGGCACTAAACCTCAACACCTTCACACCTCTTTGAATGGCCTCCGCAACCGTCACCAAAGCCGTCTGCCTCACATCCTCATACAAAATCCCAAACTCTTCAAGCGACGTGAGGACATCCGCGTACGCGAGGAGGCTGTCGATGATGAACCCCATAGACATCGTATCTATTCGGATCTTGGACAGAGGAATCTTCTTCAACCCGGGTTGAGGCGGTAGCTTATTGCCTCCGTGGTGATGGAACGCGAGATCTATCACTTCGAGGGAGCGGAGGTTTGGAAACGAGGAGACGAACGGCCAGAGATCGTCACGGCGGGATAGGATAGGGCTCGAGAACTCTAAATGAGTGACCTTATCCGAAATCTGGGAGAGCGCGGGGAGGATTCCGCCCTCCCCGAGATCGCAATACCTTCCCAGACCCAAGTGAACCGTCGGTAGATGCGGCATCGGACCATCAGATTTGGAACCCGACTGAGACTCGGACAGCCCATGTCGAATGCTCTGATACAACGAAACAGCATCCTCGAGTCGGCTCGCTCGTTGCTCTGGGAGCGTCGACACGATCTTCACCGCCCGAACGTACGACAAGGTCCGTAGTACGCCCGCCGGATCCGTCAAGGCTTCGATCCGATCTTTGGTTCGGTCATCGCCATCGACGGTGATAGTGTTGAAGAGATGGAAGCGGCTGGCGGCGAGCCACGTCGGGTGGGTCAGCGCGCATACGCTCAGAGATCGCTTGTCGTCGTGTAAGAAGTCGATGATGTGATCTGTGAGTTCGGCCGCGAGTGCGGGTGGTCCCATGATGAAGGTAAGGGTCACTTCGATGGCTTTAGACCGGAAGTGGTATATTTGTGATCCGGGACCTGGAGGTGAACTTCTAGGCTTATCGATAAGGTGAGTACTAGTATCTTCGAAAGTGTCCTTTGTCCGTAAGTGTCCATAGCAAATGTCCTTCAAACAACCTCCTTTAAATGTCCTCAACCCGCCCAAGAGTTCCCTTCGCTGATCACAAGCGTCGGCGGACTCGCGAGAAAATCCAACCTCCCCTCAGATATTTCGTACTCTATCCTCCCCCTCATCACCTGCAATCCAACTCCTCTGTACCTCTTCGGGACCTCCACGCAAAACACCAACCGAAAATTCCTCTTCGAGTGCATCTGACGAAACACGTCGAATGGGATGTAGTATGGACGATAGAGGTCCGGGCGTTGGAAGACCAGCACGACTTCGGAGAACACTGGGGATTCGATCGTGCAGAAGATATCACGAAGGAGGTGTGGAGCGTCTTGGAGGGTTCGGGACATGGAGGAAGCGGTGACCTCGAGAGATCGAAGGGAGCGGAGGGGCGATAGATTGAAATCTTGGAGCAATTCCTCCCTAGCTTCTGCATGCTTCGTCAGTATGGGTGTTTGAAAAGGTTGAGATGGATTCCTTACTGCCTAGGACGGTTGGGTAGATCCTCACCGCCTGTAGGGTATCGGCACAAGCCTCCAAGAGGAGTCGTGACCCTCCCACGCTATACAGGTCCATGTACCGGAATCGCAACCCCCTAAACAATGTTATCATATCCCTAGAAATCGCCTCGCTCGGGAAGTGCGTGAGCTTCAGATGGCCCCGCAGGCTGGGCACGGAAAACGGAACCGCCACTTCGGGGTCAGGTTTCGTAGTGACCTCGGGTTTCGACGTGGGGTAGTACTCGATCTCGATGTCGTCTATGTTCGGGAAAAGCGCAAGGAGGTACAAGAGTTGTCGTTGCGTGCCAAATGAAATCGTGAGGGAGATGGATCGTAACGCCGGTGCGAAGTGTCCAAAATACTGGTTGAGGCCCGGGACGAACTTGGATAAGTCGAACCTCTCGATCCGAAGCCGTTGGACGTTAGTGAGGGCGGAGAAGTGTCGTAGGGTTCGTCGGTCGAATTTCCTAGGTGAGAACCAAGGTTCAAATGAGGGAGACCGAATACAAAGCTTCTTCACGAAAGACAATAAATCCATCTTGTGCAATTTCGCGAGCGGTTTGAGCTCCGCACGACTAGGATCCAATGCTCGATCCTCGAGTGTGAGGGTACGATGGAGGTGCGGCACGGCAGCGAGATACCATGAATAGCATGTTGCCGAAAAAGACTTGAGACTCAAGGCGTCGTCACCGAGATCGGAAATGATAATCTCCAAGACGTCTTGTGGGAGGTTCACCGTCCGTATTCGCTGGTGTGCCGCTGTGGGAGCCTCCGCGCCGCTGCGCACGACCTTGGGATGGTTCGTTCTGGCTTTAATCTGGAACAACATGGTTTTCGCGAGGGTCCCGATTCCTACATACAGATTGGAAGGGGGTCAGGGTTTATGCGTTCGAGGTTGGGCTTGGAGAAGTGCTTACGAGTCACGGGAGGTCCTGTGCTCTTGTTTACTTGTGGTAGGGTGTGGAGAGATAGTATGGCACCGCCATCAGCGCTCGGGCCGCTGGAGAGGATCCCAGGGCGCTTAACTCACCCAAGCGCGCGCTGGACATAAGGCCCAGGACCGCGCACATTGTATTCGCAGAATAACAGAGCGCACGACGAATGGTAAACTGTGTAGAACACTACGTATGAATAGCAGTAAAGACAGTAAGCCAATCGGCCTGGTGTCGTCAGATCTCTGCACGAGTGGAGTGTGTAGCAGGGAGAAAGAAAAGAACTCGCGAATGAACGGCAACATTGAGTCTGTGCCACGCCTCCAGCGTGTACCATGACCAACAAATTGGTCTCGTAGCAAATTGGCCTATAAAAACCAGTAAACGTTCAACCGCGGGTCGGAAACAGACCAGAGGAAAGCAACGACCTGCAACGGTTTCAAAATTAAACGGAACATCGAAGCAACACCCCTTCACCAGGGATGCCAGTGCCTCGCTGGGGAAGACGTGACGGTCATGAAAACGAAAAATGAGTGTGTGAGCGCTTCCGGCGGGGGACATCCAGGTGAAAGTCCATTTCAGTACTTCAAGCTTCAAGCTTCAATCATCATAGACCCGCTTATATATAAACGCACATTTTGAGTCTTTATGCGTGGATCGTAAAACGGATTATGTGAGCCTTACAGAAGGGGAATCACCGGGGCGTTGCAGGCAACTCCACTGCATAGAATGTTAATCTCATTCGCCTGGCGACCTGCGATCGGTTGTGTTGTAACTACCTCACAAAACCTGCCTTGAGGTCCCAGAACTTTCACCCGAATTTCAATGTAGTCGCTGTTGCAGATTCTACTGGGTCTCACTAATCTGAATACACGGGATCACCGCAATTGACTCATGCAGATACCAAGTAATATGTGTTGGCCACGAATATCTGCCAATCGGCGGTGGGCCTCCCTCGTTTGCTGACGACCGGGTCAGCCTTAACCAGGAATACCACGGAGCAGTGCTCCGATGACCTTCCGCCCTTCAGTTGTCATCACTGTGCACTTGAGATGTGCCGACTATAACTTTAAACGGCTTGTCAATTCGCCTGCTCCTCCACTCTCCCCCCCTCTCCAGCCATGTCCGAAGAGAAAGAACAGACAAAGATCGACGAGAGGAAACTGTTGAGGAAAATCGATTGGCATCTTATTCCTGCGTTGACTGTTCTTTTCCTTCTCTCCTTCTTGGATCGGAGCAATGGTAAACCTTTCTTTCTCCATTTCCTTGATTTGCCCTGTCGCTCACTTTATTCCAGTTGGAAATGCTCGTATCGAGGGTCTAGCCGCAGATACACACATGAGTATGTTTCTCCCCGGTGTCCACAGTTGGCGCGACTCTTACCACCGTTCGAAACAAGCCGGAAACCAGTACCTCACCACATTAACCATCTACTTCATCGGTTACGTCTTGTTCGAGGTCCCATGTAACATCGTCCTCAGACTCACATCTCCACGGTTTTGGCTTCCGACCCTCACCCTTGTGTGGGGTATCGTTTGCACCCTCATGGGCCTCACCCAAAACTTCGCCGGATTCCTCGCCGTCCGTTTCTTTTTGGGTATCGCGGAGAGTGGGTTCGCCCCTGGAGTCGTGTTTTACCTGAGCATGTGGTACAAACGAAACGAACAACACTATCGCATCGCTCTGTTTGTCTCTGCTGCCACTCTTGCAGGTGCATTTGGTGGATTATTCGTAAGTTATCATCGCGTTTCGTCCTCGGTGGAATACTCACAGACCTTCAGGCGTTTGCCCTTGCCAAAATGAAGGGAATCGCGGGTTTGGGTGGTTGGAGGTGGATCTTCATCATCGTAAATCGTCTCACTTTGGTTCTCGGCATGGCGACTGACACGCCGTTATAGGAGGGTCTTTTGACTGTCGTCGTCTCTATCCCTGCATACTTCTTCATCTATAACTACCCCGCAACTGCCAAGTTCCTCACTCCCATGGAGAGGGAGTATATTGTAGCACGACTCAAGGAAGATAGTGACGCTGCCCGAAACGAAAAGTTCGCCTGGGATGGTGTCATTCAAGCACTCAAGGACCCGAAGGTTTGGCTCTACGGTCTCGGTTTCCACACCCTGAGCTTGCCGGTCTATACACTCAGTCTCTTCCTCCCCACTATCATTAAAGACTTGGGTTACACTGCGGCTCAAGCGCAACTGCTCTCAGTTCCCCCTTATGTTGCTGCCTTCGCCGTGACCATGGTCTCCGCCGTGTTTGCGGAGAAGACAAAACTAAGGGCGCCATTCATTATTGCCAGTTCCACTCTGGCCATCGCCGGGTATATTGTTCTCATCAGTAGCCACCGGCCAGGCGTGTCATATGTGGGGACGATTATAGCCACATCGGGGCTCTATTCCAGCATTGCCGTCATCTTGAGTTGGCCTGCAAACAACGTTTCGGGTCAGACCAAGAGGGCGACCGCGAACGCCATGCAAATTTCTATAGGAAACCTCGGGGCAATCATTGGAACGCAGCTGTATCGGCCCAAATGGAGCCCAAGGTTCCTCGTTGGGCATGGGGTGGTACGGCTTTTTCGTGATCCGTTTTCTCGTTCAAACGACACTGAACTGTTTTCGTTAGGCTTTGAGTTACCTCGTTGGAAATGTCATCATCGCAATTACCTTATGGTACATCCTTGCGAATGAGAATATGCGTAGGGATCGAGGGGAACGAGATGGCAGGCTGAAGGATGAGGATGAGGATGTGTTCTTAGGTGACGATGACCCACGTTGGAGGTTCCAGACCTAGTCTATAACGCGCCCTCGCCCGTGCCATACGCGTTGGGTTCACCTAAAAACGAACTTATTAAAAGCAAGATATATCTTCAGGCTTGCAGGCGTAACCACAGAGCGCTTACTGTCGTCAGTCAAAGCGCTTCTGCGGTTTCCACTATCACATCCCCTCAAGCGAACCCCGTTTCATCCTTTTTTTCGGGTCTCTCAGTGTCCAAGTGCGGCATTGATAGTGCGAACACCCACAAGCTTCGAAACATCCAGCAGCCGGAACTCAGATAACACACAAGTCTGAGTGAGATGCAACCCTGATGGTACGGTTGGCGACCCTAGGAATCTCATCGGTGAAGAAGTGGTACACGAACATGACGTCAACCTTCGCCTGATATATCCGTTGTGCTCAGACCCACCCAGTTTAATCTCTACAGGTATGCTATGCGTGAAGACCGTATCACCTTCTCGCTGATAACTTTGAGGTGCATGATGGAACGGGTTTGGAGGTGCGTTATGCCTCGTCAAACTGTGCAAGCCGTTCCAAGAGCCTGTGTTGCTTCCTCGAATTGCCAGAGTTTACAGCAGGTTTCATTTCGGTAGACCGTTTCCCATACATAGGATACCGCCCCAACTCATTTGATGAGTATTGAGCCTTGTGGCCCGGCACCCCGGCATCGCGGCATTGGCCGGGCCGTACGTTGACTTCAGCAGGTCGGCAACCTGGTTTCCCACTCGCTTTTTGGTCCTAGGGTCGTCAGCAACCCGTGGTTCGTGCCAGGGATATATCGTCGACTTTTGCGAGCAGCGCGACAGCGGGAACTAGTTATGGCCTCGGGACCCAGCCCCGGCATCTACATCATGCCTGATACCATCAAGAGGTGAACGTTTGAACAACAATTGGGGCCGTATGGTGTAAAAATGGAACATTGTGTTTATGTCGTTCGTTGCTAAGGGTGGCAAAGGCTCGTCGAGAACGCTCAGGCAACGCGCGAGTGCCTGTTTCGGACGCAACGTAATTCACGGTCTTTCTCTCCTACCCCCATCATGTCCCTCCACGCCGGCGTGAGGAAAGTTTGTCTCCTCGTTCTCGTTTTCGGAGTGTTCGTGCCGCGCGCGTTGGCGGCCTTTGCCGTGTGCCAGGCTGGTTGGGAATGGGTGAGTGAGACACTCTAGATTTCGAGATTTCGATACTATTTGAGCTTCTGGGGGCGGCCGGACTGACTCGCGCCCTCTACCCAGGCTTCCAACTCGAAAAAGCAAAATCCCTGTGAAATCGCAGGTGCGCTGGAGGCAGTATGCCAAGGATTCTGTGCGTTCGGAATCAATGATCCACATCCGCCTCAAGACCTAACGACCCGCAGCTGTGTACGAGTTGGGTCCCCTGGAAAATGAGACCAACTATGTCGCACCTCAGAAGAATAGCAGCGCACAGAAGTGTCAGTGCAACACCGTCATGTATAGGTACGGTCGACCCCGCAGGTGCACCCTAAGCAAGCGCTGATCGTTGAGTCATACAGCTTGTATATGGCGTGCACTGCCTGTCAAAACGTCACCGCCCAGTCGTGGGCATTCTGGAGCCAATTTTGCACCGAAGTTTATGTTGCTCAGTACCCTGATTCCATCCCCTCAGGCACTGCTGTTCCGCACTGGGCTTCCCTGAATTACAATGTGAGTGCCCGGCGCCCTTGTTGGGGAGTGAAATACCCCATATCTTACTTTCCAGATTTAGGCTGGAGATACGTTCGATCCTGTGATCGCGAAGTCCGCCGGTGGTCAGCCAGAGGCGTCTGCGCCACTTCCTTCGACTGTTTCGCTATCTGGCAGCTCTACGGGTTCGGGTTCACTATCATCGATCGCGGCAAATCCAACTAGCACCTCGACCGGTCAGGACAACAACAACCAGACGAAGAAACCCTCGAGTGTGGGTGCCATCGTTGGAGGTGTCATCGGTGGCCTGGCATTTTTGGCAGCGGTTGGTGTCGGAGCCTGGATATTCCTCCGTAGGCGTGCGCCCGCACGGAATGACGAGGATTATCCAGACCACCCCAGGCATTCTGCTGATGCTCTTATGTCCGAATATGGCATGCAACCCTCACAAATGCGACTCTATGTGAGGTTTTCGTCCTCATGTCCGGCTCCTTTCCTGACTGACCTTCATAGGACCCGCACGACCCATCCACCTTCCCCGGCCACGGTGACTACGAAACAAGCGGGGTACACACGACCTCAACCAACAGGGGTTATTACACAGGCGCCGCGGAACTGTGAACAGCTGGGCAGGGTTTTCGTTTATTCTACTCCACAGAACACTCACTTTCTTGCCTGGTGGTGTAATTTATTGTTTTCCTGTCTTATACCTCATATGCCACATGGGGCGGCGTGGATGTAATATTGTTTCTTGTGGTTTAACTGGGCTTCCCGTGTGTTTTGATGTCCGCGAATGCTGATATCCGTTTAATCCCTTCCGCCCATTGCCCATGGATGGCCGTCCCAGTATTGTCGGGGTCGGAGTCCAAACTTAAGTATGGGCATCGACGATCGCGTGATAAACAGTGGGTCTCGCTCTGGATTCTCGGATATTGTGACTTTGCTGTCCGAATTCAAAACCTCGCAACTCGGGTCACCTGGGGATTGTGAGTTCAGAGAGACGCAGATCTCGCAACGTCTCTGGGGCTTTGGGATGCCCAGAAACTCCGATATTGCCAGTGATCAGCTTCGTCCGTTTCCGTGAAGTTGGGCAACCTGCTGTAGGATCACCAAGTACTGAATCTAGAAGCAACCGCTAAAACTCTATCAACCGCCTCCCTCCCAAGTTCTGCCACCCCAACATCACCGTTGATTTCAAGCGACCGACCGGGTCCTCAGTCCACCGGAAACAATATAAACAATGTAGAAGGCATCCAAGCCGAACGTCGGCAAATTTGCTGGGGGTGCGTTTTACCGTTTCTATTCTCGCAACTTGGGCTGAAGTTCCCTAGAAAACCGGGTGGAGGGATATTTTGGATTCTAACCAGAGGGGGGAGCACACGGCCGGGGTGAACGTGCGGATCAGGATTGATTCGTGTTTTTTCTTTCGGTGCTGAAAGACGCGAGTCAAGGGGTTTATCCTTGCGTTTCGAACGACACTGAAGCCAGAAATGTTTACGCGCGCTGGTGACCAATCATATACACACCTGATACCGAGGATGCAGGCCTCCCATAGGTCTCCCTGAACCTACATTTCGTGTGGACGAGGCTCATTATGATGAGAGACGCTCCCGTTCGGCCTGTGGTTGCAGACAGGCTCCTTCCCAACGTTGTGTAGGCTGGTCACTCGATGCCGCTTGCCATAGCTTTCGGACTTTTCCATGACTACTTTTGTCTCATGCACTCCTCGATATTTGTGGGCACATCCATAGCCTTCCGGGGTAGTCACTCATCGGCCCCGTTTAACCACTGCGTACTTCGCGGCCTCGGTTGCCGTGTTCCCGATCTTCCTGGAAAGACAGCCCTTCCAGTTAGTGACGGTGATGTGGTTCAGAGGGACAACCAACAGCGGGAGATCTCCAGTCCTTGCGTTTGGGATGTGGAATGTTAAAGGTGGGTGCGAGGGTGGAACCCGTCGATCAGTTATTTACATCGATCCGAGTTTATGTATTCCGTTCACTGGACTTCTCCCTTCTATTCGAGTTGAACGTGCATAGTATGGGTCACATACCAATACTGTACGTGGTTACGAAAACCTAAAAAAGGAATGGAACTACATTTCTCTTGCATCATAACGTTCCACGATATTGAGTGGGGAGAGCATAAGGGTCTGTAGACATACGCCTTTGTGAGAACGGACACAATCAAACTTCCCAGCTATACATGGATGGAATGGGTGTGAGGTGAGATACGTTCGCGGGAGTGAAAGATCGAGGGCAAAATCACGAGTCATACGGGGTGTTCCGCAACAGCAGAACACCGTAACACACCCCTCTGAGCAGCCAAAGGTAACCTCTTTCCCATCTCCTGACTGACGTTTTCCAACAAATAGTTCGTCCCAACAGGTGTTGCGAGGAGGACTTCCACGACGGTCACCGATTGGAGTTGGTGAGCAAGTCTTTCGTCTATGGCCGACCACGGGATGATGTCCAGGTATGATAGGTGGGCGGCGATAACTTCCATGGTAAACTTCCGTACCGTGGAAGATACGCCGTTCAATGCGGTAGGGATCCATTCAAAGGTAACGGAAGGTCGTTGAGCTGGAATTATAGGGACGAAGAGACCCTGGAGTGTGAGCGTCTCGAGGTTGCTGAATTGAGATATGAACTCTGTGGTGGCTATAGCAGGTAGGATTAGGGTCGCGCGATGTACAAGGCGAGTCGCCGAGAACTTACAGTCAAGTTCACCCAAATCCATCGTCGGACGGTGAGCAATTACAACCCCAAACCTGAGGGTTCTCACCGTTGGGCCGTATTGCTCTTCGAATCGTATAGAGGTCCGATCCATCACCGTAGGGAACCGTACGTCAAGGGACGTCAACGAGGGGAGAGGCGGGAGGTGATCAGCGAGAAACCGACGGATATCCCAAACGCCGCCCAATGCGGATCTCCTCAACGAAAGGTGGGAAATCCCTGACTCGGAGTGAGAAGAGATGCGAACCCCATCTCCCACCACAACCACACAACCCAGGGTTAAGGATTTAAGCTTGGGAAATGCCAAGACGATATCCCAAAACTGGTTGTCCCCCCCAGTGAGATCCAAGTCGTCGAGTTCGAGGGAGGTAACCCAGTGTACCACTGGATTTAGCCACGACAGGAGTAGTCGCACGGACCGGTAGAGACTCGGGCCTATTGGTCGTATCGCGATGTTGAGTGTTGGAGGAGTGCCTTGTCGAGCCAAGATTCGGTATATAGGCCCAATCGTACGCTGATCTACTCCGGGACCAAAAGTTGGAATGGGCATGTCAATCCTCTTGATCAACGGCAAAATTGCAGCGCCCGATTCCAAAAGGCACTCGAATCGATCCGTTGCTTTGAGGTCTAGGCCGGTGCAAAGGGTGTGAAAGAGGAGTGGTTTGCTGGCAGCGGCCAAGGCGGAGCAACACAGCGAACAGGCGGATAAAGTGGCCTTGTCGTCCTGTAGGAAGCTTATAATGTGGAACATGAGCTCGGGTGGAATCCTAGCCGTCATGTTCGGCGACTGCGGTCGGGGTGTGGAATGCTGAACGATGTTCGCGTTCGGGTGTGACGTGGACGGCGTCGGACGCCGATCAGATTATCATTCCATATCATGCTAGAATAAGCGCCAATGAGTTTCTTTGTTTCTGCTAATCGAGGTCCACCCTCCGCTGTGGCCAAGGGTCCAAAAGCTCGTGCACCACTGATACAACCTAAGGCGTCAGACGCATCCGCTATGTCACATGTAGCCCCTCCGCGGCAGTGGTGTTCTTATTGCAATCACGACCCAACAACATTGCTTGCACATGTGGCTCCCAATCGGGGGCCAGGACTCCGACACCCAGCTCTGGATCTACCAGGCGCACGTTTTTGCAACGGCCGGCGATCCCCGGGTCCCGCCCCGCGAAGGGCTCACCTGAGGGTTTGATTGCTGCATTGGCCAGCCGATGAATAGAATACTGGTGAATGAACGTGCCATCTCCGGTGTTGCGATGGCCATGTTTTTCAGTGCCGGTCACACAGACGCCGAACGCTGCGCCTTGTAAACCAGTTATGGGCCTTGTGAACCAAGGGAGGTGACCAGAAAGGGACGCGGGTGAAGTGGAGGCACCGGGACTCTCATCCAACACAGCGATTCCAACTCGGCCACAGGCACCAAGGAGGTCCCCACCCCGGGCCACCGGCTGGTTTTCCCAATCAACTATATCTCCCGGCATCCCTGCCCCGCCCAAGGTCCATTCGAACCTTTGGATGGGAGTTAAGGATAGCTGTTCCCCAATGCTGATACTCGTTGTGGTACCCAAGGGGATCGGTGAGGGAGGGCACAAATTTTTCTTCTCGTGGACGCAAATTTCTGCCAATGTCCGGGTACGTGGGAAGTTCTGGGCGCGAACAAGCGTT
>Ga0307517_10002737_pt1 | contig 28142 bp, 38 predicted proteins | sample 23_EM_MG_FD_194515 | JGI IMG/M metagenome (GOLD analysis project Ga0307517, IMG submission 194515) | Populus trichocarpa ectomycorrhiza microbial communities from riparian zone in the Pacific Northwest, United States - 23_EM | ecosystem: Host-associated > Plants > Roots > Unclassified | place... | reverse complement strand
CGGCCCACATAAACTTTTTGTTTTCTTCGGTATCGTAGATCTCATTGATGTTGGGCTGAGAGGTAAGCTCGAAGGACGGGCATCGAGTGAAGAGGGACTAACATGTTTTAATGTCATCAAAATTCTGACTTCCTTCATGACTTGTCCAACTTCGTGGTCTCTCTTTGTGCGAATAGTCTTGCATGCGACTTGTCGATGTTTTGCAGGGTCTAAAGCTAAGTGGACAGTAGCGAAGGACCCCGTACCTAGGCACTGCGAGGTCACGATATAACCTCCAATGTTCTAGAGTCAATGGTCAGGTTTGAAGAACGTTCTACGAGGATCTATATGATTCGAGTACCTTTTGCACAGGGTGCAATGGTGGTGTGGGATCAAAAAGGGAGAGTTTTTCTGTAGATTCTTTCCAACAATGCAGACAGGTGAACGCTGACGACAATTAGTATATGACGTCGGGAAATGAAGAAATGATTTCTGTCACTCAAAGAATTTGGAAGTTGTATGATATCTCCATGCATTAAAATTATCGCGGCTTTGCGAATCCATTGACCATTGAGTATAATTCCATTCCGAGAAAGATCCTGTCGAAATGGCAATTTTACTGGAGATATTTCATTCAGAAAAAGATTAGTTTACCTGACATGAAATGATCACTCCCCCGCTCGGTGAACGAACTCTATCGCAAGACGTCAGTTTCGTGGAGACATGTTGGCTCTATAAGAAAGGTTGACATACGCATATAATTTGCAATGGACTCCCGAGACCAGAGCATCGCTCACGACGTAAGAACTAGATAACAATGTCAAAAATCAGTCAATTGGGAGGCGCGGTTTTTATTGAAACCATAAATCAGGATTCCTTCCAATGATTGCGGGTTTGGTGAGCGTCAGGATAACTGCTGATTTAACTCGAAAATTTAGAATGTGAAATCCAACTCTCCGATGGTTACTACCTTCTCTACGACCGTGTCGCGTTGTGATGAGCTTCGCGCATATATCCATAGGCATGGACGATCTTCCGTCCTTTTCAAATGAAAGGCGGCTTCCACTGGTGCTGAGATCAGAATTGCCTAGACCAACGAAAAGGCCGGGTTTATGACGAAGGATCGCGACGCGCGTTACTTAAACGTTTCAAAACGCGATCATGTTTGATTGTTGTTGTGTACAAATAGATACAAATATCATCACACGTATTGCAACTTGGGCGAACTTCGAACGGCGCGTGATCGCGTGATCAAAGCGGGAACTCTGTGACAAAACTACCTAGTAACTTACAGTGTAACTTGAAGTTACAGTCTATGGACCAAAAAAAGCTTGCGAGAAGACCAGTCCAGCCCATTCATTCAATCATAACCTTTCCCACTCCTCTGTTTTACCCTCTTCATTTTTTTATGCTTTTTATCTGTTTCTGCGTTCTGAAGTAAAGCGATTAGGCGCGCCTTCTTCAGGTGAATTGGTATACCATCGTCCGCGACGGAATTTTGATGAGGGTACAATCTTCCCCGAGTGAATTCCTTCCCACTTTCCTGGACGAAAGGTCTCGAATGAAGCAAGGAATTCGAATTTGTCTGAAAAAATTCTTGATCGAACATGGTCGATTTGATTCCGGTCGTAGGCATTTCCCCATTGGCTGGGACAGCGATGTTCGGCCGTATAAATGTGTCTGAATCTTTGCCGACTCGCGTTGTAGGAGCACGTTTCTTTCCAGCTGCTCGTAAGAGAGCATTTTTGTTGGAGGGTTCGTTGAATGATGCTTCTGAAATGACGGGAGGTGGGTGGCAAAAGAGGAGTTTCCCATTTACGTAGTCCTTTAGAATGTACCGAGCCGAACGAGCTTCGTCCGGGTTCCCTTGACCCGAACGCATATAGCCTCTTGCAACTGAACGAAAAAGGTGTCAGACGGAAACAATTTAAAATAGCTGAAAAATAATCGACTTACTCGCATACGCAACAAGAAGATTTTCTGCCGTTACGCTTCCATCTCCACCCTCTTCCACCCCGCGAACTTTGATAGTCAGCCCATACGTTGCTTCAAGAATTTCTTTTGGGAGTCTTTTTGTGATCAAAGAGATGGGACCTGTGTATTCTTTTAGTTGGTCGATTGGCAACACTCCGTCGCAGACGAGGTCAGCCTTGGTTGTGGCGAACTGAGGAAAAACAAGACCCGGACAATCGCAGAGAACTATGGAATCCGATAGATGGATCGTTTGAAAATGTTTTGTTTTGCCAGGTGTGGATGATACGCTGACTTTCTTTTCTCCAAGAAGGGAATTTATAGTGCTTGACTTCCCGACGTTAGGGTAACCCACTAAACCAACAACGAGCTTTGAAGGCGCCTGCCCATTTGAATCAGAAAATTCTGGAATAATATGAGCGGATTGAAAGGTGCCGCAATGAGACAAACCTACCACGTAGATTGGGCGACATCGCGATAAACATATCTTCTAACTCTTGCACAGAGAGAATTCGGGCCCTAGTGTCCTGGGTATCTTCCTCTTCCTCTTCAGCAGAAAAATACCTATCATCTTCATCAGTGTCATCTTCAGAGTGGTTGTCCGCCGAATCCAGGTCCGCCTCGTTCTTGTCGTCGTCAGCCTCATCGGATTCCTCATCGGATTCCGACTCCCCTGACACTCGTTCCGCCTCTGCACGGTTGAGTGCCTCTGCCGCATCTCTTTGCGCTTGCTGTAGGGCGGCAGCATCCGCTGCAGAATAGAAAGCGTACTTCACTCCCTGTTCATCAAAGTAGTCTGCCCATTGACGTCTGGCAGAATAAATTATTACCAAGCTAAGGAAAGACTTTTGGGCTCGCCCTACCTCTGTTTTACCGTCAAAAGGTCAGCCTTGTTTATGAGCAACATATTGCGTCTTTTCCCTTTTCCGGTACCGGCTTCACCTTCATTACCCTCAACGTCGTGGACATATGTTTCGAGATCTTCACAACGAAACCGTAGTGGATTTCGGGCATCGACAATTTGAACGACCAGGTGAGATCGTTCAAGGACTCGCCAAAGTTGTCGCCAAACTTCGAGGTTCCGTTCAAAGGGTGTCAAAAGGAAGTTTTCCTGATCCTGGAGTCTTAACACCTGTTAACATTAAATAGATTCGTTGTCATGAGAACTTACTCGGCGAGACCGCGACGCCATTCGAGAAAGGCGTTTTTTTCCTTTCTGTCGAGCTCTGGGTTTGTCATTGACTTTATCCAGGCAGGCCTCCTTGGCACCCTCAGCCGTTGCTTATTCTCTTGGTGCTTCTTCAAAATTTTTATCTCCTGTTGCTCGGATAGAAGATGAGGGTTCTGAGATGAGCTGGTAGTTTGTTGAATGATCTTGACATTTCGCCTCTCTAATCAATAAGCCGTCAAATCCCCCCAAATGCCGTGAGGGTGCGCACCAGCAGTAAATTCTGTGCCTGCTAATTGGGCTGTGTTGAGGAATTCATCCAGATCGCGCTCTTGGGTCACAGATTTCAATCGAGAGGAGGAATCGAGATCAACAGAATACTTGGGAAAGATAAATTAGAGCCAACATCCGAACGCAGTGCTGGACAAGGCTACTCACCAAGCCAGATTCTTGAAGCTTTCGAGCATCCTTGACCTTTCTATTGATTATGGCACGACCAAGACCACTCGGATTTGGGTCTCTACCTTTCGGAGCCTATGGAAAGCGGTGTTTTAGTCTCAAGAGATGAAATAGAGGTAGAAATCAGATGCACCATTTGAAGATAACAAATACAGTCTGGTGCGATTCTTGTGAGTAACGCGTGATGAAGACCCCTTGCAGGTTCCTGTATAGATACTAAGATAGTTGGGGAGAGATAAGTAAGTACACCACTAAAACAAACTGGAAGTTTGATCATCTGATGTTTGTTTCAAATTGATTGGAAATTCTTCACCTGCCATACCATGCATTTTAGCAGACAGCTGTGTTCACTCTATAGGTCCTATCTGCGCCAAGTTGGAAAACTACCTCACCTTTATCTGCGGTAATTTTATTCTCTTCTATCATATAGTAATCTTGCCGACGTCGGATAAAAGCCAGTTCTTTCAAATAAGGGCCAGACAAGACGTTCAAGCTGTCCTGAATGCAAAATCGGACAAGCATCGCGAGCAAAGAATCAAGTTAGTTTATAAGGTGGGTATGCCATCGCCATCCCTTTTCGTTACATCCACGTTCAGCAGATTTTCTAGAGAACACGGAGGGTCGAGAAAGCAAACAAACGGGATCGTAAAGCATTTCTGCACATATTGGATCTTGCATATGGAAGGATAGGCAAACTGAAGTGGGAGCTTCTAGAGGTAACTGCGTCTTTTATTAAGAAATATACCCATGCACTGTAATGATTTGCCAGGATGTCTTGACAGGTCCCAGCTCTCCAATACCCGCACCTATCACTCCTTCCCTTGAACAATCCAGACTTCCAGTTTACTCGCCTCAGCTTAAAGCATTATTATCGCACCCTTCTTCCAAGCGCAACAAGGCCCTACGCCCCGAAGATTTTTCCAATCCTCGTACACTTCCCCCGCAAGCCAATCCCAATTCAGAAGAGGCCCGCATCTTTGGTCGTTTTAGCAAACGCCGCGAGATAAACATCCGATGGCGTTTTTACAAAGATGAATTGAAGAAGGTCTTTCCTCCTCTTCAAGTGGACATAGTTGAGAACGCAGCTGACAATCAAGACGGCCGAATCCTACCACGAGCACTCAGCATGTCGGGTCGTGGGCTTTTGTGGGAGGCAGAAAGCCTTGTTGGTAATATATTCTCTCGGCCTCCTTTGACTCGGCGAGAACGTCGAATACCTGGCGACAGTCATTCGTCCGGTTTCACAATTGGGCAAGGACACCCTTCACGATGGATAAGGCGACGATATCGAACACTGCTTGCACAATTGCCACACCTTACCTATTGCGCAGGGAAAGAGAATCCTTTCACGGTCACGACATCTCCTTTTGCTCTCTTGGACCCCCATCGCTACACACGTCAAATCCCTGATGCAGACCCGGTCACAATGGCATGGCTTGCAAAGACCTCAACGGATTCTTCCAAAGGCTCCAAAGAGGGGATCCGGAATCCATAAGATGAACGGTAAATATCTACTGTCATGGATCTGACCTGTCCATTTCTAATCCATGTAAATCTATCACATACAAACTATAATTACGGTCAACAGCCTTCACATCACCGTCGTTACCCTTCGCGGGGTCAACCCCACATTGCAAATCAAGCATGGTTTGATACTCGTCGAACGAAAAACTTTGTCTCTTCCGAATCCCATCGAGCATCTCCTGAGGAGAAATGAAGAATAAGGAATAATATAGCTTGACTCTTTCGAACTCAGAATCTTGTTGGTCATCGGTGAGAGTTTTAATGCTTTGTTGCAGCGCCAAAATGTTGCGCATTATCTTTCGGATCCCAAAGGCATTTGGAGTGCGTAATTGGCGTGCGCCTGTAATAAGTAGGTGTTCCATTAGGTTCCCCAGTCCAGCAAAAAGGTACCTGTGTCAGCCAAATCAGCAGACAGCAAAAAAGCAAGGCAACCAAAACACGCACTGCCTTTCTTTCTTCGGGAGGCTGGCAGTCGTAAACTCGTTAAATTCAACCAATTCAGTATTCAGATCAACAATATGAGGATCCGGTTCCACGGCTTCGTAATTTGAATCATACGTCCCCTGAAAGCTAAGTATTTAGCCGAATGGAAATCAGTGAGTGAAGTAAACTAACGTGACGCATGGCTGAATCTAAGTAGTGAATGGTGCGACAACGGAGATCGATGCGCATGGTATCCAATATCAAAGCGGAGAGCTGATCATAAGTTTTCAGGAGAGCTTGAAAACGTCTACAAAAAAGGTAAGCCACCGTGGAATCCAGAGATAGAGTATTCCATACAAGGACATTTCACGAGAAAGGGGCAAGCTGAACCACTCGGGATCTGACCCCAGAGATAAAGGGGGAATTAGAGGGAAAGTAGGGGTAAGGCCTGTAACGGGTTCAAGGTTGGTAGACGACAACAAGGACGATGAAGGATCGTCCTGGCTAGGTTTCATAGCATTCAGCTCTGATGCGAACCATGACTAGGAAGGTAGAGGAATATGTTCAAATCAATCTATGGAAGGACGATGGTGAGAGGGAATGACTACTTACCACACTGCGATGTAACGATGCTAACGAGGCAAGAGTTTTCGTGGAAGAGATCAAATCTTCTCTGCTAACCGTCGTTTCTCCTAGAAATTCCATTTCGATGTGCGTTTCCTGACGGTATAGTTGCTGCAGCTTGGCTTGTCCTCGCTCCTGCGAAAGCCGTTAATATTAATCATGACGAAATAACTGTAACGGCCTTGCACCTCCATCTCCATCAACTCCGTAAAACAGGGTTGGAGTTCTGGCCTCTGAGCCCATTGTGCCGCAAGTGCGATTCGAGGTTCACGGTCAACTTCGCTTTGCGGAGTCGAAGTTAAGACTTGGAACCGGTCACTACACCGTTGATAAAATTGGATGACCACACCGAGAATCAGCCGCGAGTAATTTTCTCGGTGGAATGGACTGGAGTTAAGCATGGAACAAAGGGAGTTGATTAAGGCCATCAGGTTGGTGCATGCCTGTCGATTTGTTTGTTAAGGGGGAGGTTGGGCGGTAGAAGAGGTCAAGCTTACCTTGGCAAGGGGTTGCGTCGATAATCGCCAAGACAGTGGATCTGGTTGGAAAGCTTCACTTCCTAATTTCCCAATCAGCATTTCACAGCTAATAACCCCTGAACAGACGCGCACCTGTAACAGCATCGTGGAATAGGTCTGACACTTTCTCTTCCAACTGTGGTAAATAAACCTTCAGCACAAATTCGTCCAAAACTGCACTGGATGCCTGAGCTGACAAGATGCCCGATGGAAGAATTTCCGAAATTCGTTGTAGATAGGTAAGTGTGGGTTGAAATAAAACCGTAACGTGGAATGCATCAGGGCGGATTAGCAGGCGATGGTGCTGGTCTACACCGATTAATCGGTCATCCGCTGTGGTGCTGATGATTGTCTGGGAGGTCTCTCCTGCTGCAGTCGGTGCAAGGCCTGGCATGGTGTCTTTGAGGACTCTGGTCAAACCGTCCTCATGAGGCTTTAGAGCTTTATATGTTAGCTTCATATCTGTATCAGAAAAGCGGAAGACCGGCTAAAATAGTGTCTCGATTTGAGTTGTCCTTTCTAGGCAAGAGGCTAGACTAACTTTGATTCTGTCCCTGTTGAACTTCCCGTCACGAAGAATTTCGTTTATAGATGAGATTGGATTCCTATTCGTGGAAGACCCTTGCTGTTCATCAGTAAGGTAGTCTTGGATCAAAGTGCGAACCTTGTGAAGCAGGGATCAAGTAAGCGTATTTAACGAGCATGAAATATCGTACCTCTGTTTGAACATGATTCCACATTTCTGGCAAGGGGAACAACATCCCAGGCTTCGTTCCTGAAGAATCTTTATAGTCGCGCCTCTAAAAGAAGGATAAATAGATTACAGTAGGGACGGGGGTAAAACCTACTGATCCTATTCTGTTTACAACCTCTGTGACTACCCGGAATCCCTGCGCAACGGCATCCAATTTTGAATAAAGGGTCCAGAAGAGGTCCATCAAGATCTCATGATCAAGGCGTTTCGCTAAAGATTCCAATGCGGTGAGACGCAGCGTAGAGGATTTAAATGGTGGCCCGTTCGTTCTAGTTGTCGCCATTGCAGGGAGGGTAAGGTTGGTACTGAATACATACGCCCCTTCCGTTCTTCCCATATTGGCATTTAACTCAAACATGGATCTCCGGCGTCCAAATTCAGCTCTTTCTTCGACTTCGGCCAGAGTGGTTTCGACCAGAGTGAAGATTTCTCCAGGTACACGTTGTGCAACGCTGTCCAGAGCATTTCCCAATTTACCAAGAACTGCTAATGACTCAAGTAGAGTTTCCATGTAGGCAAATGAATCAGCTTCCGGGTTGAGGTTAGATGACAAGTAAATCGCAGAGGACGAGTTGCTTGATGACATCATGGCAGATACACCATTTACGTTCCCAGAATGTTTGTTATCATTGGTGTCGTAAGGAGGGTCGTTGGCTCGAAGGCTGAGGTCATTCAGGAATCTGGTTAATCGGCTTTGCCGTGGGGTCGGAGATGTTGGCGATTTTTGTTCATCCTCAGTCGGTCGTTCCACCATCTCGCTTTCGAATTCAACTCTAGGAACTTGGAGGGGCAAGTTGGAAAAATAAAACCGGGTTACAGGCCAAGACTTACAGTTTCGTTGATTCGGCACATAGGCAGCCCATCGAGAATCGCACCAAAACGATTTTAGGTAGAGATGACTCTGCAATTCTTCAATTAGGATTTCCTTTAATGCCTAGTTGATTCAAATCAGCAGTTATTTAGAAGACCAAAAATGAGATGTCATACGAACAGACTCTTGGGAGTTTAGGTAGCTTCTGAGGTCGGAAACAGCACCAATTTCCAGCATATCTGGTTTGTTAATAATCTTCAAGCTTCTCACTAGCAGAATGGCCGCTTGAAGCAACCGTTTTTCAGACATGAGAGTTTCCAATAGATCAGGCACTGTTTTAAGATGTTCGCTACAAAAGTTGAGAAACGGCTAGGGAATTAGAAAACATCAGACAAACATTTGGTCCAACAATTTTATCATCTCCTCCAGCATTTGTCCTCGATTCCAAAGTTGTACGAGATCAGCTCGTCTACTGCCCAAGGATTCTTTTGCTTCAAGGACTGCGGATCGAGTAGCAGATATTTCTGTTTGCGCAGCACCGAGATGGCCCAACAACGAAGCATGAAGAGGCAAGGAGGCTGCGAATGCCTGGTAGTGTTCTGTAAAATCTGTAAGATGAAAATCCAAACTAGAGAGTCCAAGACATACTATCCACGGAGCCTTTTAATGCCTTCGAAAGCATGTTTTTTGTTCTTCTAAAAGAGTCCATGTTTTTTCCCATAGAAGATTTGTCCAACAATTGCAGGGCAAGATCCACGTTATTGAACTTGGTCTAAAGGTGAGGGTGTCTATTCTCTCGGAATATATATATATATCACATACATTAGGGTCGATTACAAACTCCCAACCGTCCTTCACTTGGTCAAGAACAGCTACAGAAATGGATTAATTAATTACGGCGTGGAGAAGACAGAGCTAAATCGAAATCTTACCATCGATTTCGCCTGCTCTACCATTACCGCGTACCCCGGTTGCCCGATCTCGTATTCGTTGCTGCCTCGCCTTCTCCGCTTCGATTTCAAGTTCTCTTTCTCTTCTATAGTTGCGATCGTCGGTGTCTGACGGCGTCTGACGGCGTCGCGATCCTGCTGACTTAAAGGCGGAGAGCGCAGACGTAACGGAAGTTGGTGTGGTATCATTGTCTGAAGTTGGACTTGTGAGGCCTTGTGATCGTTGCCCCGGAGGTGCCCCACTAGTTAGTATGTTTGCAGAACTTGGGAGAGTGCGGTAGGGGTTCCCGTCAACGTCTGAACGTGGTGTGCCAATGCTGTTCCTGTAGGGATCTTGGGAAGAGGTCGATGCGCGTTCAGAGCCGGAGTACTCGGTACGAGTTCGCAGGTCAGATCTTTGTGGTCGGGAAGGGCCAATAGGAGCGGTGCTAGGAGGGGTGAGTGAGGAAGAATTGGATGTGAAGGAGTTGATCGGTGTGGTTGGTCGTGAGCCAGTACCTGGACGCGATACTTGCAATGGTCGCGTAGAGGTGCCGGGAGCGGAAGAAGGCTGGGAGGAATATAACCCGGCATTTGTGACAGAAGGCGATCGTCGACGTGTTGGAAAGGGAGGCGCTCGAGACATCCTGGACAGACTGAGGATGGTGGTTGTGATGTTTAAGCACAAGCTTTGCACATACTTACACTTCGCCATCATGTACCCACCCTTCCTCCGGCCACTACACCTCCCTAACTCTCCACCCTCACCTTGCAAGCATGCTCAGTTCGTACATAACGACGACTTGGGCTCCTCACATGCGCTATGGTGGCCCCCATCGCGCGACAACATGGATCCAGATATTCTCCTTTATTTCTTACCCGGTGCGCTCCCATGGAAATATCCATAACCCAGGGAATGACCCTATATTCACAGGAAATCCAGGTCTTGTAGACTTCTATATCCCCTTTCTTTCTAGACTATACACCCAGTACTCTTCCTCGAACCTTGCCATAGTGGGTCGTGGCCACCTTGGTCACTGTCCACAAATACAGGCCACTCCTAAGCATCAACCGGAGGAGAGTCTGAAGATCCAAATACAAACATCTCTCGAGGTCCTGGATGCAATATCAACTTTTTATGCGAATACCCGGATCGTGGTTGTTGGCCATAGCGTTGGTGCTTGGCTGGCATTACAGGTATCTTTGCCCTTATCAGCAACCGCATGTAGCGTTGATATATATTCAAAAGACATTGAAAAGACGCCCTGAGGCAATTCACGCGGTTTTCTTGTTGTTTCCTACGCTGAGCAACATTGCTAGCACCCCGAATGGTAGGCTCTTGGCGGTAGGTTTCATCCTCGGATCGTCAAAGGTTGTTGCTGAGGAGGCAAAAGCCCATTTTCTCTCCGCTAGGCAGACAAGTTCTCTCCTCTCTATCTGGCCTAGCCAAATATCTTCCCGAAAACCTTTTGGCTTTTTTCTTTTCTCACTGGCCAAAGCAGCAATTAGGTGTCCTCCGCGAATTTATTTCTTCGCCACAAAGTGTACATGCTTCATTGAGTATGGCTCATGAAGAAATGAAGGCGATCCAGGATTTAGACGAGGCGCTTTTAGTACAGCACAGCGACAAACTCTTCTTTTTTTATGCCGAAACAGATGGTTGGGTCGGCAATGAAAAGGCAAATTTCCTTCGCCGTTTCGATCCCAACCACCAGTCAAAAAATATTACTCATGGACCAACGGATGTGCCCCATGCCTTTTGCATTAGTGAGCAGACCGTTGAGAAGCTTCGACCAGTATCTCATGTGTTATAAAGATCACAGTGACCTATTGGCACACTATTGTCATGACTGGCTTTTCTACTTGGAAAAACAACTTGGGTCTAATGGACTAATAGAACCGTAATATTAAAGCTTGGAACTACTCGAAATCTGCATTATATTACTCCTCGGTTGGGTTTTACAGTATCTTGTATGTATTGACATAATCGGGCAAAAAGCCTTTTGTGGGATTACATAACCATACATTAATGCGCGCTTTGACATAGACGCGTACAAGGTTGAACCTCACTGTGGATCTCATCCGCCCATCCAAGAGTAGACTGCATGTCGGACTCATCTGGAGACATCCACGAGGATGCCTCCTACAGAGACATCAGGACCCCTGATAAGCCGAGGCTTATCTTGAAACCGCTCAAGGCTCCCGGACCTACTCGTAGGAACAAGGTCTATGTCGCTCCTCCGCGACTTCCTCCAGCTCAGAAGCAGCAATACAAACCTGCCAACGAAATCTCTTTCGCATTTGACCTCGAGACGCGTTTCGATGAGATTATTGGCGAATATACAGAAGGAAAAAAGCTTTATTACTTCGCGCGACACGACGGGGGTATTGCTCACAAAGTAAGTACACACATTTAAGTAAACGTGTTTTCTGATCGAAATCATCTTCGTAGTTCCTCGCCTCTGCATTCACTGAGAAACGTAGACATCTTGTTGAAGAATATGGTAGGCATTGTATTTCAAAAAAGTCATACCCAGGCTTATTCATCTTCCTCGACAGAGAAAAAGAAAGCCCAAGGAGCTTTACAGCCATTTGACCCATCGGCTACATACATTCACCCACTCTCCCGTGTGAAGGTTAAAATTAGCATCAACGCCCGCCGAGTTGCCAGTGAAGACGCCGAAATTACCCCTGATTCGGAAGAGGACGAGGAGGATAGTGAAACCACCGAAGACGAAGGTGATGACGATTACGACGGCGTCGGTGTAAGGAGGTTACCACAAAGAACTGCTCGTCCGAATACAAGAAAGGAACTTCCCTATAGCCCAAGAAAATCAAGGTCTCGTAAGGTCCTTACCATCGTGGAATCCGACACCGAAAATTCCGAGTACCAGGCTGGTAGTCGTGCTCCTGCCAGGCGATCGACGCGCACTAAGAAGGCCACCGAAATTCATGTGATAGACTCTGAAGATGATGATTATCTAGACGACGACTACAACGCTCGAACGAAATTGAAGGTCGGGACAAAAAAGAAGAGGAATTCTCATATTAAATCGGCGCCGCCTATGTATGGTCACTTCCGCGACATCGCTACTCTAGACGAAGATCCGTTTTCTGACGATGAAGATAACGAGGCACTTAGACGGCATCGTGCTATATGTGAGAAGTGTCACCTAGGCCCGGCCCACAAGCTTTTAGCAACGTTCAAGAAGAAATCCAAAGGTAAGGGTAAGAAGAGAAAACGGAGCACAGAGGACGAATTTGAGGAATCCGACGATGAAGATAAATATATTAACATGGGCGGCTGGGTACAGTGGTTTGTCTTCTCTTTGCAATTGAGAGTCAGACAGTGTTAAATGCATGTTTATTTCTAGTCTAAAATGCCCTGTTAGCGCTCATTGGAAATGTCTTGCCTCTACTCAGCGAGATGAAGTTCTACGCGCTGTCAGGGAGAGGGACCAAAAAGATTGGGAAGCCTCCCGAGGCACTGGAGATTCTTTCGTGATTGCACCCAAGAAGCGCTCCGAGCTCGGTATTGAACAAACAACGGAATTCATCTGCGGTCAGCTTCCAAGGCCAGAATTTATGTCCAATTTGTTAATCTATATTTTATCACCTAGGTGCATGTCTGCGTGGTGGGATTTGTATGGGCTGTACGGAGACGGCTCTAGAACCTGATCCTTCCCGACTCAAAACGGGCGAAACCCTGAATCTTAATCAACACCTCAAGGATGTTGACGACATAGTCATGAAAGACGTTGCGACTCGAGAACCAGCCATACACAGCCTGGCGCGAGAACTTCTTTTCAGATGTTTTACCTGTAAACGTCTTGCTCATTATTGCCACCTACCAACACCGCCCAGCCTTGATGACGACCCCACAATTCCAGAAGTTGCGGAGCACTACCAACAATCAAAGAGCTGGTTGTGTGCAGATTGTTCGTCCTACAAATATGGGCTGGACAAGATTCTTGCATGGCGCCCTTATCCTCCAGATGCCCTTGAGCCTGGTCTCGCAGCAGCCACAGTCTCTACCTACAAAACACCACTCCCCCGAGAATATTTGGTCAAATGGACCGGCAGAAGTTACCGGCGGGTGGAATGGGTACCGCACATGTGGCTCGTTTCAACAAATCAAGCGAAGCTCAAAAATTTCATTTCTGGAGGTCCCAAAGTGGAATTATTGAAAAAGCCTGTTGAACCAGAGGTGGCCGATATGGAGGTTGACGATGTTGTGCTAATTAACCCCCTCGAGCAAAAGTCGGACTCGCGGGCTTCATCCGTGCAGGCGGGGACCTCCGTCCTTGGTGCTCTGCCCGATGCGGAACGAAGAATACCCTCGGCATGGAAAACTGTTGACCGCATTCTTGATGTCTTGCTGTGGCGTCCGACTCCAAAAAAAGGAATTTCTCATCGCAAACGCAAAAAAGTTATTGATGCCAGCAGCGATGAAGAGCAGGATCAAGAAGAGGTGGATGTCAGAAATCGTGCTGTTGCTGTCCTTGAGAGAGGCGAAGAGCCGCCTGGAGAACTCACAGAGACCCTGGAAGAATGGATGAGCCACGACGTTTTGAAGAAGGCGGATATCGATCAAGTAGTCTGGGCATTTATAAAATGGGATGATCTTGGATACGATGAAAGTGAAGCGAGACCTGGTTCTTTCTTGCTGATGTCCATGGCTTATTTCATTTGCAGCCACGTGGGATACGCCTCCAAAACTTGCTGAAACAGGATATGAGGCATTCAAGATCGCCTTTGAACGTTTTATTGATTCGCAGGCTGTCATCCTTCCAAAGCGAGATAAAGCCTTCTGGAAGGTTTTCGATGATCGACCCAAGGGCGGCTATCGCAAACACCTGTTAAATGATGCATCCGATCTGAATTTGGGACAACCATCCAACTTGAAACTTATGCCATTCCAGGTGCGCACAATTGTCTGCTTACCGGTTTGCTTACCGACAGCGTGGGTCTAATGATTCGTAGGTTGACGGTTTCAATTGGCTTTGCAGCAACTGGTGGGATCATCAGCACTGTATCCTTGCAGATGAGATGGGATTGGTGAGTACTGCTCCCAAGGTTTCTTTGGATACCCCTTCAACCGCTCTTGACAGGGAAAAACTGTTCAAATTGTTACATTCCTAGGCAACATCATCTCAAAGTGGGATGCTTTTCCTGCGCTTGTTGTGGTTCCCAATTCAACCGTTACTAATTGGGTGAGAGAGTTTGAACGATGGGCCCCTCGACTGCGGGTTGTTTCCTTTCATGGGGAAAAGACCGCCCGAGATATCGTCAAGCAATTTGAACTTTACCATAAATCCCCAGCACCAGGCAAAACCAACGTGAAATTCCATGTCCTTGTCACGACATACGAAAGCTTAACAGGTGCAAAAGAGTTTACCCCAGTTTTCAAGAATATGCCGCGTTGGGAAGTAAGGACTTCTTTCTCGATGAACTTTGAACTATGAGCTGATCTTTTGCAGGTTCTTATTGTTGACGAAGGCCAGAGACGTAAGTTTGAAATCGTTCATGGAGGATATTATGAATTGATTTTCTGGCTTAGTTAAGAGTGATAGCAGCCTCCTCTTCAGAAAATTAAATGAACTGAACAGTGCACACCGCATTATTATGACTGGAGTAGGCACGCATTCATTCGGTTCTGTTTGGATGTCCGTTGACGCACCTACGTAGACCCCCTTGAACAACAACATGCGGGAACTATTCAATCTGATGAATTTCCTTGATCCCGAGGAATGGAAAGACCTAGAGGCCCTCGAAAAACAACATGAAGAACTGGATGAAGAACTTGTGAAGCAGCTACATACCCGGTTAAGGCCATATTTTTTGCGACGTATCAAAAGTGAGGTTCTGGAGTTGCCTCCAAAGGTATGCATCCATGTGCCCTGCACCACATGGTCTTGACGGAATTTACAGAATGAGGTCATTATCCCTGTATCAATGGCACCCCTTCAGCGACAGGTTTATCGCTCGATTCTGAGTAAATTATTTGCATTTTCTAAGTTTTATTTTTTCATTGAAATTTCCTTCAGGTCACAATTTTAACCTTCTGGGCAGCCTTACGCAGCCTACCAAAGGGCAGAGCGCCCCTGCAAAAGGCCGTATAAACAATATCCTTATGCAATTGCGAAAGTCAGGAATCTCAAGCCTTTTTTATGTCGACCCTTAAACTGATAGGCATTTCAAGATGCCTTCAACACCCTTACCTTTACTCTGAGGACATCGAGCCTCGAAATTTGTCCCCTCAAGAATCCCATGGAAAACTCATAGATGCCAGCGCAAAATTGCGTTTCCTTAAATCCTTGCTACCCAAGCTTAAAGAACGTAATCATCGCGTTTTGCTCTTTAGTCAGGTAGCTTGGAAAATATTTTACATGACCATGTTCGCTTACGCTCATACCTTGATAGTTTGTGATCGCTTTGAACGTGGTGGAAGACTTCTTACAGGGCGAAGGCTACAAATTTCTCCGCCTCGTAAATATGACATTTACTCTTTCAAATTCAAATGCAGTCCTCTCATCTAACCCGTAGGATGGTAGCACCAAAGGGTCGGTACGACAGAAGGCAATGGACGAGTTTAACAAGCCTGGTTCCGAGTATTTTATCTTCCTTCTTACTACTCGTGCTGGGGTCAGTCTTATTATTCCACTGTTATATCTTGCTTATTTTATTTTACTTTTTGCAGGGCGTTGGCATAAATCTTTTTGTATGCACCCTTGAGTCTGTCAACATCCTATTTTGATACTCATATTTTGTAGACCGCCGACACTGTGATCATTTTCGACCCCGACTTTAACCCACATCAGGTTCGACAAGTGCTTCTCAACCCTCTTCTTCTTCTTACACTCTTGCTTCACAGGATTTACAAGTGCGATACTCTCCCAATCGAAATAGCCAGTACTGATATTGTCGCTAGGCTATCGCGCGCGCATATCGATATGGACAGCAAAAGACGTGCCTTGTGTTCAAATTGATGGTGAAAGACTCGGCCGAAGGTGTGTGTGCCGATTATGCAGTCATTTCCGAACCTGCAATCAATTCTGGCTCTAGAACGCATTATCCAGATCGGAAAGAAGAAACTTGTCCTTGATCATCTCATTGTTCAAAAGATGGATGACGACGACGAAAACGGTGGTGAAGATGTGCAATCTATCCTCACATATGGCGCTCAGGCTCTCTTCGATTCTGAAAATACCCGAGATATTACTTGTAAGATCATCTTTCTCGCTTCATGTCTATGGTGGTTCAGACCCAGCAGATTCGGACAACGACATCGATAAACTTCTCGAAAAGACGGAGAAAGAGGCTGTAAAGGAAGCACCCAAAGGAGCTGGGGGTCTAAGCTTTGCTTTCGCAAAAATTTGGGCAGCAGACAAGGATTCTTTGGAGGAAGTCGTGGAGGAAGATCAAACAGACTCTTGGGCGCAAACTCTCCAAAAGATTAATACAGAACGCGAAAAAGAACAAGAGAAAAATATCGCTGAATCAGGGCGGGGTGTTCGTCGCAAGGCAGCGGATATCGCCAAGGTAGTCTCATCTGGTACTTTCTCTGCAAAGGCACTAATGAGGTCTAGACTAAAATTCATGTGGGTGCTGGAGGTTCGGAATCTTTTGATAAGCCAACGAAGCCAACGAAGCACCAAGGCTCGAAGGATTCCAGAGGCTCTGATGGGTCAGCTTACTCTGGCTCTGAGGACTCGATAGATAGCGACAGTGATCATGGTGCAGCCGTTGATGAGGACTTTACCATGAGTGTCGGGGGAGCAAGGTCCCGATCGAAAATTTTGCAACCGACCAATGGTCAACCATCGCAGAACACGGAGCAACATTACGCTGGCCCTGACTGTGGGTTGTGTGGTCAGCGTCATGAATCTGGTCAATGTCTTATGGTTGACCGGTCGGAAAACCTTGCGGAATATCGTGAGATGCTCATTCTTCACGCAGATGATGAACCTTGGGAAGAAAGGGTATGGTTCCTCCTTCCAATATACACTTTATCATTGACCCGAGGTCCCTTCAGAGTGCAGCCGTGCAGGCAATCGATGAAATTCTTCATAGACGTGGACATTTATCCCTCATTGCGGGGCAACCCCTTCACCCTTTACCCAAATCAAACGCCGCTCCATCCCCTTCAAAGAAGGTGAAACGTCCAAGCCACGCTAGCGATCCAATGCCTTCACAGAACCAGGCTCCTTCGGTAGCGCGGCAGAACACATCAAATACCAAAGCTGCACCACAGTGGGCCGAATCATCTAAACAAGCCTCCTCATCAAAAACATCACAATCCGTTGCGTATATCCTTTGTGTTCTGTGTAAGCGGGGTATCCATCCATTGAATGATTGCCCCCTGGTTCGTGCGGGCTCAAAAAGGTACGCTATCGTGCCCACGTTACTGAAATCTCCAGAATTTCATTCTATTTCTAGCATTGCGGAGCATATCGCCTTACTGGAGAAGGACAGTGACCCTTCATCCAAAAATACAACCTTAGCCCTCCGCGACCTTCTCGTTAAAGCCAAATTTAAAGAGATGTCGGCACCTGGAAATTGACTCTATATACCTCCAACTTCATTTACCTTAACCTCCCTTATATTCTGTACTGTACATAGTTCCACTGCTTAAAGTCATATGAGTACATACTTGTTTTGGGCGGTCTATTGATGATTGTTGTTCATCAGCCTTTAGCTGTTAATGACAGTTGTGTACTAAATGAGGTGGCTTAGATGTACTCATGAACACCCACATTCCTGACCCTGCCATTTACCTTCCGGCGACATTGAAGAGGACACGCTCACTCGAAAGAAAGTTCGATCGGACTCGGGTGCCACCCTTGCCACCGCTGCAAAGTGGTGATTTGATTCTACAGGTTTTCACACACAAATCGCTACGGCGTCCGAAGGTTTCTCCTGCTGACTATGGCGACAACGAGAGGCTGTCTGAGCTTGGAAAGGCTGCGTTAGATGTTGCGACAACTAACGCATTATTTCAAAAGCGCCCATACCTGGAGGTGGCTGATATATCAGTGAGCGGTTCATAACTGATCATTAGCGCTCATACTGAAGGATCATAGAAACAACGAGAATTCTTTGTTTCTAGTGACGTGATTGAAGATTGGGTATCTTGCTATAATCTGAGACCCAAGTTGTGCTGTGATCCCAAATTGGCGTTCTCCCTAAATTCCCCACAGGTACGTACGATGGTACGAGCGATCTGGACTACGAATGGCTAAAATCTGCACAGGAAACGAGTGCTCTATTTCATGCTTATGTTGGTGGTTTATACGTATCATCTGGGCCGCAGGCCGTAAACGAGTGGATAAGCAGACTACTTGAACAAGAACTTGAGAACGTTCCGAGAGGCCATGAAGTGGGCACCACTGTGCAGCCACCTGCACCGCGAACACCGCCCCCAAAGCGTGCGAAGAGCGAACTCCACTCGGAGCCAGCTATTTTCTTTGCATCACAGCCCCCTCCTTCACCGCCTGGCATTCGACATGCACCCCCTCACTTGCCGAATCCACTGGCACCGGCACAACCCAATCTGCCGTTTCTGCCATTGTTCAATCAGGCAGCGATGCAACGGCGAGTGACGGTCGAATACCTGGCGGAGTTTAGTGGGCCCTCGCACGCGGGGCGGTGGCTAGTGAAATGCATTGGTAGGTGGTATTCTGTTTTGATGGGACAGGGACTGACGGTAGGACAGTGAACGGGATCTGCAAAGGCGAGGGAAGTGGGATGAACAAGCAGCTGGCGAAGGAGGAGGCGGCGCGCAAGGCATATTACTCAATGGGATGGACATAAGTAGTTATGTAGTCAGGCTGACTAAGTTAGTCACTCCCTGTAAATATTTGAAAAACCCTGATGCGCCTTGGTTCTTGCTCGAATGGCGGCCCACATCGACCTCACCCTCGACGACGACGACGACAATGACATTTACCGCTATGCAAAGCGCCCTAGAGCAGACCCCCATCAACCACCAGCCCCTTATCGCCCCCTCTTTGCTGGACCTAGTCCCCTTCGCCAGCAGCCATCACCTTCACAGTTCCCTGAGCGCCAAATCATTGACCTCACAGGATCCCCCTCCCCACCACCACTATCCGCATCTTCTCGCCATACCTCCCAGCCCCCCCTGCCAGATGATTTGCCACCAAAGACTCCCGTCTGCATCGGTCTGCTAACTGTAACCGCCCTCGTAATATACCCAATCCCATATATCATGCCCCAAAATCCAGGAGAAACCGAATGGGTAATCGTAAGATTGCTTTACGAACACAACCCCGACAAGTCCCATAACAAAGAAACGATCCACATCCGAACGCCATCAGGGTGTTTACCCAATGGTGAATCCATTTCCAGCAAGGGTTTCGCGGTCGTCGAGCAGAGAGTCGCCGACTTCTTAGGCCCTATCCTTGGGAAAGGGTTAATCCGTCTCGACGCCAAAATTCGCAAAGGCACAGGAAACGTACGTCAACTTTATGTCTCATCCGCGCTGAAAATACTTATGCCTTGTCCACCAAGCTTCCTATCCTGCCCCTGCAAATGCTTGTTTACACTCCCAAGGGAAATATTAATGTTGTTGGAAATTATCTTCACCAGTCGAATCTCATTCTTAGTCACCCAGCACCACCCTACGACATGCAACGATTGACAAACTATCACTACTTTAACCCCCATCATGGCATACAAGAGGCACAGCAGCGAGTGACCATGGCCGCCAACACCTTGAACATTCTTACACAGCAAAACCAGACTCGATGGAATACGCCAACCTCGACAACCAAGAGCGTTGAGGTACAACGGAGCCAAGTCGATGAATTGTTCAGAACTTTGAAGGATGGAGATGAATTGTTGGAAACAGAACCGGGTGCGTGAATTCCAAAGCCTATTGTCGCCGATAGCTTTAGTGACCCCTCGTCTGTTTAACAGGTCCAGAAGTCGCGACCAAGTTATATCCTCACCAAAAGAAGGCTCTTACGTTTCTCTTGGAACGGGAAAAGGAGAAGCGAGGAACTGATGGATTTTCATCTTTGTGGCAGAAACGTCACAACCCTTTATCCCGTCGAACGACATGGTTCCATCTAGTCACTGAGAACGAAGTTGCGGAGGCTCCTCATGAATCCAAAGGTGCCATTTTGGCTGACGATGTAGGTAACCTGTGGCTTTCTACTGAATTTGAACCTGACCCTTGGTCTGAAGATGGGCCTCGGAAAAACCATCACCTGTGTTTCTTTAATAGCCGCGACTCTTGCCTCATCTCAAGCATTTGCCTCCTCCCCTCTCGAAGTTGTTTTGCAACCTCCGCCACGACTCGCCACACCGAATGCCGCTCAATTCGCCGGTAGTGTATGGGGAATGCCCGAGGTAGAGGGTAGTTCGACACCTGCATCGGACAAGGCCAAAGCTAAAATGGAAAGAATCCAAAATAAACTTGAAACAGAATATGCACGGGCCTGTCGTATCAAGGCAAAGAGCCGCGCGACCCTGATTGTTTGTCCTCTGTCTACGGTGTCTAACTGGGAAGATCAATTCCGAGAGCATTGGAAAGGGGAGGTGTCTGTCATTGGTGGTAGTGGTGGGTCTTGTATACCACCGCCCTCTAGTACTCCATCTCAGTCCGTCGGCATTTCTGCACAAACATCCATGCAGGTCGACGAGGACGAGAAGAAGCCCGCCCGCATACGCGAAGGACGACCGCTAAGAGTCTACATCTATCATGGCAATGCGCGTCGGCCGGACCCTTCTTTCCTTGCTGACTTTGATGCTGTGATCACAACGTATGCTACACTGGCCTCAGAGTTTTCGAAACAAAATCGTAGCCTTATAGCGGCAGCGGAGGAGGAGGAAGAGGAGGAGGGGGCAAGTAGCGAAAGCTTGGGGGGTGTCGATATCGATGAACGTGGCAATCAAGGCTTGCGGCTTCCCAAACCGAAGAAAACCGGCATAAAAAGGAAGAAGGCAGCCACGCTCGCAAATAACGCGGCGGAGATACCCAGTGCCCTCCAAAGCATACACTGGTTCAGGGTTGTCTTGGATGAAGCACAGTAGGTGGTAACGATTTTTTTTTTCGGGTATCTTACTCATGAAGTCATGTTAGTTGTATCAAAGAGACTGGAACTGTGGCAAGTCGCGCTTGCTGCGACTTGAAAGCCGATCGCCGGTTATGCTTGACTGGAACACCCGTCCAGAACAAGTTGGATGATGTCTTCGCGCTTATTAAATTTTTGCGACTGGAACCGCTTGACGACAAGAACATCTGGACCCAGTTCATTGGCACACCAGTCAAGTTTGGCCAAGCCCTTGGAGTCGCCCGACTGCAGACCATTATGAAATGCACCACTCTCCGGCGAACCAAAGAGACCAAAGCTCCAGATGGAAAGAAAATTCTTGCCCTCCCGGAGCGCAAGGATGAGCTGCGTTATCTCAAATTTGACGAAGAAGAACAGGAAATTTATAACAGATTCTTCACCGAATCCCAAGCGGAGTTCAACGACTTGTCGAAGAAGAACGAGGTGATGAAGAACTATGTGGGGATTCTGCAGAAGATACTACGCCTTCGCCAGATCTGTGACCACTTCGAACTCGTCCAAGGCAAAGAACCTGGACAAGAGAGTGTTAATACTGACGGCGTCGTATCCTATGAGGAGATCGTCTCAGCTATCGCGAAGGATGGCTTCAACGCTTCCAGGGCAGCAGCGATATTTACCATCCTACGGGACTCAGCCACGACTCAATGTGTCGAATGTGGTTGCGAACTGTGCGCTTCTACCGAGCTGGGTCAAGGAGATGGTATGGACGGCGAAGGGCCTTCCACCAACAATAAACGTGGCCGTCGTGGCAAAGGCAACGCCTCTCGCGGGTCAACTCGAGCAAATAGCCCAAACACCCCTCGTCCAGTTTTGACGAAATGCCAACATCTCTTTTGTATCGAATGCTACCGTAACTCGGTCTGTCCTGGGTGGCCAAACGTTAGCCCTGATATTCAGCGCTCTTGTTCCACGTGTCAGACTGGTCTGTCTCCCACCGATGCTCACGAGGTGAAGGCAGATGCAGTCCTCGAGGGATCACAGAAGAAAAAGGTGCAGAAACGCGAAAAGAGGCAGAAAGGTGCTTCTCTTGAGAATTTCCATCCGTCAACAAAGGTCAAGGCACTACTGGGAGATTTAGTTGAATTCTCAAGGATGAACACCCACTCCGTTAACTACGATCCCGATATTCAGCTCGTGGAAAGTAATGACGGGAAGCCAATGGACACTGGTATCATAAAGACTGTCGTCTTGTAAGTTCATTTCGTCTTCTTAGACACAGACGTGCTCACTTGCAACCCAGTTCTCAATGGACGTCGATGCTTGATAAGTGAGTTGCTCCTTTAGCGGCCCAGATTGAAATCTTATTCCTTGCAGGATTGAAGATGCTCTGGAAGCCACTGGAATTAGATACGACCGACTAGATGGGACCATGAAACGAGATGACCGGACACGAGCTATGGACGCACTCAAGCACGATCCTGGCTGTGAAGTTCTTCTTGTCAGCCTAAAAGCTGGTGGTGTGGGGCTGAATCTTACCGCCGCTCAACGGGTTTACCTCATGGATCCTTATTGGTGAATAGCTCCACATTCTGAAGAATTGCCATGTCTTATCGATGTTTAGGAACCCGGCCGTAGAGAATCAGGCCGTCGATAGAATTGTAATTATTCCAATACCAACTCACTCTTCGTAATGATGCTGAAACATAATTTATACAGCACCGCCTTGGTCAAACCCGACCCGTAACAACGGTCAAATTCATTATCCAAGATTCAATTGAAGCCAAGCTTCTCGACCTCCAACGAAAGAAAACCGAGCTGGCTAACATGACACTTGGCCAGAACTTCTCTAAAGGCGATCTACTGCAACGACGCATGGAGGAGTTGACGCAACTTTTTGGACCTTGAGCGTTTCCTATCATTTTAGATTCCTATAGCCTTTACTGTTACTGAGAGGAGTCAGGGACCTTTCTACCTATAGCATTTTTATTTTGACCTTCCTTTTAATTTACAATCACCCCGGCCTAGTTGATTTTGATCATGATGTATTTATACATATCCTGCAGAAAGTGGGTGTACAGCGTGTAATGCAATTCAAACTTTCTCTAACGCGAATCAAAATGCAAAGTGTGCAGCATTTTTGCGTGTCCCAAACAGATAAACTATAAAACATTTCTTCGTAATCAAGGCAAGGTATATGGAAGAGGTGGCAACTCACCAATAACCTGACTAACAAATAGTCCGATGGTCACTCCAGCTGCCACAGTTATCATTCGAAGAGCGAGAGAAAAGCCGCTTGAATACTGTTCTGCAGAACTGTGGTACGTCTGAGTAACACCGCCCCCTTGCGCAATACCAGACTATCAGGGCAGGGGAATTAGACAGAAGATCCTATCGGGAGATTCAAGCGACGCACGGGAACAAGGAACAGCACACCTGTCACCATCGACGTAAAAGCAGTTCCACGAACAACACGAGAATAAATATTCCCTAGAGAACCAATGACAAAGGCACCAGCCGCGGAGACGATGTCAGTCCTTCCAGGCAAGACGATGCTTGCTGCACGGTTCGCAGCATAGGCACAGCAGGAAAATAGGACCATGATGGGCAATTGAGGGCTTCTCCAATATTGCAAGTTCGAGAGGGAAGAGCAAGTGGAGTAGATAGGAACAAGAAAAAACAAAGTCCACCAAGGCAATGCCTGTCTCCACCATGGCCAACTTAAATCGCGGATACAGCCTCGCCGAAACAGTATATTTAGCACCAACACCAGAAGCATGAGAGAGAGAATGCAATCTATGTTCACCTTTCACAATAAGGTCTGCGGTATGGCCAGGGTGTCCAAGACCAAGGACGCCGGCGATGGGAACCAGGCGTTCGGTGCCGTTCCCCATAATGAAATGGCCATGGGTGTAATTTAGATTCTCGGGGATAGAACTTCGGTAGTAGGTACGACGGGCGCGGCGGTCAATTACAAGGTAAAAGTCGGAGCCAATCGTCAAACCGAAGCCCTGGTAAAGGTAGGGTTATAAAAGGTAGCAGAGGCGTTACTTGAAAGACGACGCACGAGGAACAAGGTATAAATTATTGCGTACACAATCCTGACCGAGCCGCAGAAGATATTCTTGGACATGAGTTCAAGAGCGCTGATGACTATATATTCACATGTTTTGAAAAAGAGCCGAAGATGAAAGGACATCACAACGACAAGGGAATCGACTGACGAATTGTGAACCCAGGGAGAATGACCACCACGCCGGCAGAAGATACTGCGCTATAACAGAAGATATCACCCGGGATGTTGCTCAAACCCCGAGCAACAAAGGCGACCACGATGGAAACCGAGATCCTTGATGGTGTTAACCTTGAAAAAAAGGTGCGTGTATCACCTAATGACTTACTCGTAAACGTTGGCATACATCGAGCTTTTGTTGGCGGCATTAAGTCCCAGATATTGTAGGACACAAGCACACGCTCCACTGATCCACATGTCGAGAATTGAACCACCGAAAGAGAGTCCACAGATGATCGAGGCACACACGAAAGCAAAAAAGCATCTCCACTCGAGGGAGTAGATAGGGGGCGATCTCAGGATCTGTCTCAGTGCATCTGTACCAGCCTCTGCACCAATATTATCGTGGAGGACATCGCGATAGATCTGGTGGACCTTATGGAGGGCCGTTAGCGCAATGCGTCCTCTAGAACGAACGAAATAAGTCCTGGTTGTGCGGGTATTGTCGTTTCGAATTGAGACTATGACGATATTCGGAAGGTGAACGAATTCTGGAGACATTAAGAGACATTGAGACTAGAAATTTCAAGAAAATACCGAGACGGTGACAAACCGGCTCGAGCATCTAAAATGTTCGATGCCGCAAGAAGCTGAGATTCGATGCGATGGGAGGGAGCCCCAAAGGTTAGAAGCGCTTTGGCAAGCTTCAAGATGAATTTCCTTCTCTTCGTTATTTCTATCCTGCGGCGATCGTCATCATGCCCATGAATGCAGTGAAGCCATCAAATCAAACCTTCGATATTCTTCGTGATTCCTGACGATCTTGGTGGTCTCTGAAGGAGGGACATCACTGAAAAATTACTCAAAGTACGAGCTTCAGTGGATTTATTTTCCGGTTTCCCTTCCATGGGTTGGAAGGGACTAATGTTCGGTCGCCGTGAGGAGGGATTGTCTTGCAAATGTTGCTCATCTGCCAGTGCAGAATTGCCGTGAAAATGGTTGGTTACTTAATTCAAAGACATGAAGCTGGTCCATACCTGCACATGCAACAGAACCACTAGCCATTCGGACGCCAGTCTGGGCAGAAATCAAAGGCGCTATATAAGGAGACATACATATCTATAAATAGTGTCAAACAAGCACGCCACAACTTACAAATCGACAATATCCATGGAGGCAATCCAAACTTTGGGTTCAACTCGTGATACACATAAAGAGTATCGTGAGGCGCGATGTGCAGTGGGAAGAGTGACAGGTAATTCAGAATCAGACCTCTACCTAGAGGTTGCATAATGAATAAGATTTTAAATAAAAAAGTAAGGTACATTGAAAGTAAGGTACATTGCTTTTTATTTTCGGGAAAGAGGGTATCAATCCGTGAAGGTATGATGAAGATTGTACAATAGAGCTGAGTGATATAAGCAAGAAGCTCTCCGCCATCTCTGAATAAAGGACAAGATGAACCTTGAAATTTCTTCGCAGAATCACCAAATTTGCGGCGCAGATGGCATGAATTCAGGAGGGATGATGAAGGCATCCATACCATGCTGAGAAAACGATTGTCCTCCTAAACTTTGGTCAGATATCCAAACAGGAAGCTCGCCTGGTGACTGCTCGAGGCCGCGCCAGATTTGCTCTGTTTCTGGGAAGTTTGGGTGGGGAAGATGCGGGTAGTGTTGGGGCATGGGATTGATGGCCATATGAGCGTTGTGTAGTGAGCCTTCTGGCAAGGAGTAGGGCATCTCGTAAGGAGCAGGAAATGAGTCAGAGGTTCTGTGTTGCAATGTCGTCGCTGATGGTGGGTGACTTGAGTGTGGATGCTCGACAGCCATCGCCAATGACCGTTGCGGGTCTCGAGCTACCTTCGGAGAACGCGAGGTTGAAGCGGCCTTTCTCTTCTTCGACTTCTTAAGCATTAACTGGAGCGTCAACGCATAGCGTTTGCCTGGAACTAACGCAATTTTAAGCATAGTCTCAAGCAGAGAAAAGTGACGCAAAGAAGAGTACTTTCTGCCATCAAATTTGCGAGACGTTCAACTTGGTTTCGGATCTCATCCATGTCGCAGTCACTAGGGCTTCAAAAACACTCTTCAGCAAGCTTTATCTATTCCATAGACGATCAAATAAGATCTTACAAGAGACGAGCAAGTCGTAGGAGAAATGACGCAGCAAATGTAGCCGTTGCGTGAGTATAATGCACAGCTATTCGATGAATGTTTATAAGTCGTTTGAAGGTGGGAATCGAGATGGATCAACTGCACCGTATGTCATGCCCTTTCTGTAGGATGGAGAATTAACGGTGATATCTAGCCCTTTACGCGCAATTTGGATTGAGCGAATGGCCAATTCTCGCTGAACAGGTGGCATTTTTTGAACATCTTCCGGCCCAATGATGCCTCTCAAAGCTGTTGCATTGTGGAATAATTCAGCATGAAGTTGCTGGATTTGCAGGCTCTGGCGATAAAAAGCTGTCCAGGAAGTGAGCAAGAATATTTGTGGAGTGTTTCAGGTAACTTACCAGCATGCTCGTATTTCCTCGAAAAGGCCTCGTCCCAGGACTCGTACCAGTTCTTGAAGTCAACATCTGCTCTTTGTAATTCGTCGAAATGTTCAGGTTTGACAGGGCCTTCAAAGGGAGCCATGGCATTATGAACTCGTTCTCGGATTGCAATGAGTTCCACGGTAGAAACCAGCCTCATGTCATCCTCTATAGCTAGCGGATGGTTCAGAAGGTATCGACAATCCCTGATGCTTTCATCGTCTTTCAGAACTGCTGGTCGTCCCGTTCCATAAGATAGCCTAGGATGACAGGAAGATGATGAATTAGGTTGGGAATGATGGCTGAAATAAATAATTACTGACTGATGCTCGAACAAGTACAGACAAAACCAAGTCCTCGAGGCAATGACGAGGTTTCGATCGTCAACAGCATCTGCCTTGTTCGCATTCATACGTTTGAGTAGGCGTGGCCAAGCCTTGTGCATAGCTGCGAAATAGGATGGGCCAAGTAAACAACATAGCAACAGTAATCCACGATTAGAGGCGTACATAGTTCCATCGCCATTCTAACGGCGTGACCACCGCTTAACCACCCGTTGTCTGACCAGCCCGAAACAAGGACTAGGAAAATGGGTGATTTAATATCTCATTAAAACAGGACACTGTGACGCACTCATAGACTGAACCGCCTCGCTACGCACGACTGGAGCAAAAAGACTTGCAGAAGAGATTGCTTGAACTTCTTCAAGACATCGGCGATGCACATCGCTTGGTTTCCCTGCAATGGTGAATCAGGAGTGGTCCATCAACAGGCCAACTCAAGTACCTCCTCCATCGCGCACACGAGCAGCAACCATGCAAATTGTGTCCACAGCGAAAGGAGATCTCTCGTGTAGTGCATCGTATGTGTCCAGGTTTCCATCGAAAACAGGTCTAAAGGGGCCGAATTTATATGCGTGATATAAGTAAATCTAAAGGAATCAACACTCACAAGAAGGTAGAGCAACCATCATAGAAACTTGCAAATAAAAAATGGAGTGAGTAAGAATCAGTACAGTATCCAGAAAATCTGACATTTTGAAAAGCTCGCGAGCCTCAGTTTCGGCGATGATATTTTTGGTTACAACTGTAGAGAACATAACTTCAGAAAAGCTCTTCCAGTGAAATCTTGGGTGTGACATGCCGTCAGGAAATTGCAGACCATGTGGTAATTTTT
>Ga0307517_10002736_pt1 | contig 28143 bp, 30 predicted proteins | sample 23_EM_MG_FD_194515 | JGI IMG/M metagenome (GOLD analysis project Ga0307517, IMG submission 194515) | Populus trichocarpa ectomycorrhiza microbial communities from riparian zone in the Pacific Northwest, United States - 23_EM | ecosystem: Host-associated > Plants > Roots > Unclassified | place... | reverse complement strand
ATATGTATGTATACATACCCATTTGGAGATCTTCTGGTTGGCACCCCAGCAGCGTTGTAACGGCAGCGAGCAGCTTCGGAGACGTGTACCAATTCGCAAACACAGGTTCATGTAAATCCGGATGCATAATATGTTGGACGCCCCAAGAATCGGGATTTTCATCGCCGTACGGTGGAAACTGCTTTCCGACGGTGCGACGATGGGGCCACGATCCTTCGCGCGTGAGCTTTACCACTCGCTGGCACGCACCCTCCAGCTTATTCCAGTCATCCTCCTGGATGAGGCCGGATACAATTACATATCCTTGTTGTTCGTATAGGGTCTTGATGTCACTTCGCGGGGATGCCATTAAGTTAGAGACAATAACGTGGGAGGTGGTGCCAAGGGCTGATTAATGATTGGGCGGAATGGCACAGCCCCCAGTGGCTAGTTTCCTCGTGACCATAGTTTGCTGAGATCGATATCCTCATGTTCACGAGCGCTGTGTTGCAATTAATATTTTTCTACCAAGAATACATGATCGTATGTCCAAGAATGCCAAAAAAAAACGCGAATGAAAACGTGCCAAAAATGCCAGGATTGAATGCCAAGATTAAATGCCGAAGAACCCGTCGAGTCAACACCCTTATTTACCCTCTAACCTCGAGCGTTCCCACTGCAAAACGCGTTTCGAAAGCTTTTCATACCCCTCTTCAATACTTGAAAAGTGATTTTGAATCTCCAACCGATGAGCATCTTTTTCTGCCCAAACGGCGTACTTCTTACTCCCTTCGTTTCCTTGAACAGATTCATGGTAAAAGGCCGGTCGAGGGATCTTATTTTGCTCGCAAAATTCTATAAGAAAAGTGAGCAGGACCAAGGAAAATATAATAGAATGAATAGGCGTACCATAAAGTAGATCTAGGTTTGACTTAGTGACATCTTGCCCAGAAATGGGATTTGGAGCAGGGAGATCTTTCTCTGTTTTCGTATGCCGAGGTTCGGTTGGCGCTGAACGTACAGGTCGTGGATGTTGGCCTATGATCACGCTTAGAGCACATCTAGACAGGTAGAGAAGTAAGCACATACTAGAAGGTGGGCGTTGGTCGCTCGCTTGCCAACGTGTATCGACGGGTGAAGGTTCTCTTTTCGAATAATAATTACTCTGAGGTTCAGGTTCCCATTTCGTTCGGGATCGTGGTTCAACTGCTGTGCTGTGACGACGCCGATTATTGCCTTCGACCTGCCAGTTTGCCTCGTAAGAGTGATGATATTCAGAGGCATGATGGGAATGGCGAGGGGGCGACCGGATTGGAGGAGGAAGAGGTGGAGGAGGCGAGCGCGGACGTGGAGGGGAACGAGGCGAGCGTGAAGGGTATTGATTTCGTGAATCATATCGTGAGGTGTATTGGTCAAGAGGAGATGCAGGGGGATATGGGGGAGGTATGGAAGATGGCGGCGGTGGAGGTGGCGAGGCAAACATAACACCCGGGGGATAGCTGGGCATGTAGGGTGTGGATGGATATGATGGAGGGTACTGTGGCGGGTATGGATAATGTCCGTACGGAGGGTGAGGAGGAGTTGGAGGACCGTAGTATCCGGGATAGTGATGCGGTGGGGGCGGTGGCGGAGGGACAACAGGCGGAGGAGAGTGGTAGACGTGATTCGAATAGTGATGACCTTGCCCAGGTGCAGGAGGATACGCAGGGTAGCTATTCGGATAAGCATCAGGCTGAGTATATATGGGGGCGGACGGATGTGCAGACCCCGCTCTGTATCCCATACGATCATCATATGGATGTGTATGAGCACGAGAGTCGTAGGCTGGCATAGGAGGGCTTGCAGTGTGATTCCGATGGAGGTGAGGAGGCTGACCTCCGCTTCTGTTTCCAGTTCGGTCTTGACCCATCGGACGCGGTGCGGGAACATACGCGTTGGTGGGACCAAGACCTCTGGAGACGTTTGCATGAGGTTTTTTCCATCGAGCATTGGGCTGATATCCAGAAGAAGCCAAAGTTTCATTCGTAGGCTTAGGCGGCAGATGGGCTTCAGGTGGTTTAATCTTAGGGGGAACCGGCGTCGACCTTGATGTATCGCCTTGCTCAGAGCCGTTCATGTTACCTTTCTTTCGTTTCTTGCGATCCCTGCCTTCGGCGTCGACGTCTCGATCTGGACCTTTCCTCTTCGGGACGTAAGTGTCACCACTCCCGTGTACTTGAGCCTCCCAGAAAGGCACATAATCAGGAGGAGCAGCAGCATCATTGAAGCGCAAGACATCAACCAGACCTTGCTCCGCGGCGAGAAATGCCACAGCCGCTTTCGCATCAGCCTTGCAACGGTATTCAGCATTCACAACGTACTCCCGTATGTCAGGCTGAGAGGCATCAGGCGAGATATCCACCCTGAGAGTACAGCCGAAAGCTGTGTCAAAAAGCGAGGTGAACGAGTTTTGCATGCGCCAAACAAAAAAAAAAAACTTTACCATCACGTTCGGTGCTGAAATCGAAGAGGAGACGATTGCCCAGCCGAACCTTACCGCACTCAGCAGCGAGGACCTGGAGGACTTTCTCTGTCAGCTTTCGCATATGCACCGGAATTTTGTTCTCGGCCTCCTCTTTCAATCCTCGGATATATGTGCCTACTCCCTGAGACATGGCTAAAAGGCAAACAGCACATTTGGCGTCGTGTCGTTTTAGGAACTGAGCCTCAACCAGGTACGTCCTGGTTTCTTCAGGTCGCTCGATTCGAAGGATGCTGCCATGAACTAGCGAAATTATAACATGAGCGCGTAAGAAAGAGGATCGTATAATATCCAACTTACGATGTCGGACATTGTCGATGATGGGGATGAAGTTGGATACCAATCTAGCGCCACGAGCCGATTGAAGGGTGAGGTTTAACCACGTGGGTGTGTTATTTGGGCCCTTGTCGCTGATGTCTTCAGGAAATGGTTTGGGGAGGGTGTCGAAAAAATCTTGCAGTGTGATACCTGTCGTCGGTAGTGGTGGAGTATCACTCCGTATGTCAAGATTCTCGACACCGTTGTCGACAGTCTTGGTTGGTTCCGTTTGTCCATTGCCAAATTGAATGAATGCCATGACGCCTTCCTTGATAGCAGCGTTGGCACAAGCTAGTTTGGCTTGCCATGGGGTGTTATGGACCGGATCGCTAGCGTACACCCGACAAACATGGCTGTTCAATGAGATCCGTAGAGCCATGCCGTGTTCTGTATATTATCGATAAGAGAACGGACCATAGAAGGAAAGGAATGCGCACTCTTCTTATTTTTAAAATCATTAAATGCCACCCAGTGCGGTTTGACCTTACCAGCCCTCCATTCAACGCAACACTTTTCGATTTTCTTGAGAGATTCGTCCATTTCGGGCTGTTTGGGAATCTGTTTTGGAGCAGATTCATCTAATTCCATATTTCCAGATTCAACACTGAGAGGGTTGAGCAACAATCCCTTGTTTGGATCCGAATCGCCCGACTTGATGAAATCGATAGCGCCCATATCAACCGCGATCTGTGCAGCTTGAGATTTGGCGTCTGCTCGACGTGAAAATGTAGAATCCGATTTGTACGCCCTCGTTGCACCATTTGCATGCGTAATGGTAAGAATGCATTGCTCTGAAAAAAAAAAAGGGTCGTACGATCTGAATACCTCGGACACCAAGGTAAAAAAAAAAAAAAAAAGACATACTCTTGCCATCCTCTTCCAGAAACTCATAATTCAAACGATCCGACGAACCAAAGACGGCTTGGCCAGTTTGACGCAAAAGAGCGACTGGCTTGAGAGCTTTCGGAGCGGGGGGCGTTTCCTCCCCTGCATCATCGGCTGGCTTCCCTGCATTTTCTTTCTCCCTCTCATGTTCCTTCTCCTTCTCCGCCGCTAAGATCTCTGGAAGTTGAAGATGAAAAGAAACGTCGAATCCGGCGGACGAGGTGTTCGAAAGAAAATCTTCGATGGAGAGCGCACCAAGGCCAGTGAGATCATCGCAGACAATGTCGAAAGGTCGTGGTAGCTCGTCTAGGTGAAGCCAATCGGCATCGGCTGAAGAATTAACTTTGGGATTGGCGCCGCCATCGTCCACCTCCATTGCGGGAGGGCACTCGTGAAAGGAGTTGTGCACAGTGACGCGTGGCGGCGAAGGTGTGTAAAACGATCTGAAGATTGGTGTGGGCTCTTCGGCAATTCCCGTCCAACTAGGTTGCTTCTAACGACTCAAAGGCTGGCATATTACCATGGTGGTATATTGACAGAAGTACACGGGGTATTTCCAATCCAATAGTACTGTACAAGGAATAAACGTATATATGTACTAATGCAAACAGGTCCTTGGGCAAGTCTTCATAGGGAGTAAAGTAACAATCAATAAGGAAAGAAGAATCGTCAAAATAAATATACAAACGAGGGAAAGCGTGCTCAAGCATCAACGATCAACGTAGATTCATTGAGCCGGGCGGTGGAGGTGAATGGATTTGTGCAGATCCTTGCGCCCTGCGCGAGGCCAAATTATCATCATGGACAGGTGAGCTACTGTAGGCTGTTCGGAATGTTGAATCCGTCGGTTCATTAGCATGACCACGACTGTATGGGTCTTCGTAGCCACCGTAGGCCTCTTCGAATGGCGATCGATAGGTGGCTCGATGACTTGTTGAACCCGACCATTCTTGAACAAAAAAAGCTTGAGTTGGTGTTTGTCCCATTTCAGGCCTAGATCCAGCTTTTCTGTGGTCCATGCCCCATTCGACCGCGTCTGCACTATCCTCTCGTACGGTAAGGGGTCGGGTCATCCCTTCTTCCACATCCCTCGCGAAATTTGAAGGCAGGAAAGTGGCTCCACTCGTACGTGGTTTTGGTGTATGGATAAGTTGGGGATCAATTACATAACCAACCGCATTACCCTGTTTGTCCCATTGTTGATAATGAGGAGGGTTCGTGGTTGTCAACGGAATGTCAGAGTCCGAATTATTCGGGTTGAACACGTCCGTCGAGGACCCAGCCAAGTAGGGCGAGAGGCCCCTCGCGAGTTTTCCTTGGCTACAACTAGGTTTGAGAAGCTGAAGCGAGGATGTGAAAGACAGTAGCAATTACCGTGCTTTGCGCCTTTCGTAAATGACTTGAGGTTTCACCAGGTTCATTTGGCGAATAATATACCACATGGCGGCGATCGTTATGAGGATCGTGGCGGCTAGAACAACATTACTAATAATTCTACTCTTCGTATCCTGAACACCTGGAAACAGTGATTAGGCAGACTGAGGGTTTTTGATGGAGGAAAATAACCTTACCAGTACTGGACTGAGCCAGAATTACACCCAAGTAGACAGTTACAAATTGTTTTGGCATGGAAAGGATAGCCGCCAAAGAGAATACGATGATACCCATACCACACGTCGAGAAAACAGCGGTAGTGACTACACAAATCTTCAGCTTGGATTACAACATCGAGAGGCGCCTTCAAGACTTACAATGCCCAGGAATCGCACTGAGACGCGCGATGAGTGCAATTTTGAAGCCACCATCTCGTACAACCCGTGCCAAGCAGGCGTAAGAGATTTTTGTCCTTTCAAGTTTTTGTCCTCGAGACCTACAGCAATATTTGAATGCGCTATCCAAAAGTCAGTCCTGTTTAGCAATGACAATAGTTTGTGGGCGTACTAGAAGTTTCCGACTTCACCAAGAAAGGTGCCAGCAGCGACGATTCCAAATCCAATCCACAAGCCCCACACCAGCCCACATAATATTGCAACAATTTCATGTCCGAAGAGCTAGAGCGAACGCGCTGAGGACGTCAAACTGTATAATGAAGCGAGTGACCTTACGGGAGGAAATGAGATAACGAACAATACACCAATTGGCACAGCCCAACCAAACTTTAATCTAATACGGTGTCGGTGAGCTTATCCGAATGGATCACAGAAGGAATCCACTGACCCATGTAGCCACTTCGTCACAGGTGTTAGAGCGTCGACTATCTGTCGGTGGAAGATCGTGACCAATGCAGTGATTACCACCAACACGACCGCTATCACGTAGTACCCTACGTCGAACCGTATCAGCCAGCCTTCTAACTGGCCTTAGTAAGAAGAAGATGCGCACAAAGCCATTCCCGTCTAAACCAGAAACTCTTCGTCCTCAATGTTTTCCAGTCGATCGCCCCTGTTTTGAGCTCCTTAAGTTCGCTGGGCGTCGGACTCGGCGTACGTGATAGCTGTCGAGGGTCTTCTCCGACCTTGGTCTCCAGCGACGATGTCGAATTCATGGCAGGATGGAGGATGTTTTGTTGTGGCGGGTAAAGGGAGGCAGCCACGAATGTTGGTTTTTGTCCATTCATATTTTCCCGGTCGGTCCAAGAATGTGGTTGCGGTTCTTGGGCGATTTTATAGACGGTCTATCTCAAGAGGAAAGTAGAACGTAGTTGGCAGAAAGCGCAGCTGGATTGGAATGGGAGCACTGGTATTGTGGGAGTTACCGAGAGCTGTACGCAGCTGTGCGGCCGTGACAACGAGGCTATGAATAAACCAGGCGCATGCACAATGGCAACATTGGTTCCCTGGCGTTTTCTGCCATTCTCAGGGAGAAACAAGTTATTCCGGCTGTAGAAATAGTCTCAGATTTCTTGGCGCTGTAATGACGTCGCTCAGTGCATTGTCCAAGGATTTTCCTTGCCTTGGCCGAAATCCATGGACACCGCCACTCCTGTGTCAGAAATATCAGTGACTCCTCCATCCGACCATCCGAACATTTCCAAGTTTCGTGTACGTAGGGGGAGTTCTCTAGCGACGATGCAACAATCGATTTCTGGGTGATGGTGGGATTAAATGTCTCTTGCTCACTCAGTTTTTACCTAGGCGTCACGTAAGAGACATGAGCGCAGCGGGAGAGAGGTATATACTATTTGTTGTACATGAAAACTAGATATGTAAATACACAAATGCGCAGAGAGATAGGTCCTTCTGTTGAAGACTAAGATCCCAGATTAGTATGTTTTTCAGATCGCTTCCTGTTGCCTGCTTCCTTCCATAGACCAAGGACCGGCGATTGGACACCCTTGTAACTCAGCAGCTCTGCGCATGATTTCCTCGTGGCCATCTATGATCCTCATTCAGATGTGGGTTCGAAATAAATCCATGAAATCAAGAACGCACCGTTCTCGAACCTAAGAGGTCCCTAAAGACATTGTCATTGTGTGAGATGAATAGATCAAAAGAGACAAGACAGACGAACCATTTCTTCTAGGCGGTAGCCAGAACTCCTTAAACTAGAGAAGAAATAAATATTAATGAAGCCCGAGCAAAGTCACGTCCTATGTCATGTCCAACTTACTGAGGACCGGGCATCTCGGAGTACACGCCAAGTTTAAGGAGAAGCTTTTCACGAAGGACACCGAGGGCTGACGTCGGCTCAGGCCTGTACCATGGTCGATGGGTATACCTAAAAATACTTGAATATTCAAATAACTGACGACCCCTCCGGGAATAACCTACTTATTGGGATAGAGGCGAGGGCACCCAACGGTTTCATCAACTTTGGGGAGCTTGGTCACTATAGGGAATTTTTCATGGGAACGTGGAAAAAGGAACCACCGCTGAACGAGGGCGGCTAATCCCATACCACCTGTTAAGAACTTGCGGAGGAGCCATGGCTGTTCGGGATATCTGCGAAGATAATAAAATCGGATGGTTGAACGATATTAGAAATGTGAGGCACTGCATACAACATAGATTCTCGAACAACATCCTCCATCAAGCAGATCACTATACGTCTGCTAAGAGCCTTCACCCCAAAGGTCTCTGGTACAAAACTGATCAATTCTTCTACAGTGTATCCGGCAACTTCTTTGTTGGTATCCGCTGGAACCATATAAGTTTTCTCATAATCCTGTTCCTCCCGTTGAGCGAGGAATAAGGACGGCAACGTAAAACGTACCTTGCTCCAGGCTACCAATTCATCAAGAGTGTCTGGAATATTTTGAATATCCATTCTGTTGCCAATTTCTACCCAAAACACATAGTATGCATGCTGCTCCAGAGGAGAAAGTTCTCGCCAGCCGAATCGTTTCGCCCAAACCTGAAAGAAAAGTTTCACTTATTGTAATGCCAATGGAAACGAAGCCTTACGCCGGGTTCCAGTATAAATAGGCTTAGCGTATAGAGATACTCTTTATTTGACTAAAATTAAAGTATAAGTCTAAAAATATCAAGGGAATTCCAAGACTGTGCTTACAATCCTATACTTGGAATGCAACCAATTTGCCCGGGCCAATGCAATCATCGCTCGTGGGTCATCTGCTGGCTTGGGATTCGGGACTTTATTTGTCGCTGACATTGAGGGGTCCAGAAATCCTGAGATAGGGCACCCAACCCAGGTAGCTGATTGAAATTGAAATTGAGAAAATGGTCAGGCGAAGCCAGGGGAAGGGTTAGGTGAGAACACACCTATGAGGAGTTCAGTCTAATATTCACATTGATCAGCAACCCATTCTCGCAACACCAGAGTAAAGAGGGCTGACATCAGCGTACCGTTTCGAAACGGTTTCTTTCGACTTTAGCTCCTTTGTGGATGACAATAATTTCGAGATTGATGGCTGAAAGATGAGGTTAGAGTCGAAATAAGATTCCAAAAAGCCTAAACGTACGATGCCATATGTCTTGAACAGAGCGAAAGCAAGAGCGTAGTTCAATAACATCGGCATATCATACCTGGTGGAGACACCCATTATCTCCTGTGCTTCCTCAGGTGTGATAATTCCTTTCCCGTTGTTCCACTTGGGACCATATTTACGGTGCATGGCATTATACCGTCGCCAGCGAAATGTGCGAACAAGGGCCAACCAAAGGAGAATTCCTCCAGAAACTGCTATGAGAGGTGGAATATGTTGAAACCATTCGATGACTTCAGATTGACTGGGCAAGTGTCCGAGTAAATAACTCAAGAACGCTGGCAGGACATCCATGTTCCAAGAGGTGATAGTTCGCCGTAGTCTCTTGAAACAGACCTAATAAACAAATGGCAATCGATTTGTAATATATAAGCTCCCGTCGTGAGAAACATACATGATCGTCAATTGGGGCCGAGAGGATCGCCTGTCATACGACTCATAATATTCAAGTAATATTCAACCTAAAAATCACGCAGGAAATTTGTTAACCGCAACGATTTGGGGATAAAAAGGACCGTATGGAGTTCTGTTGGAGTTCTGAGAAGTCGCAACGGGAGTAATACTTGATTGATTTGACGAAAATATCAAAGGAAACTAGACTCTAGACGTGCAAGTCAGAGTTACTTGAACGGGGAATAATTTCTCGAAATAGGATTCTGTACCAACGCGAGCGACAGAAACAGATCTAACACCGACGGCAACTTACGACAAGAGAATACGAGAGGGTCTATCAACCTTGGTCTCATCGCAGATCAGATCGTCCTTTAATATCGAGCAACAAACTTGTGCCTAACAGCATGGGTCAAGTCTTCCCCGAGAGGGCCAATCAGATCAACTCCGACGATCCTCGTGTCTCCCCATAAGTGCAAATCTGGGGAAAGGTGTCGCATCGAAGCTTCATCTACGAAGACCGTTTGCAGCGGAACCTTTTTGGAACGCCGAAATATGACAAAATCGGTAATCACACGCCCCAGCACCTCATCGACACCCTTCAGCGCAAGCTCAAGCAAACAAGGGAATAATGGGGTGGTCCTTTCAAGGAAGTACATGTTGAACTCGTCGTGATAAATGTTGGCGAGGATAAGGTGTGTTATATCAGGAAAACATGTAGAGGCGTAATCAATGACATCCCAGCATTCTTCATCCATTGGTGAAAGAACGATGGATGTAAGGGAAGGAAAAGTATGCCTCATGCTTTGATTAAGGGATTTAAGGTCGACGTCTGTCACTGGAACAAGGACGAGCCTGCGTAATTTCGGCGCGCTGGATATTAGAGTGAGGAATTCGGCGACAGTCGTTATATATGCCAGTAACTGGAGGGTGAGAAGTGAAGGAAAGACGAACAATGGCGAGAGAGGGATACCCTCCAGGTCAAGAGTATCGTCGTATAGAGCGAGTTCCGTCAAACATGCACATGCATTGAATATGACGTTGAGTTGTGCCGGAGAAATCCCCTCTGAAGGTCCTGGCAGCATAATGTGCAATTTTGTTAGTGTGCTAAGAGGTAGAAGGTAGCTTGTAAGACCATGCCCTCCTATTCTGAGGTCTCGCAGAAAAGGGGCAGATGAGAAAAGTTTCCTCGCGTATATTTTGTGTTCGAATTCAAGTCTTCCGTCAACGATGAATTGTTCTAGAAAGGGCATATCAATGCGGCGGAATGACTCCAACAAATAGGGAACCAGAAACTGTGTGGATTTGTCGAAATATCCCTGAAGGCGGAAAGTTCGACAACGATGGATATGGGGAGAAATGAGGTTCCGCAGATTCTCGTAGTTGTCCAAAGGGGGAGGGGAGTAGAAGGGACGCTCGGTGGTGGTTAGGTTTATATTCACAAATATTCGGAGGTCCAGGGAACATTCCTTCGATCTCTCGAGGAATGTCCCCACTTCGTCTAGCTTCCATGGAGGGGTCACGATTATTCGGGTCCACCAGAGTGAGTTATCCAACACGACCAATCGCCAGAATCTGCAGACGTGAGAGAATACGATGGGGGTGTTCGGTCGTTTGTTCCCGTCGCTGTCCGATTTCTCGTAGACAAAGTTGAGAATGGAACCCAAAACTTCCGGGGGTACAGAGGAGATTGGTGGATTTGTAGTAAGGCCCAAACGGCTATTCTTCAGGATATCGGGTGGTTGGGCATCCCATTCCACCTGGTCAGGTGCGTCCATTGGTCGTGATTCAACGAAGGTAACTCCGTGATGCTCGCCTTCCATCGGTTCACCTGTTCTCCCTCATCAAATTGCCATCTTAGGCATAGAACTGTGGGGACTCTCACCCAGAAACCCGAATTACAATCTTGTATGATGGACAGATGATAGAAGCGCGACTGACGTATGCCGTAGATCACAAACGCATTTGAAGGGTTAAGATTCAAGAAGGGAGGGATTGACTTTGCGTTTGCGGTCATATGGTCACGTGCAGAGATCCTCAAAAGCCTCCAGGAGTCTGGACAATGGAGTTTGAAGTTTGAACTACAGAATATGTAATATATCCATGGATACTACTAATTTCAAGTATAGTGCGAGTCAGTAGTCATTATTGGCGCTGAACCCACGGGTTTAAACGAGAACCATGAAGATATTGGTTCATTAACATAGCCAGCCCAGAGCCAAGCAAACCGACAATGCCTGTTTATCCGGTGATAATGCCAACGCGAACCCTACTATTGAAGGGTCCTGAAAGAGCCTGCACCGGGCGTAGCCTACATGTGAGTGACGATAAAAACCCTTTTGCTGCCACCTTCATCGCACGAAGAGCTTCTTCGCCCTCAAGGGCCTTGCAGCGCCTACATGTCCTGTCTCCTCTTGATATCCCCTATAAGCCTCTCGAAGGTGGTCAGGCGATAAAGGTCCCGTTTCTCCTCTTCTGACTTGTACGGCGCGGGCTGAAGAGAATGCATCAGTAAGGATGAAATATCTCTTTATCATCGCGGCCACGCCCCCAAAGGCAGAACGAATGAACCCAGAACAGGGATAGCACGAAATCAAGAAGGGCGTGGTACCGTGAATTTCCGATATGAATAATTTCCACCCACCTTTTTCAATCATTTCCCCAACGAAGACTTTCGAAAAGCCAGCAATAATCTGTGCGACGGGCTGAGACACCTGTTGACCAAGTGTCTGTTGGATAACCTATGCCCAATCAGATATGATGAGAACGATCCAATAAACCAAGTTAAGTGAAGTGGCTTACCTTCCTCACTGCTTGCTTGGGCAAGGCGTGCCGTCTGTACGCCTCAAACCGATCATATTGAGCCGGACTTAAGTTGTCCATCAGCACTCTACGGTGTCGCATCATCAGCCAGGTTCAACCAAAGGAAATGAAAACGCACTTCAAATTATCCTTCGACTGACTCTGCCACGAGAGCTGGGCCGAATAATCATCGTCCGCCATAGCAGGCAGGAATTCATCGTCTCCTTCGACTTCATCGTCCGGACCGGGAATTCCAGGTCGAGCACTCGCAAGCGGGGGTTGTGACGCTCTGCTCGGAAACATAAGCCCGGCAGAGACATCAGGTACTGGAGTACCCCTTTGCGAAGTGACACCGATCCCAGCGCTCATACTAATTGTTCCACCTGCCCCTCCAAGACCCATAAGTGCAGGATCTATGACGGCGTTTGATATTATCGACGAGGAAGATGCCTCTGCATTTTGTCCTGGTTGATTATTCAAGATAGCTGTGGCATTCTCTGCGGTCATGGTCGCCCCGGCGTTCGCAGCCGACGATGGGCCTCCAGCCTCTTCACCAGCCCCACTCGTCCCCGGCATAGCCCAGTGGACTCTAGGATATTGAGCACTTGCGTTATTAGATGAAGGTGCATAAGACGTGCTGGGTGTTGGGGTCGAACTTGAGGGTGAAGCAGTATATGTGTTTGCCGTAAATGGTCGGGGAGACGATGACCCAGCCGTCAAAGCGCCTCTTGGTCTGCGTCCCCTTTTCGCACCTGTACCTCGACCCCGCCCGCGACCAGCTGGTGATGGCGTGTTCGGTTGGCTCTGGTCAAAATTCGCGCTGTTGAGAACTGAGAAACGCGCAGGTGTTGCGGATTGGGATGGGTTTGGAGTGTATGATGGTTGTCCATTGTTGGTGGTCCCATAGGATGAATATGGGGTCGTCATTGTGCAGGTTAACTCTCGTGATTGGTTTCGTTCAGGTTGAACGGTAAGGGAGGCCAATGGCCTCGGGTTTCAACAAGCGCAAACTAATGGGATCCCGAGAGGAATTAATTACATGGAGAATTCAAAATAATACATCTGACGATATGGAAAAGAAATACACTAATAAAAGGGTAGAGACAATGCTCGACACGAGTCTCTTGCAACCTTGCAAAGGTAACTATGTGGCTTTTGTGTGATTTGTACCGTTCTGAATCACTGGTGGCACAGATAGATAACTCGTGGAGGTGGGTTGAGGAGCTAATGTAGCATTGGAAACAGCTGGAGGTGCGTTAATTGCTCCGACGAACTCTGGGGGGATAGGCAGAGGCATGAGGATATCAGCATCTGGGCTTCAGGTGAAAAAAAATATAGTTAGCGCCGTGTAAAAATGAAGAGTAGATCCATCGCGCACCCAAGCATTCGTTGTAGGAGATCGTCTAATGCACCCTCTTTTTCTCCTTTCTCCTTTCTCATTTCTAATTTGGTCGCCCTCAGCTGCTCCAGCAACAGCTCGTGTTGTTGCAGAGCATATTGATGCTTGGCCTTCATCAAAAGGTACATGACTTTGGTTGGCGTGTATCCCATTATCAGGCCAGTGCTCTCGTCGAGTTTCTCCTGCAAATGTCCAGGAAGGACGTCGGATGCTGAAGACGTATACCCGTCCTCTTCTTCTTCGCCCTGTACATCAGGCGACGGCGTCTGCTGTGGTTGCAACTGCGATGTGCGAGCCTGTCGTCGTTGCCGTCCATTCGTCCCAGTTTTATTCTTTTCATGATTACCGTCGTTTCCAACCCCGTCGACGTGTTCCGACGACGTATGGGGCTCAACCTTGAAAACATTAAAGCCAATCGGGTTAGGTAGGGATGACGAAGTCATAACGGCAGACGCAACTGGTGTAGAAGTGCTCTGATCTTCTCCTCTTTTCCGCTTTCGTGAGCCGCCTCTTCCGGGAGCTGGAGGTGAAATGTTGTGTTGTAGTCGCATGTGCTTAGCGAGAGCATCCGACCGGGTGAATGATTTGTCGCATTCTAGAGGATATTTAAGGGAAATTTTGAAGGCTTCTAGGTGTGCACTTACCAGGGAGGCGACAGATGAATGGCTTCTCTCCAGTATGTGACCGAATGTGGGATATGAGGGCAAAGCGTGATGTTTGTGCCAGTCCTCTTCGTAGGCATGAACTCCATTCACAGGTATAATTGGATTTATGGACGCCAATATGGTCTGTTAAGGAGGATAGAGGTCAGCGCCATGCCCTACAGGACGCCTGCCAAACGCGGAGGATGATGTACGCGTGCACTAATTCTCTCAAGTCCAGAAATTCGAAAGTTTAAAATCGAAAATGAACGTAGAGCAGCTACATACCATTATGGATATGTGCAATCAACGTTGGCAAATGTGTGAAGACCACCCCGCAATCCTCCCATTGACACGTAACAACATCGTTTGTCTCAAGCTCTTCGGCCTTAAACTGCAGGTGCGTGGGCGATCCAGGACGCGACGCTGAGACTGCATACGATCCTTCCGGATGCATTTCGCTCATGTTGGATATATCTTCGGCGTCAGAGGAGTCAGAGACAGACGGTGAAGGCGATACCGCCAGGGTGACGGCTGGTTGGGCAGGATCTGGGTGAACATTCTTAGGACGACGTGCTGACCCTTTCGCCATAGTATTTGGCAGGGAGAATGCCTTGGACGAGGATAAAATTGGGAGGACAGGATGTATGTGGTCACTGAGCAACAGAGCCGGCCAGCTACCCAGCCGTTTCAAATACAAAATGGCAGCAATTTCTATATTTGGCGATGTTGCCCGACGGCGTCAGTAATGAGAAACCCTTCCTTCCACCACCATGATGGATTTCGACCTCTTCCCGGTAAAATGGGCGAGATTCTATCAGCCACCCGCTGGGTTGCCTATAAATTCTAGAAAATCACTTTCTTTATCAATGCAGTCCAATTTATCCCGGCCAATCAAGTTGATTCAACAACCAATTTCAAACTCGTCGCTCCACCAGTCGAATGGGTTGTTCTTGCTCGTTCTCCGTTCTACCTGTTTGGAGAAAATGTCATGGGTGCTGAACGTCTCGACTACGACTCGGATCCTTCCTTATGCACTAACTAGATGCGCTGTCTTGTATTCCGCCTTGGAGGGAAGTGCACTCGACTTGTACAAGGGCTTCGGTTCGACACCTACCCTCATTCCTTGGAAGGGAACTATCAGGTCTACTTATTATTGTCTCCCGAAAGGGCCACTTCTATTAATTCTACAGGATACCGCCTCATCATCTCGAAGCGGAGTTTTGATTCCAGACCACCTTATGGAAACGTTTCTCGAGATTTTTCTGTGGGAACCACCTCTGAAAAGTGGCTGCTTTCCCTGTACATTAAACTTTGGCTATTGCTAAGGCCGCTCTCTCTTGGGCCCTTTCTGACCTCATGTCATACAATATCCAATCGTCACACCGCCGCGTCCCATCGTTTCACTCCGACCATCTTCTGCTCTAGTCCCGTACAAAGAAAGCTTCGACACCTGCTCCACCTTGATCCTCGGACCCCATCGGAGTCGCCGAAAATAAGTAGGATCTGAGAAAATAACCCAAAAAAACTTCAACGGACAGCATCGGACGCACGACGGGCACTCTGAAAGTGAGCTCAGGCTCGGAACCGAGCCATGATTCTAAAATTCGAGTCGGTGGTTGTGCAACCTGAGCGTACTGCCACGACGAAATCTAGATCAATTCGTTTTGGTAATGGATGCTGTGGGCCGCAATTTCTATAAGTAAGCCGCTTTTGAATATTTGAGATCTGGATTTCTAATGTAAATGGTTATCGATTATTACCAATAACCTACTACGTGAGTAGTGACGAATTTTTTTCCATGTATAAGCCAAAAATAACCATGCAATTTTAAGTAACTGTGGAGTGTCGTTCGAGCTCTCCAATGCCGGAGGCTGTGACCTCCATAACCGACAAACAGGTGGCAGTCACAAGAGCTGTGTACCCTAATAAGCGCCTGGCGGATGCGATTCCCTCTCTTTCGTCCTCTCCCAGCTTGTTCAACACAGACGAAACCTAGTACGAGCGGGGTGAATCTAGTTCACTTTGTCGCAGGTTTAGCGCTGACACCCAGAAGATTCACTAACAGCAGGACAGCATGTCGCTTCAGGTACAGGCGTCAATTATCCATAACGGAAACTTTAGTACCGCTGCCAGGGATTTTATTCAGCATCAACATATCTCCGTTGGGAATGGTGATTCTGCACTTGTCCACACCTGTCCTCGCTGATGCTGACATACGCTGGCGAATAGGCATCCAGGCTTTGAACCTGACGATCTCGCATGGCGCGATGCGCGATGCTTCCGAGCGAGATCCACCCCCTCGATGTCATCCAGGAACGCGCGAAAAGGCCACCGACGACATTGTACGATGGATCGAAGAACCAATCCCATCTTCATCTGTTCTCTGGGTTAATGGACGTGCAGGAGTCGGGAAATCGGCGCTTATGCAGAAGCTCGCCGAAAGAGGCGGCGCATATTACGGAGGGTGCTTTTTCTTCCGTCGAGGAGTGACGGGTTGCAACCAGAAAGGGTTTCTATTCTCCACCATTGCTTATCAACTTGCGATGAACGTACCAGGAATGTACGAGCATGTCGATTCGGCTATGTCGAAAGACTCGTCCCTCCCCAGGATGAGTGCTGCTGTTCAGGTGGAACGCCTCATTGTCGAACCAATCAAATTAGTCCGACCAATCCTTCCTCGCCCTCTGATAATCATCATTGACGGTCTCGACGAATGCGAAGACCACGATTCGCAGCGGGATATCCTCAAACTGGTTGTCCGAGTCTCATTAGATCCGAGTGTCCCATTGCGATTTATCATGGCGAGTCGCCCAGAACACCAAATTTGCAGCACGTTCAACGAGGAACCGCTGTGTTCGATGACTCGCCGTCTTGTCCTCGATGAAGAATATGATTCTGCCTCGGATATCCACTGGTACCTGCATGACAAGTTCATGGAAATCTACACACGCAACAGAGATATTATGCGGCAAATCAGGAGTCCCTGGCCATCGGAAAGTGATTTATGCACCCTCGTAGCGCGGGCTTCTGGGCAATTCATATACGCATCCACGGTCATCAAATTCGTTGGATCTGTTGGCGATCTTCTTTCCCCGCAGGAGAAACTCAATACCATACTTCATCCTGGTCCCATGCAACCCTCGGCGTTTTCAGAACTCGATCGTTTGTATACCCAAATCCTCTCGGCGTATGATGACTCCAAAGTTTTGGTGGATGTCTTAGGGGTGGTTCTTGCACTTGAAGCTCTGAATGGCGATATCTACAGCAATAACAAGCCCCTTACAAATCCTGAGGTAATTGCTAACGTAGCTGGCCTTGGACAGGAAAACGTGCTCCTAGTGCTCCGTGCACTGCAGTCCGTGACTAAAATTCAGATCGAACCGGTTTACGACGACTGCAGTGATGAACAACCAAATGACATAGTTGACCAGCGAGTGCAACTTGCTCATCGATCCTTTTATGGCTTCCTCGCAGATAAGGCACGCTCAGGGCCCTACTTCGTCGATATAGAGCTTTCCATTCGCCAAATATTTTGCCGTATCCTGGATTTAGCTACGGTGTCCCTAAAAAAATTAAAAAGGTGATATCTTGTTGTCATTTCAAGCTCAGATTTGCTAACTGCACGTTCAAGCACTGGCTCGTTGCTCAAAACAAGCCTGGAAACCTGGTGCCAATTCGAGTCATTGTTTGTTTACAATGAGTGGAAAAAACTGCGCCCAGCGGTACGCGCAATCGAGAAAACAGAGCTACGCTCTCAGGTTTATACCCTGCAAGCCACGCTTTTCAACGACCCGCCAATTATCTCCCAGCACTCCTTTCAATCATGTGCCTCCCTCATTCCAGTCTTGCATTGCGTATGTTCTGCATTATATGTACGTGAAGGTCACTGCTTTGTGTGAGGTTTTACTTAAATCTATGCATAGTTTATTCAGGATGTTGAGCGGCTTGAGCCTTTCAGCCTGCTACTGCACGACCATGATTTACTGCAACTCAACAAATTTTACTTCGACACCCGCAATATCCTAGATGAATGCTACAGGCAGGTTTTTAGAGATCCTGCTCTTGCCCCCGTCTCGATACCGATGCGAATCATCCTCGATTTTCAATCATACTATTTCAAAGATGAAGTCGCGAAACCCAGAACCCTCATAGAGATTTGTAGGATCTGTAACATTCAAGATCCACATCTTCTGAAGAGATTTATACGGGAACGATCTTTTTTGTTTCACACTCGGTATACCCAGATTGGAACACAACTGGTCTTGGCCTACTCTGTTCCACTTCAGCTGCGTAACTTTTTCTTTGATCCTGGGCGTTCCCGACATTTATACTCTGCGCCCTCGATAATTGGAGAGTGTTGGGAGGCTGTTGAGTGTGCCATTAACTTACAGCTGAACAGAGGTGATGTTGTGCTTTCCTTCATGACTGCTTCTGGCTTGTGCCATTTCTTTACGCCCAGGAAAGAGGGACGAATTTCCAGCGCCAGTCTTATGCTGTCCGCAGAAAGTATCGTGAATGGGTCTGACAGTAATAGCCTATTGGATTTCCTCGAGTTTCTGTCCAGAATTCCTTGGCTGGACATTTGCTTCAGCAGTCATTCGAATGGACTCTGGACTTGTGCAATTGCCAACTGGGTGTGCAAATCCCTGGTGAGTGAAAATGTGCCAAACTCCATCCCACTAATTAACCAAATTTTATATCAGGAATCATCATCACTCCCAAGTGGTGACATTCGCGACGCCATGCACAAGGTTCTTATCGAGATCATTCCTCGCGGTATCCTTCCAGCGCTCCGTGTTGGTAATTTCTGGTTCAAGAAAACCGGGATTCTTGATGACAAAGATGGTTCTGTGTGCTTGAAATGTTCAATTCCACAGATTTTGATTGGGAGGTCACATTGGCTGGACACAAACAGTTTCGAAATGCTCTCTGAAATTCCCTTCGTAAGTACGAGTCAAGATTTTTCCAAACTGCTCTGCACCACTATAGTTGAGGCCATACTATTTGGAATGGTGTATTGGACCACCGTCCACAAGAGGTATGTATTTCCATTTGATTTGTCTAGTATGGTGTAAATTTTATGGTGTGACCTACTTCCAGCGTATTCCCTCATACATGCCTGTAAGTGTTGTCACAGTTAATTGGTAGAGTTAACTAAGGAAAAACTCCACAGCGACGGCTCTGTTGTCAATATCATAGACCCACCACCCAAGTACATTTCCCGTGTCAACGAAAAGGCACGTCGAAATTGGGGGTTTGCATTCGCACGTGCATCAAGATCGAGCAAGAGTATCTTGGTTGCATTACGGTGGCTGCGGAGTAGCCCTGATGTATACTTGCCACCTAAATGTGTGGGAACCAATTGGATTGTGCGTGAAATGGTGGAGTGGTTGAAGGTGTGTGTTGGTACTATCCCGTCTCGGGAATCTACGAGGAATTCTAACTATTGGAAAGGAACAAACGGCCGATTCCCAACCACAGGATGAGCTGATTGCATGGGTGGAAAGTGCATGTGCCGAAGTCGAAAGAAGATAGCAAGGCGGAACGAACATCGAAAAGCAAAGATATCTACGGTATGGGAACGCATTGTATCACAGGAGTCCAGAACTTACTGACAAGCTAAAGTCGGAGAGCATCTCCATCCACGCAGTTTCCCGTATGGGAAGAGAGAAAATCAGTGATTAGCGAATCAAATAATGTATATATATATAGGGTGGATGTGCTCATTTATAAAAGTATCACAATACTCGAGGGGAGAGGAGAGGTCCAAAAAGAACAAAGATAAGTAACCACAACCAAAAAACAAAAAAACAAAAACAAAAAAACGCGCCAATAATTGATTACCTTCATTCTTCCTCACCCCGTCCCGTCTCCGACCTCGACGCGAGGGGTTCCTCTTTGCGTTCAACATGTTTTTGTTTGACTGGGCAAGTGTCAAATGCAAAGGAAGAATGGGGCGTGGATGGAAGGCGGGTGGATCGATGGATAATTGCCCATAATCGACTTGTTGCGTTCACATTCATGCCTGAACCCTAGGTTTTAAATTTTCCTGTCACGCGAGCGATGGGTGAGGGGGAAGATGGGAACGACGCTGTCCGTAAAGAACCCGGTCCGTCCATAATCCTCATCCTAAGGACGAACACAACGAGCGAACCAATCTGGTACCTTTTATTGTTATTACTCATCGATAAGCCAAAAGGCCGACTCCCTGACGGACTCCCCACCCTCTATTCTAAAGGCCACGTAAACTTCCACTCTACCCTCGACGGCGCGACGCTGCACAAAGGGCGAAAGTCGGAGTCGAGTTTGATAGTGTGAATGCGAATGTCTCGAACTCAATTGTGCAGACGGCGGAGACGGGTACTCGGACTTCGCATTTCGAGAGATCCGAATAGGTCAGTGAGTGCATGAGAAGGGGATGCCCGGGGGATTGAGATCATCCGTACCCTTTTGCAACAGGTACATGTGCCGACCAAGGTCCAACACCGGCTATGTATGAGGGAGGCAGCTTGAAGACTTGGTGGAGGTACGCTGCAACGATTGTACAGCATTGGGACCGGAGTGTTTCGGAGTTGGCAAAGGGATAGGTGGCGCTGTCTACGGGAGTGGCTAATATGGGGGCCGCAAAGCCAGGTTATTCGTACCAAACGATACGCACTTCTGGGCATGGATTAATGGAAATAGAGTGTTGGGAACGACGGAAGGCGGCCACTGTGTGGGATGCTGTTGGGATCTAGATCCCGCTTCGGGTCGAACCTTGTGGGTAGCGTGGGCCGCTTTTGTGGACTTCGGGGACCTGCGAGTTCAAGGGGATTTTAGAGAGCGCCGGCATATAAACGGGATCGTAGACCACCTCGTTGACACGAACTTCGTTCACAGGGATAGTTAGATGTCAATGCGGTCTGTCAGGGAGGGCAAAGTCCAGGTCTCGCTGAATATTCAACACAGGTTCACTAATTCTCCCAAGTATAGACAGTTGCGACAATGAAATTTTGAAAAGCAGAGGAGTTCCTTGCCATTATGAACAAGCGCAATCAACGTTGGAGAAGTGCTGGAAAATGCGTAACTACCACCCCGTATCCCATTGACACGAAATGGTATGGGCCATTGACGACGCAACGCTGTTGGATATATTTGGCGTCATGAGTACGAAACGGACAGCGAAGCGCCATGGTCAGGGTAACGGAGGTAGGTTGATGTCAATGAACATTCATAGTACGTGTTGACTCTTTTGCCATAGAAAAGTTTGGTGCAGGAGGACATCTTAGTGGTGACAAAAACTGAAAATCAACACACAACTTCTATATTTGGCGATGTTGGCTGACGGCGTCAGGAATGAGAAAGCTTTCCTATCCACCACCATGGTGGATTTCGACCTCCGCATAAAATGGGCGAGATTCTGTCAGCCACTAGCTGGGTTGCCTATAAATTCTAGAAAATTATCTTCTTTATCAATGCAGTCCAATTTATCCCCGCCAATCAAGTCGATTCAACAGCCTGAGCCAGTTTTGATCTCATCGCTCCATGGGTTGTTCTTGCTCGTGCCCCGCTGGACCAGTTTGGCAAATATGTCGCGGATACTGAACGTCTCGCCTAGGACTCGGGTGCATTCCTTATCTACTAACTGGATGCGCTGTCCTCTTTTCCGCCTCGGAGGGAATGCCTGCCAACCTGTATCTCGTCAATTGTCGTGCACTTGACTTGTACAGCTGCTTCGGTTCGCCCCTCACTTAATGTTTTTCGAGATTTTTCTGGAAGAACCGCCTTTTAAAACTAGCTGCTTGCCTTGTGGGCTAAACTTTGGCTATTGCTATGGCCGCTCTCTCTTGGACCCTCTCTGACGTCATGTCGTACAACATTGTCACGGCGCCTCGTCCCATGGTTTCGCTCCAAGCATCTTCTCCTCTAGTACTAGTCTTGTAAAAAAAGAGCTTTGACATCCTCACTTTCACTGACGAGATCAGTGAGTCTAAAATATTGATTCGTCACGGTCTTGGGGACGTATTGCTTATGTTTGTGGCTGACATGGCAATCTATTTTGCCAAGGTCCCACTCACTATTTTAACCTATCTACAACCACCCGTGCCGACGATGTAAATAGAAGGATAGTGCATGTTGAATTTCTCTGGTTCTTGCACGTTCGTAATTCTTTACACTCGTCTGCTTGACTCTCATAAATCGTGATCCTCGGACTCCATCGGAGATGCTTGATACCTGGACAGCGAACGACAGAACTTGCCGCAAATAACTAGGATTCGATAAAATAACACAGAAGAACTTAAAGGGACGGCGTCGGACAGACGACAAGCACTCTGCAAGCGAGCTGAGATTCGGAACCGAGTTGTGACTCCAAAATTCGACTCAATATGTTAACCTATCTACCACTGCCCGTGCCAACGGATATAAACAGAAGGATGTTGTATATTGAATTCTTCTGGTTCTTGCACATTCGTAATTCTTTACACTCGCCTGCTTCACTCTCATAAATCTTGATCCTCGGATTGCATCGGAAATGGTTGATATCTGGACAACGAACGACAAAAGTTGCCGGAAATACGTAGGATATCTCAAAAGAACTCGAAGGGACGGCGTCAGTGCACACTGACAACGAGCACTCTGCAAGCGAGCTTCGTTGTCGTAGTGGATGCTGTAGGCCTCAATTTCTGTAAGTAAGCCGCATTTGAATATTCGAAATCTGGATTTCTAATGCTTTCTAATGTGAATGATCATCGATTATCACAAATAACCTATTACACACGTAAGCATTTCGAATGTTTTTTTGTTTTTTTGACATGTATAGCCATGCAGTTCTGAGATCGGAATGTCGTTCGACCTCTCCAATTCCGGAGGCTGTGGCTTCCATAACCGACGTCAGGTGGCAGTTACAAGGGCTGTGTACCTAAATAAGCGCCTGACGGATGCAATTCCGAATCCCCCTCTCTTTCGTCCTCTCCCAGATTGTTCAACACATACGAAATCTAGTACGAGCGCGGTGAATCAAGCTCACTTTTTTGCAGGTTTAGTGCTGACACCCAGATGATTCACTGACAGCAGGCCGCATGTCTCTGCAATTACAGGGAGCAATTATCCATAACGGAAACTTCAGTAGCGTCGCCGGAGATTTTATTCAGCTTCACTATACCTCCATTGGGAATGGTGATTCTGCACTTGTCCACGCCTGACCACGCCGATGCTGACATCTGGTGGCTAATAGGTATCCAAGCTTTGAACCAGGCGATCTCGCATGGCGCGATGCGCGATTCTTCCGAGCGAGATCCACCCCCTCGGTGTCATCCAGGAACACGCGAACAGGCCACCGAGGACATCGTACGCTGGATCGAAGAACCTAACCATTCTTCTTCTGTTCTCTGGGTTAATGGACGTGCAGGAGTCGGGAAATCGGCGCTCATGCAGAAGCTCGCAGAGAGAGGCGGTGCATATTATGGAGGGTGCTTTTTTTTCCGTCGAGGAGTGCCGGGTTGCAACAAAAAAGGGTTTTTATTCTCCACCATTGCTTATCAGCTTGCGATGAACGTACCAGGAATGTACGAGCATGTCGATGCGGCCGTGTCGAAAGACTCGTCCCTCCCGAGGATGAGTGCTGCTGTTCAGGTGGAACGGCTCATCGTCGAACCAATCAAGTTAGTCCGACCAAACCCTCCTCACCGTCTGATAATCATCATCGATGGACTTGACGAATGCGAAGATTACAGTTCGCAGCGCGAAATCCTCAAACTAGTTGTCCGAGTCTCAACAGATCCGAGTATCCCATTCCGATTTATCATCGCAAGCCGTCCAGAACATCATATTTGTAGCATCTTCAACGAAGAACCGCTGTTTTCGACGACTCGCCGTCTTATCCTCGACGAGGAATATGATTCTTCCTCTGACATCCAATCGTACCTGCATGACGAATTTATGGAAATTCGCAGACGCAACAGAGATATTATGGGCCAAATCAGGAGTCCCTGGCCATCGGAAGGCGACTTAGGCACGCTTGTAGCTCGGGCTTCTGGGCAATTCATATACGCATCCACGGTCATCAAATTCGTCGGATCTGGTGGCGATCTTCTTTCCCCGCAGGAGAAACTCGACATCATACTTCATCCTGGTCCTATGCAGGCCTCGGCGTTTTCAGAACTCGATCGCTTGTATATCCAAATCCTCTCATCCTATGATGACTCCGGAGTGTTGGTGGATGTCTTGGGGGTGGTTCTTGCACTTGAAGCTCTGAATGGCAATATCTACAGCAATAGCGAGCCCCTCGCAAATCCTGAGGTAATAGCTAACATAGCCGGCCTTAGACAGGGCAAGGTGCTCCTAGTGCTTCGCGCACTCCAGCCTGTGACTAAAATTCAGATCGAACTGGTTTATGACGACTCCGATGGTGAAAAACCCAGTAACATAATCAACCAGCGGGTGCAACTTTCTCATCGGTCCTTTCACGACTTCCTTACAGATAAAGCACGGTCAGGGCCCTGCTTCGTTGATATAGAGCTTTCCATTCGAAAAATATTTTTCCGTGTCCTGGATTTAGCTACGGTGTCCCTAAAAACATTGAAAAGGTAATATCTCACCGTTCATTTCAAGCTCTAATATGCTGACTGAATGTTCAAGCTCTGGCTCATTGCTAAAAACAAGCCTGGAAACCTGGTCCCAATTCGACTCGTTTTTTGTTAACAATCCCTGGGAAACTCTGCACCCAGCGCTATGTGCAATCAATAAAACAGAGCTACGTTCTCAGGTTTATATCCTGCAAGCTACTATTTTCGACGACCAGCCGCTTATATCTCAATACTCCTTTGAATTATATACCGCCCTTATTCCAGTCTTGCATTGCATATGTTCTGCGCTATGCGTACGTGAAGGTCACTAATTCTTGTGAAGTTGACAACTTTTTCATCTATGCATAGTTTATTCGGGATGTTGAGCGGCTCGAGCCTTTCAGCCTGCTGCAGGACTATGATTTACTGCAACTCAGAAAATTTTACCTTGCCACTTGCAATATCCTAGATGAATGCTACAGGCGGATTTTCGCAGATCCTGCTATTGGGCCTCTCTTGATACCGATGCAGATCACCCCTGATTTTCAATCATATTTTTTTGAGAATGACATTGTTCAACCCAGAACCCTCTCAGATATTTGTAGGATCTGTAATATTCCAGGTTCACATCTTGTGAAGAGATTCCTACAGGACCAATCTTTTTTGTTTCACACTCAGTATGCTGAGCATGAAACAAAACTGGTCCTAACCTACTCTATTCCCGTGCAGCTGCGTAACTTTTTCTTTGATCCCGGTCGCTCCCAACAGTTATACTGTGTGCCTTGGATCATTGGAAAGTGCTGGGAGGCTATTGAATGTGCCATTAAATCACAGCCAGACTCAGGACATTCTGTGCTTTCCTCCCGGATTGCTTGTGGCTTGTGCCATTTCTTTACACCCAAGAAAAATTGTCAATTTTCCAGGGCCAGTCTTATGCTGTCTGCAGCACTCAGCAATGGGTCTGATAGTGATAGCGTACTGGGTTTCCTCAAGTCACTGTCCAGAATTCCTTGGCTGGACATTTGCTTCAGCAATCCTTCGAATGCACTCTGGACTTGCGCAATTGCCAACTGGGTGTGCAAATCCCTGGTAAGTGAACATGTGCTAAACTACGACTACCAAATTAACCAAATTCTATATCAGGAATCATCATCACTTCCAAGCGGCAACATTCGCAATGCGATGCACGAGATTCTTACCGAGATTATTCTCCGCGGTATCCTACCAGCCCTCCGTGTCAGTAATTTTTGGTTCAAGAAAACGGGGATTCTTGAAGATAAAGATGGTTCTGTGTGCTGGAAATGTTCAATTCCGCAGATATTGATTGGGCGGCATCATTGGCTGAACACAGACAATTTCGAAATGCTCCCTTCAATTTCCTTTGTATGTACAGGTCAAGATTTTTTCCAACTGCTCTGCACTACTATAGTTGAGGCCATATTATTTGGAATGGTGTATTGGACCACCATTTACCAGGGGTATGTATTTCCATATAACTTGTCTATGGTGCTAACATGAAAATATGATGCACCTCCAGAGAATTTCCTCATACATGCCTGTAAGTTTTGTCACAATTAATTGCTAGGGTTAACTAAGGACAAACTTCACAGAGATGGCTCTGTTGTTAATATTGAAGATACACTATCCTCATGGTTATCCTATTACAATTCAGATAATCCGTGTGTCATCGAAAAGGCACATCGAAATTGGGGGTTTGCATTCGCCCATGCATCAAGATCGAGCAAGAGTATCTTGGTTGCATTACGGTGGCTGCGGAAGACCCCTGATGTATACGTGGGACATGACTGTGTGGGCACCAATTGGATTGTGAGTGAAATGATAGAGTGGTTGAAGGTGCGTGCTGGTGCTATTTTGATTCAGGAAACCATGAATAATTCTAACTATTGGGAAGGAGCATACGGCCGATTCCCAACCACAAGATGAGCTGGTTGCATGGGTGGAAAGTGTATGTGGCGAAGTTGAAAGAAGATAGGAAGGCAGAACCAAGATCGAAAGCCGAACATATCTACGGCATGGGAACGCATTGTGTCGCAGGAGTCCAGAACTTACTGATGGGTTAAAGGCGGAGGGCATCCCCAGCTATGCAGTCTCCTGTGAGGGAAGGGAGGAAATGAGTGATTACCGAATCCAATAATATATATATAGGACTCTTGTGCTCATTTATAAAAATATTGCAATACTCGGGGGGAAAAGAAGCCCAAAAAGAAGAAAGATAAGAAACCACAACAAGAAAAAGAACCAAAACGTCCCAAAAGTACATAATTGTACTTTTATTCTTCCCCACTCCTTCCGGTCTCCAACCTCGATACGAGGTGTTCCTCCATTTAGGGTCCAATTATTTCTTGTTTGACTGGGCGAGTGTCAAATGCAAAGGAAGAATGGTGGGTGGAAGGCGCGTGGATCGTATAAATGAGGAATAGGGTGGATAATTACCCATCATCGACTTGTTGCATCGACATTGATCCCAGCACCCCTAGGTTTTCCTGTCACACAAAGGGGCGGGGGGGAAGAGGGATAGACGAACGACGGTGTTTGTAAAGAACTCCCTGCGTCAGTAAGCCATCCCAAGAACGAACACAAAAAGCGAACTAACCTAGTACCTCTTTATTATTTTTTACTCCTCAATGTCCCCCCAAAAGGCGGACTCCCCAACAGACTCCCCACACTCAATCCTAAGGGCTACGTAAACCGGGACCCTACTCTCGACAGTGCGACGCAGCGCAAGGGGGGAAGTCAGAGTCGAGTTTGAATGCGAGTGTGCATCGTACTCAATTGTGCAGACGGTGGAGACGGTTACTTGGACTTCCTGGAGGTCAGATTTTGAGAAATTCAAATAGGTGAGCAAAAAGATGGGAAGGGCATTGAAACCGGAAGGCCATTGAAACAGGAAGGCTTCTGCGTTGGCAAAGGGATAGGTTGCGCTGTCTACGGGAGTGGCTAATGTGAGGAGCCACGCAGCTAAGTTATTCGTAACAAACGATATGCACTCTGGGGGTGGACTAATGGAAATGGGAGTGTCGGGAGGGATGAAGGGCAGCCTTTGTGTGGGACATTGTTGAAGTCTAGATCCAGCTTTGGGTCGAACCTTGTGGGTAGCGTGGGCCATTTTCGTGGAGTTCGTGGACCTGCAGTGTGAGTTCAAGGGGATTCTGGACAGCGCCGGCAGCATATAAACGGCATAGTAGACAGTGTTGGATATATATAGCGTCAGGAGTACGAAATGGACGGCGAAGTCGTCATGGCCAGGGTAATGGGTGGTAATTAGCTGGATGTAGGAATGCTTTTAGTATGAGGTGTTGACTCTTTTGCTGGCATAGGATTTGATACAAGAGGACATTATTGCTGTTTGCAATAAAGATGGCGACGCGACCTTTTTGGGCCGAAATAAAAAATTTGAGAACCCGTTACTGTGCGCCCTATAAGTTTGTCAGTTTCGGTCCTACAAACACAATTGTAAGTGATTTGGAAAGGTACGATATAGGGCTACCAGAATATGTAAAAATGTAGAGAAATAATGATGTTTTTTGAAATAGGAAATTTGAGCCTGGGTACCCTGTTTGAGTATGGTGCATAAGTTTGTCAATTCAGGTCATATAAGCTTCATTGTAAGTGATTTGGAAAGGTGTAATGTAGGGCTACCAGAATATAAAAGAAATTTGAACAATATCCATGAATATTTGACTCAGGGAGTGATG